>BCQK01000037.1_pt1 | contig 13295 bp, 12 predicted proteins | sample 1008131 | NCBI WGS metagenome assembly BCQK01 (sample SAMD00035458, study PRJDB4067) | museum specimen metagenome | isolation source: Liagora japonica specimen isolated from | place: Japan
TTACAGTTTACAACAATACTGTAACAACTTCTTATGAAATAAGAATTGATCCATCCAATCATAATATAGGTGACAAAATTACCATAATACCTTTTATGAATGGTGGTAGATTAGAAGAAGTTGCAAATGGTTCAGATGTGTTTGTGACAGTACTTGGAGGAACTATTCTTTATCAAAATACTAACAATAATTTAATAAATAGTAGTCCTACTTATTATTCTAATATATCAAGTAGTGTAATCATATTGCAAAAAACAGCAAATACTGAATTTACATTAATATCAGGAGGATTATAATGAAATACATAGTAATAATATTATTATTCATACCATTTCTATTATCTTCTCAACCTGTGCCTAGATCAGGTAGATATATTTATGAAGTTGAAGAAGGTACTATGCAGTGGTATAAATACAATGGAGGAGGTTTGTTTGATGCTAATAACGATACTAAACTTTTAGGAGTTACTTCAGTAAGGCAAGACAAACCTTTTAACTGGAATGCTGAAGATCAGATACTGAATTTTAGTACTAATAATACAGCTTTAGGTACAAGTTCTTTTATTAGTTTGTTTGGATCAGATTTAAACATAGGATCATCTTCTAATACTTATGCTGGTAATTTTGGCACAGACCATTCTTCTGCTAATAATGGGTATAGATTTAGTTGGAATAATAATACAGGAGATGAGTCTTTTGTATTTGTTAAAGATAATCAATTAATTTTACAATCAGATAATACTATATTTAATAATAGTATTATAATTCCTAATACAGCAGATCAGATACAATTTAAAACTCAACTTACAACTACAACAGACGTTACTAATTATGTTTGGAAAAGCTTAGATGCTGATGGTAATGGTAATTGGGTTTTAGATAACAGTTTAACAGCAGAGTCTGACCCTGTATGGATTGCAGATAGACCTAGTTATTTATTAACATCAAGTACTGCATCTTGGGATCAAGATGCTTCAGATGACTTACAATTAGGTACTACTGCTGCTACCGCACTTGCAGGAAATACAGATTTAAGTGCTGATGATTTATCTAATAATACAACCACTGATTTAGCAGAAGGCGCTAATCTTTATTATACTAATACTAGATCAAGACAAGCTATATCCGCAACAGGTGATATTAGTTATGACAATATAACAGGTGTAATTAGTTATACAGAACCTTTAATACCAGTAACAAGTGTAAATACACAAACTGGAGATGTTGTATTAGATACAGATGATGTATCTGAAGCTAGTAATTTGTACTATACAGAAGCAAGAGTATCTGCTAATACTGATGTGGCAGCTAACACAAGTAAAGTATCTGCTGATGGTTTAGTAACTACACATTCAGATGTAACTAATGCTGGTTCAGGACAAATAATAACTAATGCAGAAAGAACTACATTAAATTCAGCAATACAATCAGGAGATAATATATCAGAATTAAACAATGACGCTAATTATATAACTAATCCTGATGATGCAGACGCTAGTATAACTAATGAAACAATAACTAATTTTTCAGTAGTTGGGAATGATCTCAGGATAACTGAAGCAGGAAGTGATAATGATGTTCAATTGATAAATATTGCACCCGTACAAGATTTGCAGCCAGCAGCAGGAGCAAACATTACTATCACAGAGAATCCTGTTGGATCAGGTACATGGGTATTTGACGATGGTGCTACAAATACTTTTGATTTTGTAACTTGGAATGTAGATGATTTTGATAGAACTTCTGCGTTAACTTTACCTGCTGCATTCGGTGATTTAACTGTTGATGAAGATTTAATTCAAATGGTGTTAGTAGACAGAAGAGAAAATACAACTACTTCAAGTCCAATTATTCCTAGATGCAATGATGATACTTATGATAGAAATGGTAATTTAACTTCAGGTATAACTCAAAATTGTTGGACAAAAACAAGCAATAGAATTATAACTATGAACTTAAATGCTGCTTTTTTAATACCAGGCGCAGGAAATAGATTGCTTGTAATAACATACTATCCAGACATATGAAATACATAATTTATATATTATTCTTTATAATTCCTATAACATCTTATGGTCAAAATGTACCAAGAGACATGGATGGGCAAGTAAGAGTGTACTCTACTCTTGATGGTGAAATTGGATGGAGATTGTCTAACTCTAGTAATAGCGGTATGTTTGATATAGATAATAACAATCAAGCTTGGAATGTAGCTAGTTATACAGTAGATCAATCTACTACTAGATCATTAGAAAATAACTTCTTTACTCGTATAGAAGGGGTAAATTTACAGTATCAGCTACTTGGTATGAATGATAATGTAACTAATCCTACTGGAGTATTTGAAGTTCGACTTCCTTCCGTTGGAGCTGGAACTACAGTACAGGATCATCCTCGTTTTAGAATAGACTCTGGAACAGGTACAATAGAATTATTTACTCAAGATAAAGATAACTTTGCGTTTAAATCTTTTTTACAAACTAACCCTACAGATGAAACAGATTTTACAATTGCACTAGGAACTACTATAGGAGTAAATGTTAATACACCTAGATTAATAGGATTTAATGGAAGTTCAGATTTAATCATCTGGACTGATAATTTAAGAAGTGGTGGAGTACCTATTGGTTCTGCGCTAATTTATACAGGTAATGATGGAGCAGGTAATCCAATATTTGACACAGGGACAATAGCAGGAGAATCACTAACTTCTGATAATGGTATTACAAGAACTTTAGATAATTTTCAGTTGGGTGGAGATTTAGTTGCTAATACTATTATTGGTAATAATACTTCTATAAATACATTAAGTATTTTAACAAATAACACAAGAAGTCTATTTGGAAATAATACAATAGAATTAGAGTCTGATGTAATAAAAATAATAGACTCTGATGGAGCTTCTGATGTTACAGGCTATCAGTTAAGAAGTGTTACGTCAGATGGTGAAGCTAGATGGCTTCCTTTAATAGAAACAATAGGAGAAGTAAATGGTAATTTTTCAGTAGATAATATACAATTTAACACAAGTAACTTTACAGTAACTCCCAATGCTTCTGGTGTAAATATTGAATTAGCTAATTCAAATAGATATAGGTTGAAAAATGATCCTAATACTAATGATAATATAATGCCTAATTACTCTTGGTCAGAAAGACTTGACGGTTCTATTGATCTATTATTGGTGCAAGATATAGATACTGATAATGATGATGATTATAGTGATGGTACAGAATCAGAACAGTTAGAAAATTTTATATCAGGTGATGAATTTAACAATGTATTAGTATCTCCTAATGATGAGGGGTTATATTTTCAAAGGAGATTTGCTTTACAAAGTAATTTTAAATATGAAAACACGAATGTAATAGCAAATAATACAAGGTCTTCTTTCCCTTTTAGAACACCTTTTTATTTACCTTCTAATGACAAGATTCAATTATTTAGTACTTCTTTTAGTTGTGACTGTGATGTTAGTGCTGATGGTCAAGTAAGAGTAGAAGATAGTTCTGGTAATATTATATTTACCTCAACAAGTCTTAATCAATCTAGTCAACCGACAGGATTACCTTTAATGAATGCTGGTGATGCTTATTATTTAAGACTTGTAAATAACACTACAGGAAATGTAAGAAATATTTTTGCTACATTTGAAATAATTTTAGTTCCATGACAATAACAACTAACACATCAACAATAACAATAAATAGTACTTTATTTTTACAAGATAATCTGTCTACTGTTACTACTATGACAATAGTTTATACTGATTGTAACGGAAATGAAGTAAGTCAGATAATTGATACAAATTTAGTATCTGATTCAGAATACGAATTAACTATTTCAGAAGGTCTTTATGAATTAAGCATAATTGCAAATAACACAGATGGTACACAAAGTTCCGAAAAGAATTGTATATTTGTAGAGTATGAAACTGACGGGTGTAAAAATATAGCTAAACGAATAAAAGATTATTTAGAAGAATGTAAAGAAATAGATCAAGATATAATTACTAATTACTATCTAATCTCTCAAGCTTCTAATTGTGGGTGTAATTGTAACAGCTCATGTGACCTCTGGAACAGTATTAAAAATAAACTAGACAATGGCTGTGAATGCAAACAATGTTAGTATATGTAATATTATAGAATGTGTTTCTAATAATATACAAAATAGTAATTATGGATTACCTCAAGAAGATTTTTCTAAAGATATAGTAAATTATTTTATTAATTCTACTTGCAATACTGATATTGTTTGTAAGGGTAATAGTAATAATATTGTCACAAGTCAATGTGAGCCTGTAATTATAAGTGAAATACAACCTGAGTGTAAACCAATTATTATAACTGAAATATGATACAAGTTACAAAAACATATAATTTTAATATAAGTAATGATGCTACAATAACTTATGTAGTTACTGTTGATAATGCTTGTATTGTAGTAGATAACCCAACAGGTACAATTGATGACACAGGTGTACTAGTTCTTACTTATACATTATCAGATAGTAATTGTTTTGGAACAGCTACTATCACAGCAACAGAATCAGTATGCAATAAACAATATACTTTTATTTCTAGTATAGATTCTCCTTGTGGAAGTATGTCTGTAAACATTCAAGAAGCAGATACAACTTTCACTGCACTTGTTACAGGAGGGCAAGCTCCATATAGCTATACTTGGTCTTACCCTACTAATATATTTAATGAAATTAGTAATGGAGATGATGGTATTTTAGTATTAGAATATGGAGAGTCTGTTGTAGATTCAGAGATTAGAGTATTTGTTACAGATGTAAATGGTTGTTCTACAAATACAACCATAACTCATAATGTACCAAATATCCTAGTAGAAGATATAGTATTAAATACTACATGCGCACCTGTACAAGGAGACACTAATTCACCTTTTCCAGTTATTACTAACAATTTTGAGATTATTGCAGTAACAGGTAATGAGTTAGATTTAAGTACTGTTGATTTTAATTTACCTAATTCTAACTGGTTAATAGTACAATCAGGTACTAGATTTAATTTTTTAATTACAAATAATATAGATGTTGGAACATATACTATTCCTTATTCTGTAAAAGATGTAAATGGTCTAATGGCTTCAGCAAACATTATAGTAAACTATACTAAATGTAATGTTGACAATACTACTTTTACAGTATCAGATTATAGTTATTCTTATTCTAGTACTTTTGCAATTAATGATACAAATATTCATGTGCCAATAAGCACTAATGCTTATGATATTAGAACTCTTGTATGGATGCCAATAGGTACTCAAACTTCTAATACATTAACTATTACGGGACAGTATGGAGAAGTAACATTACTTGCAAACAATACTTTACAACATACTATAACTAATGCGACAACAAATGTAGCTGAAACTTTTAAAGCACAGCTAACGGATATATTTGGTAACACAGATACTTTTACATTAACTTATATTTATCCAGATACAACACCTCAAGCAGTACTAAATAATGATGAAGTTTGCTTAACTGGTAATGTAGAAACTATTGATGTATTTGCAAATGATACAGGTAATATTAATCAATCTACTTTTCAAATATTATCTATATCTTCTAATTTACTACAGTTCAGTTCTAATGGGCAAGGCACACTTACATTTCCAGTAATTGATTATGGTACTAATACTTTTAGTATTCAATATCAAGCACAGGATAATTTAGGAAATATATTAGCTCCTGCTACAATTACAGTAGTATCCTTACCTTCAGGTAGTACTGATCTTGGTATAATTAATGCTACAACAATTGATTTATCTGGATTTAATATTACTGCTCAAGATGCTGGTAATCCAGCTACATTAGATTTAATATCTAATCCAACAGCAATAAATATACCTGTTGATGGAGAATATACTTTATTTGAAGACTTTACATCAGGTTCATGTACTTCTCAAAGAACAGTTACTTTTACAGCAGTTAATACTATTATAGCAACTTCTAATACTTTAATAGATACAGACGCTACACAAGATGGTAGATTTGATATAAATTTAACAGCTTCTTGTAATAATGCAGAACTATCTAATGGTCAAGAAATACAAGTAAGAGTACTTGATGGTACTAGTCAATTAGCTTCTGCTACATTATTAGTAGGTAATTCTTTAACTTCTGTACAATCAGATGTTAACTGGACTACAAATATTGCTCCTTATTTTGATACTACTACATTAAATGCAGCAACTTTATTAACAGGACAAGACTTAGTATTTAGAAAAAGAAATTGGGCAATTGCTAATGGGTATGCTGGTGTAGGACAAGGTATTGATTTAACATTTGAATTTGAATTTACTAAACAAGGTATTGATTCAGGTACAGCTTCTACAACACTTACAAGAGTATATGAAGGACAGTATTATGGTGTTGAAGTAGGTACATCTTCTCAATCAGGAGTATATTCAATATGTCAGGCTGAAGGATCAACTTCTTCAAAATCTGGTGCTTTATTTAGTAAAACACTATTTGATGAAAACACACTTCAGATATTTGATGGTACAAATTGGGTAAATGATAATGGTTATTCTATGGCTAATCCTGTAAATAATAATTTCTTTACAGATCATCCTACAAATCCTGATTTATGGAGAGTTTGCCTTAATGACAGTTCTGCAAATGAATCAATTGGTATAAGAGTAACTACTATAAATAATCCTGATGCAATTGCTTCTATTGAAGGAGTAGTACTAACATCAAAAGGAATAGCTTCTGATGTAGTAACTATTACATCAAGAACACAATTAAGTAATTTTGTACAAGCAAGTAGTAATTTTATAGTTGATGTAAATGAGAATTTCTTTCATTTACACAATATAAGCAATACTGTTTCAGGAGAACCTAATGTATCAGACGATTGCCCTATAAATATGACAGATGCTATTATTTATATAGCTAATTCAGCAGGGTTATCTCAAGACCCTAAAACGGGTACTACAATTATCTCACAAGTACCCCCTGATGCAAGATTTGACTCTTCTGCTACTATAGTATCTAATGTAGGTAATGTTTACGAAAACACTTCCCAACATGTATTTGCAAATGAAGGAGTATATAGAGTAAGATCAGAATTTATTAGAGGAAATAATTACAACTGTCCTTCAGGAGATTGTAATAATATAGATTGGAATATAGTTAATGGTAATTGCTCTGGAGATGCTGGGACAGGGGCAGACATCAATCCTAATGAACCTACTGCATATCAAGATGGATTATATGTAATAGGCTCATACTAACAAAAAGACATCATGCTAATAACACTTATTGACAAAATTAAAAATTTATTATTATCAAGTTCTGATCTCGGTATGTTTATATCAGGGTTAGGAATAGGTATAAGTACAGTACAAGATTTAATACAGTTTATAGCTATACCTATTAGCACTTTAGGAATTTCTGTTTGGTTTAGATATTTAAAACACAGACAAGACACTGCAAAAGTTAAACAAGAATTAGAATTAATAAAAGCTAAAGCTTTACAGGAATCTAAACAAGATAAAGAAAGACATCAATTAGAGATTGAAAAAATGAAATTAGAAAATGATAAATTAAAAACTCAACTAAATGAGAAAGCATAAATTTAGACCTACTCAAAAAGCTTCTGGTCTAAGTGAGTTACAAGAAAGTATAAATAATCATTGGCACTTAACTTATTTAGATACTACAAGTACTGCTACATCTGGAGGTACTGTGTCTAGTCAAACAGTTGGAGCTAATGGTAGAACTTCAGAAGGTTCTGTACCAACAGAATTTACTGCTGATCTTAGCGCTTATATACCTAAACCTTCTGGTGTATATTATTACGGAGGTGACTGTAATAAACCTGCCATGTTTTTATACGCTCCCGTTACTTATGGAGCCGATGAGTTTACAGCTATTCCTATTGGAGGTTGGAGTACAGCAGGTATTAATTTAACACCAATCGTTAAAGCAGAATGGTCTACTTGTAACAATACTAATCAAGGTTCTATATTATGTATAAACAAGTGTGACGAGACATCTTCTGGTGTAGTATCATTTGTGAAATTATATTATCAAGTATATGATGGCGCTAATTTAGTGTCTACTTTTATTGGAGATTATACTGATTCTTCTGCAACTACTGCTTATACTATAACTTTAGAAAAGGATTGTAATATAATAGGTACAGAATTAGAGTCTGGACAATTTAGCACTGTAATTAATGGTACAGGCGCATGGAGTCCTTCAGGGTTAACTAGACAATATACTGTAAGAGCTATATCAGGTACACCTACCTTTACTGATAGTAGTGGTAATATTACTAATCTTGATAGCGCTATTGCAGAAACTTTAACTTATCCTGCATCTCAAGCAGATGAAATATTAGATACTGATGTAGTATTTAACGCTAATGGAGGAGAATTTAAAGTAAGCTATATTGAATATAAAACTATATAAAAATGGCAAATAATAAAGCACCAAGAATATATAATGTTAATGGAAGTGGTCAAAGCATCACTTCTCAAACAGTTACACCAAATACTCCAAATATAGGAGATAGTACTGTAACAGATAATAATGGAGTAAGTTTTGTTATACCTGCTCCCATAATGGCTCAAATGATACAAGATGTTGATGGAGATACAATAATTAATATATCAGAAGGAACAGCAACTAATGGAGGAGATCAAATATTATTTCAAGTAGATGGAACTAATGTAGGTCAAGTAGAAATACTTGCTTCAGGTACAACTAAATGGACACTTGATGGAATACTTGATCCTATTGTCTATGCGGGTTCTCCACAAACAACTGTGCAAAGAGATGCTTTAACAGCTTTAGCAGGTTATATGTTATATAACTCTGATACTAATCAGTATGAATACTATAACGGTACTGTATGGCAAGCTATTTCTAATTCTGTATTAGGTATTGATGGAGTACTAGCTCAAAATGAGGTATTGACTGTTAATAGAAGCATTACAGCACAAAATAATGTAACATTAACAATAGCTACTCAAAATGTAGCAGGAGATACTAATAGTACTCTTATTATGGGTGCTGGAGAAATTACATTACAAGCTGTTGATAATGGTAATTCTTTTTCAAGAATTAAAACAGATAGAAATAAATTAACTCTTGAAACAGGTATTGGTACAGAAATAAATATTCCTACAATAGCAGATAAAACTACTCAAACTACAAAAAACTTAGTTAGAGATGAAGCTACTGGAGATTTATATGTAGAAAGTAGTCCTACATTATCAAATAATCAATTATGGCAGGCGCAAGGTGTTTTAAATGACTTTAGCCCTGTTAATAGTTTTAATGTCATTGATTGGACATCAACAGTTTCAGGTGGAATTTTAACTGCTTCTGAAAATAATATAAGTGGAATAAGAACTTCTGTGGACACTTTTTCTCCTCAAGAAAATGGTATTTATAAAGTAACTCTTAGTATATACAAACCTTCTAATGCTATTATTGGTAGCAATAATCAAGTAGGAGGAGGTACTGTTTATGCTGGCATAGAACTTAACGGTACTGTTTTAAGTGGTTCATTTGATGATTCTTCAGGTACTCCCGAAGGCAGCATAGTTTCATTTGATTTAAACCTGACAACTTCTGATTTAATTAGATTTGGATTTAATCATAATGCAGATATTAATGAAGATTTTTATATTACAGCAAGTATTGTAAGATTAGATCAACAAAATGTAATTAATACTACTGATGTAGAATTTATTGATTGGACTTTTTTTAATCCAGCATTAAGAGCTAACACAACCGATCCCACTCTTGGGAATCATAGTTTAATTGGTAAGTATAAGAAAGTAGGAAATACTTTAACTGTAAAAATAGAATTAAATCAAACATCAGCAGGAATAGCAGGTAGTGGACTTTACTATTTTGAAATACCAGCAGGCTATACACCAGATTCATTATTTGCAGGATCAGTAGTTGATGAAAATGATCTTCATTTAATTAACTCTGTTGCTGGATATGGTTCTGTTTCAGATGGAACTTCTTCTGGAAGATTAATTCCTATTATAGATGTTTCAGGAAGAATTTATATGTATGGTGATGATGATGGTGCCGCTGTTCAAATGATTGATGATAGTTATTATGATGTAGGAGCAGCTACAATGAGATATTCAGTAACTGTTGAAATACCGTTAGTTTAATTATGGCTTTAAATACAGTAAGTATAAATAACACAAGTAGTGGTTGGGTTCAATATTCTGATACACAATATAGTTCTACTAATACTTTTTCAGTATTAGCAGATACTTGGACTACTATACCTAACAACTCTGGTACCGTAATAGATCAATATAAACCAGCTACTAATTTTACTACTTTTTATGACAATACTAATCAATTAATAAATGTAGATAACGTAGGAGATGCTTTTACTTTAACTTTATTGTTTAAAGTAGTATCTTCTCAAAACAACACAGATATTGAATTTGGCATTGATATAGGAGGTAGTATAGGTAGAATATTTCCAAGAGTTATAAAAGCTAATGAAAGTGCTGGAATAGTAAAAGAAATTTCTTTTACTTTAACTGGATACCAGTTAGATACTTTTCAATTAAACGGAGGAAATATAGAAATAAATCCTAGACATAACATAGAAATATATGACATAATTTATATATTTTTCAGAACACACAGTATATGAAACTATTTACAGCTAATAGTAATATAGTTATAAATAACAATAATTCTTATTCTATAGAAGATTATACTTGGAACATAGATAATAATTTACTAACTATAACACATAAGTATATTTTAGAGAGAGGTAATCCATATCGTATAGTATATAATGTAGCTTTATCTGAAATACTTAATGAGAATGGAATACCTTATAGTAGTTTATCTGAAATAGTTGGTTTGTTAGATAATACCTTATTGAAAAGTAATCAAATAAATTGGACAACTACTAATTGGTAGTAAAAAAAACAAATAAATGCAAAGTTTAAAATTTTACAAGGAAGTAGCTTTACCTGGTTCTCCTGACAGTAATGCTATATATGCAATTAAAGCTGGTGCAGCAACAGAAGTAGACTTATATATTTCTGATACTTCTGGTACAGCATATCCAGTTGTAACAGATCAGAGAATACTTAATCTAATATCAGGTGCAGTAAGTCCTGAAATACAAATTGTAGCTGATATAGCTGCTAGAGATGCTTTAGCACTTACAGTAAACTCTTTTGTTGTAGTGCAAGATGCTTCTGCTGATGCAACAGTAGATGCTGGTGCTGCTCTATATGTATGGGATAACGCTAACACTACATACAGTAAACTATCTGAATTTGAATCTCTTGATGTAGTTATTGATTGGGCAGATATACAAAACAAACCTGCTTCAACAGTAGCGGCTATTGACCAAGCGGTTACAGATAGTCATACACACGCTAATAAAGCTGTACTTGATGGTATCAATACAGTTGGTTCAGGAGACATTATAACTGCTGCTGAACGTACCCAAATAGGTACTAATCAAACAGATATTGCAGCATTACAAACAGACTCACATACTCACGCTAATAAAACTGAATTAGATAAAATTGGTGAAGATGGTAACGGGTGTATGACATATGATGGAAATTTTCCTATGTCTTGGAGTACTTTAAACTGGTAATATAATGAGCAATCTTAAGTTTAACAAAGTAAGTACTATACCAGTAAGTCCTGCTCCTCCAAATGAAGTATTTTATGTTCAGAATGGTACAGTACACGATCAATATATAACTGATTCTTTTGGTAATGTATTACCTCTTACAAAACAAGGGTATTCAACATTTCCTGTATGGGCAGAAGAGTCAGCTACACTATCAACCAATAATAATCAATGGAGTTATGGTAATGGAGATACAGGAGCTATTGGGATTGTTGTAGATACTCTTGAAGTATATGCTATGTCAATAGATGCTGATATAGTAGGTACTTCTGTGGATATAGAATTAATGAGAGATGGTATTACTACAACTACTGCTAGTTTTACAGGAGCTAATGAGTATATAGAACTTACTACCGCTATACCCTACAGTCAAGGACAATTATTAGGATTTAGAACTGGTACTGTTACTGGTACTTTTAATAGTGTTAGAGTAACTGCTTGGTGTAGAATGCCACTGCAAGGACTTAAAGGAGAAAAAGGAGATGATGGTGCAGATGGTGTTCCTTCACAGTTTGCTACATGGCAACTACAAGCTTTACCCGATATAAATGATACAGTATTTACTTCTTTACCAGCAGGTACTTTATTAATGGGAGCTGTAACAGGAGCTTCTGTATCTGGTAATGTAATAAATTTACCAGCAGGCTCTTATATAGTTCATTATAATTTAAGCTTACAAAGTACTATACAAAGAGCTAATCAGCAATTTGTACTTAATGTTACAAATGGTATTTCGTTAGGAGTATCTGCTCCATTCTACATTAGAGGAGCAAGTGGACATGATAATGTAGGAAGTACTTTAACTTTTCCAGTAGTATTAAATTCAGCAGGTAGTGTTGAATTACAAGCCATTAGGGAAGCTGCTGGAAGTGGAACTACTGTAGTTCAATTATTTGATACATTAACAATTGGAGGTACAACTGTACCAGTTTCGTATGTAACAGTGCAAAAGCTTATATAATTTATAAAAAATACATTCTTTTTATAGCTCTATATGTAATCATATAGGGCTATTTTTATGTTTGTATAATAATAATTGAAAATTATAACTAAAACTAATTAATATTACTAATTATTTAATAAAATTTTTATTGTTATTGAAAAATATTATTATCGCTTGTAAAATTCACGTATATAATTTTAAGCAAATCAAGTTCTCTTAATAAGAATACACTATAGGACTCTTATTTGATTTTTGAAAAAATAATTTGGCTTAAAACTTGCTATACAAAGGTTAAATTCTCAGTATGCCTAGCAAGATTCAAGTAGGATTCCTATATCTAGTGTAGTTTTTGTAATTTAATTATATATGACTAATTTTTATCAATTAGACTGTATTTTATGCATACTTGATTTATGTAAAGTGAAAAAATGCAATCCTAAGTTAAAAATTATTTATCTCACATCTTGCACCAGTTTCAAAAACCCGGTTTATTGATTATTTGATAATGAGATATTCATGCTTTCACAACTAGAAACCGGCTTTCTTTAGGCGGAATTGAGAATGGCACAAGATGTGAGTGTCCCACGAGGAAAGGTCAAAAGTTAAAGGTATTAAATTCCTTCCGACGAATGGAATTTACACATTTGTATTTAGAATCTC
>BCQK01000040.1_pt1 | contig 13106 bp, 11 predicted proteins | sample 1008131 | NCBI WGS metagenome assembly BCQK01 (sample SAMD00035458, study PRJDB4067) | museum specimen metagenome | isolation source: Liagora japonica specimen isolated from | place: Japan
TGCTGCTCATCAAGATTTTATTGAAATCATGTAGCTAAACGGCCTCACAAGAGGCCGTTTAGTCATTATCTAGGCATTGATAGCAATAACTTTCGTTTGCTCAGTATGGCTCGAATGATGAGCCCTATTGAATCAGGATTGCTAGTGCTTGCAAGATTATGTGCAACCATAAAGTCTTTTGCAAGATCGTCATCTATACCAAGTGAGTCAAATGCCATTATTGAAAACTTTTTTGCGTTTCCATCAAGTATCCTTTTGACCATCTTGATGGGGATTTTTGTGTCGGTATTCATGTTAATGTACGCAAATGCTGTTAGGGCAACGATTTCACCGAAGATGCTAAATAGCGCAAGAGTTTGAAGCTCATTTTTATCAACATGCAATAGCTTTCCATTATCATTCATTTCCCTGATGTATATCATTGAGTCTAGAGCTATTTCTTCATTAACGTTCCAGTATCCATTAATAAGCTTTTTGTAAGGTTCGTTAAGGCTATCAAATTTTTCTTTTAGGTAAAATGTAAAGGCATACCGATAAACGTTAACCATTCCAATTCTAACCAGAGTGTCTTTAAGGCTGCGATTTTTCTTTTTGCTAAGATTCGCTATATTTGTAAGGCTATTTCTATAGAGCATGTGGGCCGCTAATGCAGGATCGCTCGCAACTATGTCAACTATAACTCGTATATCCGCAGATGATATTATCGCAAGCTTAAGAGGGTTTAGTATCTCCCTTTTACCGATTACTTGATCTTCACTCTTTATTATTGAAGATACTTGATTAACAACGCTTTTCTCTAAGTCTGCTTCACTTTGTGCTATTTGTGATTCCATAACGAAAACCAATCAGTAAAAAACGGAGGCTTATTGTACTCCAACAAAATGCAATTGGAATAAAAATAGTGAAGTTTGGTCATTATTTTCACTAATCAAATTTTCGTATTGGTGAAATCGGCGACATAATTGATTGAAAATAAACAATGAGTTGCAATAAAAATCGGTGACAATAAGCGTCACCGATTTGCTGCTATTTTTAAATATATTGATTACATCTGAAATGCATAGCTCAATTTTGCAAAGTAATTCTTTTCTATAGAGGTTAGGTTGTCATAAACGTCATCTTTTACTCGAAGATCGCTATATCCCAAGTAGGCCAACGTTTGTGGATTGACCTTATAGGTGTACAGCAGTTGTGAGCCAATGTCTGAATATTTTTCTTCGGTTTCAAATAGGTAGTTATCGGCATTTCGATCTGTCTTATTGTATATAAGAGTAAGCTTTAGGTTGCTGTTATTATTAAAGTGATACTTTAACCTAATGTCCACTAAGTGGGCGTCTAAAACTGATTTGCCGTTATAGTTCAAATCAAGATAATCATACCCAACAGCAATCTCGAAGTTTTGCCCTAATGCATATGATGACTCGGCGTAAACAGATGAGCCTTTTGCTTTGCGATTGTTGTCGTAATCAATGTGGTCGCCATATGTGACTTCGTAATATAGATCGAGGTCCTTTGCAGGCTGAAATTGATTACTAAATTGGATTTGCTCAAGATTAAAGTAAGTCGCATTTCCGCCAAGGCTTAGGTCATTAACATCTATTCGTCCAGAAACCTGTTCAATAAAGTTAAATTGAACAAATCCATAAAACATCATGTTTCCATCACCTGATATGCCTGGTGATACCTGTCTTGAAATAAGGTCTCCGTCATTATTTTCTGTATAGTAGCTTTTGATAAAAGTATCGTAGCGATAAAAAAATGACTCACCATCTAAGTTGGTAATGTAGGCGCTTTCTGCTGTTATTTTTCTAAAGTCAGACAGTTCAGAATAACCTAGATCTGAGCGAAAGCCCTCGTCAGCACTCTCCAGTTCAAGAGTATGTTTCCATATTTCACTTTCAAACCAGTAGCTGGCAAGATAAGTGCTTCCGCTTGCAGAGTCATCTGTTCTTAAAAAGAGCTCTGTCTCCTCAAACTGCTGGTTAAAATTTTCATCATAATCGGTGTTAGATCTTCCGATTTGGACTTTTATGCCTTGGTACTCAGAAAAGTCATATGATGCATCGGCTGAGTAAAGAATGTTTTGATAATCACTATTATGGTTACTTTTAATTGTTGTCGTAAAACCGACATCAAGTGATTCGCTTGCATTATAAACATAGCGGCCGGCAAAGTTATCTGAACCACTGTCCATTTCTGCAATTTCAGACATTTCATTTCCAACGACATTAATAATGCTCTTATTGTCATCAACATAGAACAGACCAAATGAGTGCTTATCTTCAGTGCCAGTAATTTTAAGACCATAATTTGGGTCAATGATGTTTCTGGTGTGAATTAAGTTTGTCAATGAATTAAAGTTATTACTGTCTTCTGTAAAAAACTGACGTTTTTCAGGCGTATATATAGAAAATCTTTCGTTGACAGAGAGTGTTCCACTATCGACTTCAACAGATGAGAAATCAGGGTTGTATGTGAAATTTACGAGCGTGTTGCTTGTTACTCCCCATCTCACATCTAGGCTTTCTTTAAAGTCATCGTCGCTGCTCCAGGAACCAGCATCTTTATGCTCGTTATTAGTGTATACAAGTGAAGGAGTGATCCTTAGGTCATTTCCTTTTTTTGTGCCTTCAAGACCGGTCATGGTGTCCATTTGGCATAACATGCAAATATTACCGCGATCTTCTTCGGCGCTAAGCATTTTATAGAACTGATCTCTTGGATAAAAGCGCATAAATAACACGCCCCAATCCTGGATATTCTTTGAATCATCAAATGAAAAGGTAGAAAGAGGGATTTTCATCTCAACAGTATATCCACCCTCATTAATGACGGCTTTAGATGACCAAATGGCATCCCATGAGTAATTGCTTTCTCGGTCGCCTCGTTCGGTGTTAATCATGTCATTTTGAGAGCCACCGGCATTGACAAAAAAGCTATACGCATTTTTTTGAGTATTAAAAGTATCAATTTTAATACCAACACTATCATCAACAACACTTAGATCTCTGTCGCGAATAGCCCCTCGAATTTCACTTACATCGTCATCTTTAGCATCAAAGCCAACATAAAGGTATTCATCATCTTCATAAACATATGCAGTGGTTTCTACAGGTGATGGTGCATTATCAAGCTCGTAGCTAACAACATAATTCAACGGTACTTTAAGTGCCTGCTGCCAATGGGCCTCACTTAATTTTCCATCAAGAATAATATCTTTATTTATTTTTGGTAAATTAAATTGCTTCTTGCTTTGGACTTCTGCTTGAGTTGTTCCAAACATAGAAAAGAATATCAGGGTAGAGATCAGCGTTTTTTTCATTTGCGCACCGTTGTTATTAGTTGTTTTTTAAATCATAACATTGCTAAGCAGTCAAGACAATTTAATTGACTAAAAATTTATTTGTGTGTATATTTGACATTATCAGAATTTAATTGTAAGAAGTTTATTGCCTGGGTTTAGTATTTAAAAATAATTAAGCGCTCTCCAAACAGGCGAATGGAGATGAGAATGAGTAGATCATTAATAGGTAAAGAAAAGAAGTCATATGTCAAATGGCTATGGGTACTCGTTTTTATCGAGTTTGCGTATGTTATATCCGAATTTGCATTCAATGCTGCACTTCTTAACGTGTCTGGAGGTGCTGCGACCGGCATAGATTCCTTTGATAATATAGAGGTAATTGGAAGACTTCTAAGTGGAGTCGGCTTCTCCTTGATGGTTTTTGGTTTTTATCGAATGCGGTCAAAATTTTCATCGATTGAAAAAGAGGCCGTTGCCCTGGTGGCATGCATGTTTATTTGTGTTCCAGTGATGTATGTTGGTCAAAGGGCTCTTATTGATGAGTTTTTTGTTGAACCATCAACGGCACAAGAAAGATTGAATGCTAAACGATTGTCATTGCTAAAAGAGGCTATGATTAGAAATGTGCTAGTCGTTCCTGATGCGCCATTTACTCACTTTGATAGCGAGAACCCAGAGCATCTATTGTTTATCTCTATAATGAGCATAGCATTAATCTCCGAACAAAATAACAGTAATCTTGTAGATGCTAGAAAGGCTGAGCTTCTTGAGAATTTAACAATTGAAAAAGCAAAATATATGCTTAATGAGTCATTTGCTATATACCAAGATGGCAAAGTAAAGGTTGATGACGCCTGGGCCAAATACGATGAGGCATCAAGAAAGTACATGGAGTTAAAGAATCCATCAAAAGCAGTGGTGGATAGGGAGTGGGCAAAATACCAATCCATGGTTAATAAATCATTTTCTGACTACAAGGCATCGATGCAAAAATACTACAATACGGTAGAATCCAAACTAATTTCCTCTAGATTCAGTAGTAACATAGCCGGACGGTACGATAATGCTCGATATAACTGCAATGGAGCTCAAGATTGCATTATTTCATCAGCTAGAAAAGTATTGGCTTTATCAAAAAAAGCTACTGGTTCGGAGTATGGTTACTCAACATGGTGCTATTACCCCAAAAGAGATACTGGTGGCAAGATTACCAATGCCTTATTTACCGATCCTCTCGTTAATGATGTATCGATAAAAGGAATGATTTGCCCTAGCCGGAAAAACAAGAACTACAACATGGCAAAAATGGTGGGTATTGTAGCTAGGTCAAATAGCGAAAAGTTTAAAAAAGAAACTGGATTTAAGTACGGAATAACAACATTATCTGAATTTGAAAAGCAGAGTAAGACGCTAGAGTATTCTGCCAAAGAACTGCTCAAGCAATCGGTTGATGTCGGTAAAAATTGGAAAGGGGATTATCCAACATTCTCTGCTGCAGTTAAAAAGAGAATGTTAAGCTTATCTCACAACGCCTGGGATAAATCCATTGGAATAGAGCCAGGTCTTAACTACGCTCAGTTCCAAAAAACCCCAAAGATAGCTTCAGACATAAATGATGCCATGATCCGTTTTTCATCTACCGATAGGACAATTACGTATAATAAAGATCAGTTTTACAGCAAGCTACTAGAACCTGCTGTAAGAAGGGATTTTGCTGAGTACGGTAAGACATTTAACTTTAAGGTTGAGGATTATGAAGATGGGCAATCTCAAGAAGAAGAAGGTAAGGGGTTTATTCGCGCCGCCTTTATTCCTCCGATAGCATTGTTTTTCACATTGTTTTTTAGCTTATTTAGTTTGTCTAAGATTCCTCTTAGAATGCTGACCATTGCCTGGATACACTACGAGAAAGAAATAAAGAAAAGGTGGCTTCGTTTCTTGTTGACGATAGATATATTGTTTATTCTTGGATTTCCAATCCTTAAGATGTCAAACAAATTAACCACATCAGCAGGCACAGTTCGACTTATAGATAGAACATCTACGCAACTTGGTCCTATGGCCCCTATGGCATTTAACTGGTTAATGAATGCCGAACCGATCATATACCCTATTGGTCAAAAAATTCTTGCCAAGAGAGGATTTGATAACAGGGATGTTAAATCCAAGATTTAGTATTAGAGAAAACTAATGAGAATGCAGTGCCAAATGGTGCTGCATCCTTTTTTCTGTCCTTTACACATGGTAAAATATTTAAAAAATAATAAGAGAAAGCCATGAAATTAGATTTTGCTATTTCAATAGATGAACTTGATAAATGTCAAGAACTAGGATTTAAGTCGCTGAAGGAATTGAAATCAAGAAACATAACAAAAATGGAATTTTTTGAACAGGTCAACTTAAGAGACTTTGAGGCTATGGGCTACAGAGTTGAAGATGCGACTGATACTAATTGCAAGTATTATGAGATAAAGAATGGATTTCCTATTATTGGACTGAGTTTCGGAACAGGGAAAAAAGCCGATGTGATTTTTACAACAGATGGAGTTGTTCCTGTTTTTATTTCCAAAAGAACAGCAGACATATCTGTTTTGATGAGAGATAAGAGCATGTGGCTATTAGAGCCGGCAAACTCTACAATCTCGATGTTGTTTTCACCAAAGGAAGATGTGAGGTTTTCGACATCTAAATTTGCGTGTTTTGATGGGCAAGACGGGTCGATGAGAATCCAGTCTATTGTTAATGGAAATCCAGTGGGCGCCATACAGATAAAGTCTGGTGAGGTTACTGCATCCTATTTTGAAAAAGGGTTTGAGAAAAAGAAAAAAACTCTAATGGATCTGGCAACAAAGTTATGTGGTGATTTTGCGCTTAATTATGAAGTAACAGGAAACAAAAAAAATAGAATTGATGGTTCTTTGTCGATGTAAGAGATTGCTAGGCCGTGCATTATTTAATAATTTAACTAACCACCCACACCAAATCAAAGACTTGGTGTGGGTCTTCAGCTTATTAATAGCTAAAATACACAAATAAACTAACTCCACCAGGCTGCGCATGAAAGAGGAATGCAGCGCTAAAGTTGTTCAATATAACTTTCCTTTTGGTAAGTCACCTTAATGAACACTCTGACGACTCATTTTACTGCGTAAAATTGAGTAGTAGTGTGCGCGGAAAGCCAATCAAAAACTGTTTTATTTTATTGCAATCCACGAAATACCACTTCAAATAGTACAGGCATTAGTGGTGAATGGATAGCGCGATGATGCTCTAGTATCATTGCTTTATTGATAACTACCTCAAATATTCGGTGTGGGTAGCTGACAAGTGGCTTTATCAATCAAGTGATTAAACGGGATGCTGACAAATTACTACTACAGCAGAAAAGAACTTTTTTCTATAAGGTCTTTTCTTTATTGCTGTTTCAATGGCTTAGTGCTACTATTTAAACTTGGATGCAAGTTAGGTTTCGTCTGCCAAACCATTAGGTTTCGAAAAAATTTCTTTGAGCAGAATCACTAAGATGTCAAGGAATACGAAAATGAGCAATTATGTTTTTTCATACAAAGAAGTTTCTATTAGTGAAATTGCCTTCGGATCGAAGTTGGTTAGTTATCTTAAATATCTTATTGAGCAATCGGATAGCCAAATAAAACCACTCAAGAGGTCTATTCGCTCCATTGCTCGCACTGGAGAATTTGAGCTTAGTCTTGATGTTGATCTTGATAATGATGTCTCCGTTAGTTACAAAAAACTTTATCTTGAGTGTGTCAAAGAAAATGAAGAATGTGAGAAAAAGATTCTTTTTGATAATTTTTTCATTGAGTTAACAAAAGATATTTCCATCTTGATGGATTACTCTAGAAAACAAAAAATAAAATCAATGGGATTGACACCTGAAAATGTTTTAATGCTTGTTAAGCCAGTATCGTTTGTGTGCGGTGAGTCGTTTTCTTATATGACGCCTTTAGAACTTTTTGAAAAAACAGACTGTAAACCAATTGGTTTTGACTTCGTTTCAGTTCTTGCAAAAAAAGATGGGGATGAGCTTACCTATCTAAACAGCATTAAATTACCTCCAGAACTAATCTATAACGCGATAGATAACATGGAAAACGAATTATTATTTGATGCTAATGTTATTTGCTTTGAGGACAAAGAACACAGAGAGGTTGTTATGGTCGGGATGTCTTCAGAAAACAAAAGCCTAAATCACTCCTTTATCATCTCTCCATTTTACAGGAAAATGGCAATGGACCAGCTCGGTCTGCGTTCTCTGGATAACCTTAGATGCGTTTTATCGATCAAGGATTATTTTTGCGCTTTCTTTAGTGAATACAACACTGATGCAGTAGATGAGGTGGTTTCTGAGCAAGAGCCAGGAACAATTGTTGCCTTTAAGTTCAATGAGGCGGGATCCCCTATTCAAGATGAGATTATTGGAACAAACATAAGGCGTATATCTGAATTCAAATATGGGCATCAAAGTCAATACATGCAGTAAAGCGAAAAACCCGCAACTTAGCTTTAGTTTAATTGCGGGTTTAGTCAGTTTGTCTATATAAAAATTATATTCGCCGCTTAAAGACATGGTTCCATCTCTTGCTCTACTTTCTTCACCAGATCTAGCTCTTTCGTTGCATTGAATACGTACCAGTCACTGGCTTCTGCAATCATGTCTCTTTTTATTCTCATTGACTCATTAGGATCATTGCCGGCAAGTCTTAGTTTCTGGTCATAATGCTTGGAGACTGATAAATTTCCATTATAAACGTTGTTAATAAACCTCATTATGTTCCACATAATTTTTTTGTGTTCAGGCTTGTTTCTCTCATTTTTTATATAAAACTCCATGGAGATTTCGCTTAGTATTTTTCTAAAACTAACAAGCGAGTCATCAATGTGCTCAAGTCCTTTTTCGGTAATGATGTAATTTAAATTTAGCCTTGTTTTAAGTTCACTAAAATAACGCTTGGTTTCTGATTTTGACCCAAGTTCTATTGTGGAGAGCATTTGTTCAAGGTGATAAGCAACTTCTGATGGAACGGCTTCATCTCTTTTTTCGATGAAAGAGGTTATTTTCCCGGTGTCAAAACCTGGATTGTTGCAAAAGAAGTCAGCTAGATCTGAGCATGAATAGCTGTTTTCATCTGCTCTGTCCATGATGTCGCAAGAAATTGTTCTTTTTCTTTCCGGTTCTAATGCTATTCCGATGGATTCGAAGTGCAGAATATCTTTTTTTATTTCTTGTTCAAGAATTCTTAGGTACTTTGTCTGCCCTTCATAAAGCTCGTCAGGATACTTAATTAATCCAGCAATAACACAATCTCTTACCTTTATGTTGTTTTTTTCTATAACAACCAGGTTGTTGGCGTTATCAGAAAAGCCTTCTTTCAAGCCTTTTGACTTTAAGAATTTATCAAGGGCTTCTGCACCGGCATGACCGCAAAAATGACCAATATCATGCGCAAGTGATATATTGTTTACACTTAAGTTATAGTCAATATCAATGACCCTTAATCCAAGCTTCATGGCGATTGATGTAACAATCATGTTGGCTGACAGTGCTGTTTCGTAGCTATGAGACTCCCTTGTCTTTGAAACCTCACTCATTCCTTTTTGTGGAAAAACCACTTGTGTTGTCTCAGACATTCTTGGGAATTTTTTACTGTCAATGATCCTGCATGTCTCCATCTGAGATTGCATCAATAATTCATTTTCATAATTGTTTACCATGTAGCGATCTCATTACTGCACTCAGATACAGGCTTCTTTTTATGGTCAAGTTTAAGATAGTGAGCCGTAAATTCAATTATCTTTCCATCTTTATCCCGAAGAACTTCGGCACTTCTACTTAGAAATGTGTTATCACGTATCATTTTGTTGATTGTTCGAAGGTGAACCAATGCGCCGGGAACATCTTTTTTACCTATGCAAATAGCTGCTTCTCTGGCGTGCCATTGTGGTTTATTGAATACAGGGATTCTTTTGTGACTAGCAACATAGTCTTTTAAGGATTCGTTAAATTCATCTCGAATTTCATCAATATCCTGATTTCTAAAAGATGATATTGAGACAAGATTTTCTTCATGCTCTCTTAAAAAACCATACTTATTGGAAAGAACACGTTCAAGACGAACAGTTTTCTCTTCAATAAGACTAGGATATAGCTCACCGTGCTTTGCATGATGTGTCATTCTGTGTGTTAGATCTCCGCCATGCTCAATGCAATAAGACATGACGCCTGAGCCAATTTTTGATTGTGCTTTAATCATCATGGTTTCTGCGCAGTTATCGCTGTTTCGCTGCATCGTTGCCGTTTTTGTAAATGCTTCAATAGCGTCATCAGGAAGGACAACGTGGCCGCTTTCAAATACTTCAAATTGCTGAATGAAACCAAATTTTGTTTTAATTACTGTTCCAAAGTCTTTCCAGTTACTCATTCACGCCACCTTTATTTTATGATTACTTTATGACTATTTTATATCATCGAAAAATAATTATAAAGTAATGCATCTGAGTTAGTTTTTTGTAGCTTTATAAAGTGTTATAATTTAAAAAAAATAAGGAATTAATCATGCCTCCTAAAAAACCGTATAAGAAGAAATCGAGCGTAAATAACTACCTGAATCCTAATGTTATGAACGATATTAGTCAGGCAATTAATGATATTTCTCGCAATGACTTATTTGATGTAAAAAACCATCTTATTGATATATTTGAAAAAAAAGAAGCTGATATTCTTAAGAACACAAACCCAAAGCTTGTTCAGAAGCTTCTTTCTGAGGTTTATGCCGTTATTAATGACTCAAAAGATATGAGTTCAATGTTTGCCTCTTTGAATATTGCAATTGATGCACATAGAAGAAAAGGTGATATTTCTCTATCAAGAGCCAAGTCAGATATTATGGATTTGTGGCACGATGTTGCAAACAACAATGTAACAAGTAAAACGGATATACCATGGGCCAGAGAATTTTCTTCGGGCGAGAAGTTTATGACATTCAGTGAGAAGGGTGAGCGCTATATATTTAAGGGCTTCTTTAATCAAGGTATATTAAAAGCTTCTGCGTACATTAATGAAAAAGGACAGGATACAGTTGTTGTTTTTCCATCTGAATTAGAAAGTCTTCTTGCTCATGACTTTGTACCAAGTGCATCTGGGTTGTCAGAAGCGGCCGAGAAAAAAGAGCAGAAGGGTTTCGTATTTTCTAAACTGAAGGGTATCCCTTCAATGACAAGTCTATTTGTTCCAAGAAAATACGAGTTTTGGCTTTATGCTGATGGAAAAAAATGGTACTCAACCGATCCTGATGTTAAGAGACCACCGAAAGCACTTATTGATTCAGGTGTTCTTAAAGAGGTGTCGGGCATAGATTTTCTTTCAAAGCCAGTATGGTCGGTTACGGATATTGCTCACTTAACAAGCTTGGAAACGCAGGCTAAAATTAACGAGCTTTCATTAATTAGAAGACCTAGCCATACTTATTTCAGCAATCCGGGCAATAAAGATTTGGATGTGATTGTTGAGGATCTAATGAATTCACAAATCGAGCAGCAAAAAATAAAAGTAGGACAGGTGAATAATAACGAAGCCTATTATAACTTAACTCGAGATTCTATTTGTCTTCCTGATAAGGAGAAGTTCAAAAATCCAGTATCAAGATATGCTGTATGGGCTCATGAGCTTGCTCATTCAACATTATTTTTACTTGGTAGGCCTCATGGCAAATTTGGCTCAAAAGAATATGCTGCTGAAGAAATTGTTGCGGAAACAACATCTGTTTTGCTAACAAAAGAGTTTGAAGAAAACCTAAAAGCGTTAAACGGCGGAGAATTGCATGAAGACTGGAAAAAGTATTTCGATGATCATTATCAAAACTCTGTTTCATATTCCAGCTCATGGGGGAAGCACATTGGCTTCAAAAATAATTTTGAAAGCCTTCTTTCCGAAGATAAAAATTCGCCTAGAAAAAATGTGCTAACTGGAATAATGGGTGGAATACTTGATGCAGTTAGTGCAATCAAGACAGGTCAAATTAATGGCCAGGATATCAGTATTGAACTACGGGAACAGCTTGTAGAGTCAGGATTAAAAAAAATCGCTAGTGAAAAAACAAAAGAGCCGTCAAAAACCCTCGAGATATAAGCGAAAGCGCCTCCATGATGGAGGCGCTTTTCATACCAGCTTGATAAAAATACCTGATCGAGATCAAGTAATATCGAAATCTTTTTTAAGAGCTGAAATAATCACAGGATCAGTTACTGCCTCTCCGCTAGCATCAGCAAAGGAGCAAAGACCATTTTCTGCATATTCTTCATTGGCTATAAAGCCATCTTTAGATTCTTCATTCATTATACCTGTACCTCAATAGTTGATAGTGTTTTCTTAATAACAACATAGGCTATTTTTACTTTGCCGTCATTGTTTTCTTCTATACCAAGAACATAACCTCCACCATAAATTTCAAGCGATATAGCAAGAAGCTGAGTCAGGCTGTATTGGCTTTTGATAAAACCATTTGAATCAGGCATGCCTTTAGTGACACCAGCCATAAACTCAGGCTTTTCAGTATCAACATCAAATGAAATTTTTGGATTTATTAGTTCAGGTAAGTTGTTCTTAATTCCTACAGCTTTAACCTTAAGAGCTTCATTTATGGAATCACTTTTTGCTGAATTAAAGAACCACGTCAGCGTATTTCTATTTTTGTTAAACACACCAATAGGAATAGCGCCAATTAAAGAAATCTTGCCTTTTTTTCTTACTGCTATTTGAAATGCGCCATTAAGTGCAATTTGGTCTGGAGAATATTGCTTAATGCTTGCATCAAGTTCAGCCTGTGCCGCAGTATACTTCTCAAGACATTCAGTGATCTTCATAGTTTATCCCGTTGTTTTCTTAGAACACATAATACAAAAAAAAACAAGTTAATTCAATTTAAATATAACTTGTTTTTGATTTTAAAGTAAATATCTAGAGGGAAAGTGATGAAGGCAATCTCATTGGCATGCTTTTCTTTATCATCTCATTAAAATAAGGATTATTAAGACCTTCTTTTGACTTGCATAGATGGGGAAGCTGAAAAGGATGCACAGCAACGATAGTCGCATATTTGCTCTTATCGCCACCAAAGTATCGCATAGCATCATATGAAGATGGGAATGTGATCACTTCATTTTCAGGTGAGTATCCTGCAATAAATTCAGTAAGATTAATTAGCTTTAGTTCTTGCGCCCTTACAATGGCAACTGAACCAACACTTTCTTTTTTGTTATTTAAATCAACAAGTCCGTCATAAAGAATAGAAAAAACTTGTGATTCTAGATTGCCATAGCGGCAATAAACATGAGGGAAATTCATTTCTTTAGTAAAAAATATATCGTATATACAGTTCATTTTACTGTAATTACCAAGAAAAACGATAGGGAACTGTTCAGACAAAAGTGATAGCTCATCATGATAAAGAGGCTCTTTACTGAATTCACCTTTTGTATAGTGATACGGGAGGTCATCTTTCCAGTTAATTTTCATAACATTTGTCAATCTTCCTTTTGGCGGATTGCATTCGATAGATGGACCACATATGATTTGTCCATTTATCATTTCAAAAGGAGATGAACGGTCGGCCCCTATCTGATGAAGGTGAGCATAAACCTTGTTCGAATTGAAATTTACAACTACATTTTACAGCCATAACAGGATGGCAAACTGCGCTTCATACTGATGTGGCTCGAGCATGAAATTAAACAGGCCTACTGTGAATATTCAGTAGGCCTGATACTTAACCTGAGTTTGGGA
>BCQK01000041.1_pt1 | contig 13041 bp, 10 predicted proteins | sample 1008131 | NCBI WGS metagenome assembly BCQK01 (sample SAMD00035458, study PRJDB4067) | museum specimen metagenome | isolation source: Liagora japonica specimen isolated from | place: Japan
CCGAGAAGTTTAGCGGCCTTGTGTGCATCTTCAAAAAATAGCTCGTAGAAGTCACCCATACGATAGAACATCAAAGAGTGCGGATGTTGCATTTTGACGCCCATGTACTGTTGCATCATAGGGGTGAGGGTGGATGTGTCAATCATTGAGTTATCTAGTTTCAATAGTGTAAAGCCCTTAAATTTAAACAGTTTTTAAAAAGATAACTTAATGGAAACTGTCTGATATAATCCATATTAATTCAATGTAAACCTATACTGTTGAGTAGATTAGTGTAGGTTTTAGTGTAGGTTTTTATGCTACCATATTCAGCATGAATAGTACGTAAGTCTATATTAGCAAATTGCCCGCTACATCAGTAAGAGAAGACCAATGAACGAAACGCTTTCACATGAAAAAAAAGCATTAAGTGCCAAAGCAATCGAAAAAATGAAAAGTGGCGATAAAGATAAATCGGATATTGGCGAAAATGCAGGGCTTAGAGTCAGTTGTGGAAAAACTGGGAAAAAAAGCTTTTTCTATCGGTATCGAAGTCCCATTGATGGCTTAATTAAACAGTATCCGATCGGAGTTTTTCCTGACGTAACGTTATCCGAAGCTAGGGTGAAGTTGAAGGAGCTGAAAATTGAAAGACGCAAAGGAATTTGTCCTAAAGCAAGATTAGAACAGGAAAAGATTGGTCATCAAAAAGACAAAGCGATTGCGGTACAGAAAAAGGAACGTGATACATTCACAATTCAGAGTTTAGTCGATTTGTATTTAGATGGTGTTATTTGTGACCGTCAAATTATAGACAGTAACACAGGAAATACTAAGTTTATAAAGGGGGCACGAAAGCCGAAGGGTCAATCTGAAACAAGAAGAACCTTATATACGGATGTGGTTAAAATATTGGGTGCTATACCTGCAATCGAAGTTACAAAAAGAGATGTTGTAACAATGATTAATAATATTATTAACCGTGGCTCGAAAGTTCAGGGGGGGCGTGTGTTAGCTGAATTGAATTTGGCGTATGAATATGCGATTGGGATTGGGAAGTTACCAGAGGATTTTCCAAATCCCGCGATTTTAGCAAAAGCCAGCTTTAAGCAATCTAGGATTAAATTGACTGCAAAAAAAGGTACTAGATATTTAGTTGATGATGAAATTAAGCGTGTTCTTGAATGGCTACCAATGTCAGGCTTTTCATTAAAACATAAACAAATTCTACAAATTGCATTTTGGACAGGTTGTAGAACTGGAGAGATATGTAGTGCGGAATGGTGTGATGTAAATTTTGATTTAAAAACTTGGTACATTAAAGCGACTAAAAATGAGACTGCACGGTATGTGCAACTGTCTGATGAATGTGTTGAGTACCTTAAACGTATTTATGAGATCCATTTATTGGATTTTTCTGGTGTTCTTCCAAAGTATATTTTCTTTTCTAGTAGTACACAAAAACCTATTTTGCAGAAAACACTTAGTGAAACGAAATGGCGTTTGAAAAATCCAGAAAAAATTAAAAATCATAAATATTCACCAGACCAAGTTTGGTTAACTGAAATAGATGATTGGTCGCCTCATGATATCCGAAGAACTGTTAGAACGGGGTTATCTAGATTAGGCTGTCCTAAAGAAGTTGCAGAGGCAATATTGGGTCATTCGAAGAAAGGAATAGAAGGGGTTTATGATTTACACGAATATGAAGCTGAATGCGCTATTTGGTTGCAAAAATGGTCCAATCATCTTTTTAAAATTTTAGAGAATTAAAACAGAATTTTAAATTTAATCATGGAAATAGAGCTGTAGGACTGTTATAAATTTTGAGTAAGTGTTTAATATTCATTTATCCTTCTCTGGATTCTTTTAATTCAGACTTCAGATAAACTTAAGTTAAATGGAATGGTTGATACTAGCAAGAAGCTAGTATCATTTTTGATATTAAAATACTTTCATAAGTCTAAGGTTGATACGATTGTCTTCTTTAAAACCATTTTCCACCTTGAGATCACGACCATAATTTAAAATAACTTGTGTTGTTGCTGTAGGTGAAATTCCAGTACCAATCCAAAATTTAGTTTGTTTATTTGAATCTGTCGTTACACCATCTTGTTTTGTATCTCCAGCATCACTGTATGAGAATCCAGCACGCAAATCAGCAATATCAGTTAAACGATATCTGGCATTAGTTTGAACTTGAAAGCCTAAATCTTGTTTTAAGCTTCCATTTATAACATCATCATTCTTACCATAAATTGTAAAATCTCCAGCGATATCCCAGTTTAGGCGGTCTATGAGCTGAGTTGTATAAGCCCCTTGAACAGTTAGCTTGACTCGATTTTCACCGATATTCAAATCATCATATTTGGAGTATTTTCCTGTTGGCAAATAGAGATAGGGGGTAATACCAAATGTCGATTTTGTATCTTTGTCATGATATAAAAAAAAGGTATTTGCCAAAATAATATCACCTAAGCCACTGCTACGTCCTAAAGAAGCGATATCTTTTTCAGCATCTAGACGTCCAAATGGCACTAGAATTTGAGGTGCGATGTGAAGCCCAGCAACATCCATATAGTGTACATAACGTGCAATACCAATATCAGACTTGAGTTCTACACTATCTGATACTCGATTATTTCCATTATAAAGAGAATCTCTCGAAGCGTGTTGGTAGTAGAGCATAGCTAAATTTGTGCCACTAGGTGCATAGTCATAATCGCCAGCATCTAGATCGACTGCATATACATTTTGTAGAAATAACAATCCAAGAAGGCTGGTTGCCAACGTGTGTATTTTTTTCATAACGATTCCTTGTCTGACACCAAAATCATGATGTTATTGACTGAGTAAATTTTATTAGCATGATGTCCTAAGCCATATTTTGGCTTAGGAGCAATTTGAATTTTTAATGATTTAGAGAATTGACCGCTTTTTCAAAAGCAAGGAATCCGTTATAGGCTGTAGGATCGACAAATGGGAGTGTCTGAGTTGCCCAATACCCGCCAATATTGTTTTTAATATCAATCCAATAATAGAGATTTGCTAAACCACACCAACCGATTGTACCTGCTGGACGTCCTGAGTCTGTCACTTGTTCATTGACCATAAAACCAAGTGTCCAGCCTTTTTCAGCTTCAGGATAGATATTGACGTCATTGGACAAAGTAGGAATCGAGCCTGGTAAATTTTTCATGGCAATATCTGCTAAGCCATTATTAAGAGCCAGTTCAAGAGTGCTTTCTTGTAGTAAACGGTGACCGTTGACCTCACCACGATTTAGCCAAAGACGAATAAATTTTAAATAATCACTGACAGTAGAATAAAGACCATGCCCACCCATATGTACTTCTGGCTCTTGTGGCAATATGAAATCAGTGTCAGCAATTAGGCTGTCATCTGCTTGACGATGGTGCATACTCGCACGACGTTCAAGCATAGAGGATGTTAAGGTAAATGCAGTGTCATTCATTTCTAAAGGGCTAAAAATTTGTTCCTGCATGAGTTGACCAAGGCGTTTGCCACCAACTTTTTCTGTGACTAATCCAGCCCAATCAATATTTGAACCGTATTCCCATTGTGTTCCTGGTTCAAACAATAAAGGCGTTTTTAAAGATGCTTTTGATGAAGTGATGACACTTGGGTAACCATGTTCAGAAGTTAGCTTTTGATATTCAGGATTAAAAAAATCATATCCCATCCCAGCCGTATGTAATAACAGCATTCGAGTAGTTACATCTATTTTTGGGGCTTGGAGAATAGGTTTTCCTTGAGGATCAAAGCCATGAAGAACCTGAAGTTGACCGATTTCAGGAATATACTCTTTAGCTGGGGCGTCTAAATCAAGTAATCCCTCTTCATATTGTTGCAAAGCCACAGTTGTTGTAATTGCTTTTGTTGTTGAAAAAATTGCGAATACACTATCATCTGTCATTGCTGTATGTGTTGAAATATCACGCTCACCTGCATGATTTAAATACAGGGTTTCATCTCTATTTGTAACCCCGGCTACAACTCCTGCAACAGGATGACTGCTGTTAACAACCTGATCTAAGATAGGATCGAGAATTTGCTGTAATTGCTGTTTCATGAAGAAACACTCCATTCCATTTGAGTTATTACTTAATCGATGTCATGTGACAACATCTTTAGTCTAAAAAGGAATGTTTCAACGGCTCTACCGCAAATAGGCAAGCTTTATCGAAAAACGGCAATTATTTGATAATCAATATCTATTTTTTAATGTCTGTGAGGGTAATTCATTGTATATCTGATAATAGTTACGAGCAAAATCACCTAAATTGAGATAACCACAAGCTAAAGCAATTTCAGTTACTGTCTGTTCTGGTGATGCTTCTAATAATTCTTGTCTTACTAAAGTCATACGCATATTTCGCATAACTTGAGCTGGGCTAGACTGTCGATATTTTTTAAAACCACTGGATAAGCTTCGAATACTGATTCCAATTGCTTGTGCAATTTCAGCAATCGTAGGACTATCACGTAGATTTTCACGCATATATTGCTCGGCGCGTTCGATAAATTTAGGCGTGATCCAAGTTGTTTGATTTAAATCTATATTTGCACGAATTGACCATTCATTGAGAATATGCAGACCAATCATTTGTTGTAAATGTTCACCTGCTTTCTTTTTTAATTGTGCTAATGGGATTTCCGAAATACTTTTACTTAGGTAGGTCAGTAAGGATAGCCAGCTTGAATCACTTCCCCCGAAAAAAGTTTTAAACTGCCACATGTGAATAGGGGCTTCATGCCCAAAATTTGCAACTACCAAACGGGCTAAGACATCATGTGGAATGGTCAAATTCAACTGTAAATGTTGTGGGTCGAAGTGCACAGCATAATCATCTGTTTGGCTACAATCTACAATAAAAGATTCGCCGACGTTGGTTGTCTGCCAGTTGTTGGGAGTAATTGCATGTTTTCCATGCCCCTCTATAGTAGTCAGAAGAATAATATGACCTTTATCTTGATTCCATTGATCAAGATAAACGGGGATACCATATTTAAAACGAGTGACAATCATATCTGCTACAGATACCGAATGCATACTTGAATTTGGCAATAGTCCCTTACCTACAGGTTGTGCATTGTAGGGCATATAGACTTGATCGGACCAATTTTTAATTTCATCCCAGTCCATTGAGATATTTTTATGCGCCTGAGGAATGTATCCTCCTCGGCAATCTTGAATTAAGCTATCTTGTAACATCACAACAACTCCATGTTATGAAAAAAGTAACTCTCCTACCTAAATTTTTAGGTTGCTACTTTTTGTACTACTCTAGACTATCTATTGCCTCTGAAACTAACATAAAACATCTTATGTGAAATGCTATTTGTTAATTTAATATGAAAGAAACAGCCCGTCTATGACAAGCTGTTTCTTATGTTGCTTTAATCTTTTTCAGTTCAAGCTATTCGATGATTTGGGTCTCAAGGCTCAAAATACGAATGTTTTACACAAACAATTTGCCTTCAATTCAAATGATCATTAACCATGTAGGAAACTCGCAGATTTACTCACAGAGATCATTAACAAAGAAATTAGTTAAGATGGAGGGGTTTCTGTGAGTTGAAAGTCTTCTCCATCAATACCATGTTCTTTGCACAGATTTTCATAATGTTCTTTTGCTGATGTCTCTTTTAAAAGCTTTTGTTTTAATTCAAAAACTTCAGTTTTAAGCTGTTGGATTTCTAAAAGATTTTTATTGATTTCTTCATTAAGAACTTGAAATTTGATTGTTTTTGTATCTACTTTTGCTTTAGATTTGTTGTAAGCCATAAGATTGGTATATGCATTAATTACATGTTCAATCACTGTTTCTTCTTTTGCCCAGCCATTTTCATTTTTGAGGTATTGAATTCGAGTTGATAGTTCTTTCTCGAAGTGATATTGCTTTTTGACTAAATGGCTTTTTGTCTTTTCCTTTTTATATTTTATAAATTGTTTTTTCAGCTGGTTAAAACATTCAAGTGAAACATGAACAGAAAGACCATTTGCTAATATTGCTTGTTGAGAAGTGAGCAATACATCTTGGTGAATATTTTGGTTAAGAAATTTTAATTCACTAATAAATGTGAACCCTTGTTTATGTTTTAAGTATTGTACCAACCCATCTTTTTTTTTGCATTCTTGATCTAAAAATTCAAATTTAGAATTTACATTTGTATTACACCATTTGTTTAAATCTTGCTTAGGGCGACCTATTTTCATATTTTCTCTACCAATTTATTGATTATTTTTATTTAATTAATTGTTAAATAGGATTTAACTATGTGGGACTTAATTAAATAAAATTTAGTTAATGTTATATATAATAAACAATTAAAATAAATTAAACTATTATTAGTGCGAATTATGATTTAAGTATAATTAATGAACAAATATGAATCTTTATCATACATATCTCTACTTTACCTGCAACGACTCGAATTTACACTTTCTCCATTCGAGCGGATCGTTTTTTTTCGCCTATTTTTGACATTTGGATATAAGAGGTTTCGGAAAAAAGACATCAAGAAAATTGCTTTAAAAATTGATATTCATCATTTAAAGTTGGAAGAAGCGATCAGTGAACTATTAAAAAAATTTATACTGGTTGCTGATAGTCATCATCACATTGGAGTGAATAGGGGATATTTGAAACAGCTTAATCAGCAAAGAAAAATAAAGAGTAGAATTCAAAACCTTCGTAAGCATCCCAAAAGGGATTTTTTACTGCAATTGTTCGAGAATCTATTTCAGATCAAAATCAGTCATAAACAAAAGAAGAGTCAGCAATTATTGGCGATGGACTATAAGCAATGGCTGGTATTGGTTAACCTTGTATTTCTGAGTGATCGAGATGGTGTTGTTCTAGGTGCAGGAACACATGAATTAACAAGTTTTACTGGTTTAAGCAGATTTGCTTTATTACGATGTATGGCCTATTTATTTAAACAGGGAATCTTACGCTCAAAAATTGACGGAACACTGAACAACGTCTATTTAAATTTTGTTTCTTCAATCTACTTCATCAATCTTTCTCATCCCATTTGGGGTGAGAAAAGAGTCTTTGGAAGATATTTAATTTTAGATTCTCCTCAACAGATATCCATTTCAAAGCAGCTACTTGAATCATTAAATGGATGGAATCCCGATGAGCTTTTAGGTAATGTAAAAATTATAGAGTTTATTCTAGACCACAATGAAAAATCAGATTCGATAGGGAATGGACTTGTCCTTCAAGATTATGAAAGTTCGATCCAACATACCCTTCAAATAGGACAGCAATGGAATAAACTCTTCCATCGAGAATTTCAGTTATCTGGTGGTTACGCGACAAGTCAAAAAAAATTATCACTTAACTCAAATGAACTAAACTTTAAAAGACTGAATTATATTTTTCGCTATTTAGCATCTCTTTACCCCCATATCGCTTCAATCAGCCATCCGCCTCAAGGTCAATTGCCCGACAATGTAAAACGTACGATGCAAGAATTGTTTCGAGAGGTCGTGACTACAAAACCGATGGAGCAAAAAGTTGATACTCATCATGTAAAACTATCTGAAATCATGTCAGCTCAAAACCAATTGAAACAGGAAGTTATGTCCTTACTCGTGCAATATGTCTATAGAAGTGAGTTGAGTCATATTGTTAATGCTTTGGCTGAGGTAACGGGTCCAAAATATTACAACAGGGCGATAGCTATAGGTTGTTCTGATGAGTTACTCACTCATAAAATTTACTTTTGTCCAGATCCTCATCTTAAACAGGATGAGCTATTCCTTATTCAGTATGCTGAGACAAAGCTTACCGATTTTCAAACTCCTGTACCATCTACATCCAAAATTGTTAAGACCTATAAGCGTTCTATTCAGCAAATGGACTTCGATGTAAAGAAACAGTTAGAGTTGGGCTTACTCAGCCAGCAATGTTTAGGATTGGATCAATTTGATTGAAATTTTACGATAAAAGCTGATTTCTGCCTTAACTCTCGTAAAGGGATATTTTGGTAAAAATGAAAGGAATGTAGGGTGAGGGAAAAGTACACTGTCCTATGTATAGGTTAGTTTTGTCACCCTTAATTCGTAAACTAAGTCGGTAAATAATATTATTAATTAACTAATTATAAATCTATTCATACATACAGATCATAGATATCTGCATTGTAGATCACGTATACATAATAAATAACTCTTTCTCCTTAGTTATGCATCAAACATAACTAAGGAATATTGACATGTTGAAATACGATCTCTTTCATCAAGCTGCGGTAATAACCACAGTGAATAACTTTGTTGATTACGAACTAAATGATGGCTTTAACCAGACAGACTTTATTGCTCACCTTTGTGTATTGATTCCTGCATTCAAGGTTTTTGACCAAGAGGATGTTGAATACTGTACTTTGGTTGGAGCGTTTAGAAATATGATGCAATTAGTTGAAGCTCACCGAGGTGATTTAGGGATTGAAGAATACCTGACACAGTTATCGCCTACAGAAGTATCCAATCTACAGACTCAGTTACGCAATCATAGGTCATTGCACTTGGCTGAGATTCGCTTGTTTAGACAGCAAGAGAAAGATAACCATGACAGCTTTTTAGAATATGTACAGAGGATTCTTAACGATCATTATAAAGTACTGATTGTTCGTGTTGATTTGGGCTATTTAAAAACATCTATGCCGAATATTACCGTGCAAGATTTCTATAGCTATATGGAGTCAATGCGCAATCTATTGAAAGACAAGAATGGATGTTTTAAGCATTTATTGGGTTATGGGCTAGCTTTAGAGCAGGGTACAACAAAAGGCTACCATGCGCATTTGATGTTGATCTACAACGGTTCTGAGCGTTGTCAGGACTGGTACTTAGCTAATGAGGTTATCCTAAAGTGGCAGGAGATAACTCAGGATATGGGTTTTGGCGTAAATAGCCATACCCCCGAAAAGAAAAAACAATATGCTGATCGAGGCTTATTAGGCATAGGTATGATTCATCGCAATCAGCCTTTAGAAATGCAGAATGCTTTGAATGTAGCCCGTTATCTGACTCAGCCTGAAAAGTTCATGCAACGGATATTGATTAAGCCATTGGGTAAAAGAACTTTCTTTAAAGGAATTTACCACGAGCATGGTCGTAAGTATAAGATCAATCATCCCACACCAGCAGAAGCAGGAATTTGGTCTGAACAAGATGTAGATTACTTATTGGATGAGCCAGTGGTCATTCAACTGTAAAAAAATATGAAGCGGATAGTTCTATGAATTTCACAAACACATAGGACTCACCGTGGACGCTATCTATATTGAACATCAGACTGCACCTCGCTTAGAAATGGATGTACAAAGCTTTTTCAAGCAGATTCGCTATAGCTCACCTGAACCTGGGGTGGATTATGATGAATATCAAAAGAAGCTTATAGCACAAGCCTCTCAAGTGTTTTTAGAATACTTTAAGGCGTGGAATGAGCTGATGTTTCATTACCGCGAAGCAGAGGTCAGTTTTTGGGTTGCAAAGTTTAGGTATTTTTACTTTTCTGTATTGCAACAGGCCAAGTTAAGTGTATGTTTTTTACCTGATGCAGATCACAGTGAGCAGTGGTTGATTCATCGTATTCTCTTGAGGCTTTCTCAATGGTTTAAAACGACTGGGTTTAATGAAGATCTGAATCAAGCCAATGAACAGCATGAAAAACGGATAGCCCAAATCCGTGAACGTTATGTAGAAGTCGGTAAGCTGAGTGTTGATGCGCCAGATTTAAGATTCTATCTCAGTTATCCAATGGGAGCGGAGCACTTGCACTCAGTGGCTCAGGTGGTCAAATCATTTTTACTCTTCGAAAAGAAACTGAAAAGTCAACCTTGGTATCGTGGACAAGTCATCTTCAGTTACCATCACTTAATTCGTGACAGTATTAGAAATTGCTATGTGATCCGGTTTTTCCTAACCTTCCAAAAAGTAATCTACAATCCAGATGTAGATTACTCCATTCTGATCAGCCGACTTTGGCAAGATGTAACCATGGAATTAGGCGTTTTACTGAATGTTTCTGATGAAGAGACTCAAAAGCCATTGGGTAATCCATTTGGGTTTAGTCGTGATGAGATCATGGAATATCCTGAACCTCAGAATCCATTAGAAGATTTAGCTGATTTACCTGAGACTGTTTCTAGTGTTGAAGAGAAGATGAACACGATCTGTGTCATACCCAGTGGCTTTCAGATCTTTCAGGGTAAAAAATGCTGAATGAAGTAAATGAGTTTAAAGGCTAAAACCATCCACTTCTGTATCTATGTAATGAGGTATAGAGGTGTCTTTGGGAAGGGAATATTTTTTTACGGTGATGGACATGATATGTGCAGAACGCACGCCTTCATACCACATCGGAGTCCATCAGATGAATGCGCTAAATTCACAAACATTTCACATGAATCAAATTTTGAACATCAGACAATTGATTGAGATCACTGGGCTTAGCCGTGCAACAATTTATTCATTATTAGATCCTAAATCGAAATATTACGATACTAGCTTTCCTAAACAGATCAATATTACTACTCATAGGGTTGGATGGATTGCAAAAGAAGTGAATGATTGGATAGAACTGAAGATAAACCAGCGTTGAGTTATACAGTTTGGAGTGCAGGAAAGCCTTCATCAAGGGAAGGCTACATTTTAAAATGTCCTATCAATTGTAAGGCAAGGGCACATGCAAAGTGATTGGGAATTATTTCAGCCACGAAGAATGCTTGAGGTGGGTTAAAGTCTAAGGTCTGCTTGCGGTAAAGGGTTTCTTTACCTGTGTGTTTATCAATGAACCTGAACTCATCCTGCGAATGTGAATATTCGAGCCCATACAGTGGACCTCCAATACATTTCAATCGCTACACTCAAAGCTTCCTTTAATAAAACTGAGCAGCATTATAATTGAGTATGTTGCCTAATTCATGTTGAGATCGAAGCTTCAGTTGAAATTTAGATGATGTTGATTATTCAATAGTCATTCTGAATCAGATGTATAGCGAAAATACTCAATAGATTGCTCAAGTAAAATAGAAAGTTGACACTTTAAATCCTGCCAATTATCCTTGGCTTGCTGACCTACATTGTCAGTCGGTTTTAGCAGACCGTTTTACCCAAAGCACACGAAAAAGTCTCTTTCTTTTTTGTGGGCATCCCTACGTGCCCCCCTCTGCGGCGGAACGGGAGGGGGACATCTTCGGATGTGCTGATCTTTTTGGGTATCAGTCTGCTAACCCCTTTTCGTTTCGCCACCATTATTTAGCAGTAATGTGGTGAAGCTTCTTTATACCCAAAGGAGTCCGCCATGCGTACTACATTCTTAAATACTCATTCTCTTTTTTACCCCAGTACTCGCTATGGCATTGTCGATGTTAGATAAACCTACATTTTAAAAATTTAGCAATTGGGGAACGCTCAATGAAGGTGCTTGTTCCTTTATTGGCCTATACATCTGAATCATTTTATTGCTGATCTGTAGATAGATTTCTTTCTACGTAACAGTCACGTCAGAATAAAAGGCAGTACTCCAAGAAGAACATCAAACTACCATATGCCTAGCTTTGCGATTGCTGAGAGGTGCTTATGGATAAAGAAGAGAATATGTACGATGACAACAAAATTAAAGTGTCTGTCTTTATGTATTTTATTGATGGGACTGAATGCCTGTTCCAGTCAAAAACAACCTGAAAATGATTCTGCTGTAGAAGGTCAAACCACAGAAAGCAAAGAGGCTTTGCAGAATGTTGCGGATACCTCAGCGGTGATTGTGCCAAAAGCCCAGATCAGTCCTGATCAAAGTTGGGAGAAGATAGACGAAGATGTAATACGTAGTAATTTGATTTACTTTTATCCCGAAAAGATGAAATCACTCAATTACAAAGAACCGAGCAAGCTTGCGGATGACGTATTCTTCCCAGCCAATCATGAATTTATCAAAAAACAATTACATTTAGATAAGAGCAAAGTTCTTGTGATTGGAATGGATGGGTATAGCTCGTATAACAACTTGTTGATTGATTTGAGTAATGATGAATATTTCAAATATGCCAACAATCTTGCCATCAACTATATCCGTGCTATGCAAGCAACTAAGGTCGAACCCAAGCAAGAATTTGAAAAAACACAAGATTATGAAAAACGAATTAGAGAAGCGCAGCAAAATGGCAAAAATAATGTAATCGACTATGATGTTGAAGTACTGGAAAGGGCCTTAAACTCTATTGTTCCTGATATCACTGCCGATGACAGTGATAATACCTATCAGTATGATGCTGATCAGGAATTGATGACGATTCACTTTAAGCAGAAAAGTCGTTATTCCAGTGCTGTGGTCAAATCAGAACTACTTATCAAAGCTCAGCCTGATTTGGCAAAGACTCTTGCTGAAAATTTCAGCCGACTTAAAGTGGGCTATGTCCTTACGGCTAAAAATAACACTTTAAATTTGGATGGGATATTTTTTTATTTTATACGCTATGGTAATCCTGATCGGCAGAATAATACCTCTAGATTTTATTTCTCACCAATCATCAAGCCGATTGCTTTCAAGCAAAAAAGTGCAGTCAATGCACCGTGGAAAACCAGTGATGCTGTTGAGGAAGTTGAAACCCTCCCTTTTAAAGATCTGCTCACATCACCGTTATGGCAATTTAAATTCGGTTTAGAGCATTATTTGTCTCCAGAAACACTATTACAAAAATATGTGAAGCCAGAGGCACCTAAAGAACCTGAGACGTTTGACTATTTAGGTGATGGGTGAGAATGACCCAATATGCCATTTAGTACTTTTTAAAAATAAAGAAATTTCAAATACATATTACCAAGATGTGAGGGTGTCTTCTCTTCAATATCAATTGATGGATGCATCCGTATATCTACATCTGAATACAATATTGAAGAGTAATACAGAATGAATAACTTAATGAAAACTTTGGGCCTTACCGCATTGCTATCGTTATCCGCATTGACTTTACAAGGATGCAGCTCAGGGCTGGAACCTGATACCTTCTCGGTCGAATTGAATG
>BCQK01000042.1_pt1 | contig 13000 bp, 7 predicted proteins | sample 1008131 | NCBI WGS metagenome assembly BCQK01 (sample SAMD00035458, study PRJDB4067) | museum specimen metagenome | isolation source: Liagora japonica specimen isolated from | place: Japan
AAAAGCCAAAAGACCAATAAAAATGAGGATGTAAAGCATAAATAAGTGTTAGTTAATTAAGTTTTGTAATCTAATGATTTTCAATCGTATTACATCAAAATCTAACAAAAAATGAATATCTTTAAAACCGCTCTAGTTCTTTTTCTTGCTCTAGTTCAAAGTTTTCTTTGTACTCTTTGAAAGCTAAGATTGTTTCTACGAGATGTAAACACAATTTAGTTAATGTGTAAAACCGTTGTCGTCCTTCTTCCCTGACATTAACTAGGCCATTAACTTCTAATATCCCAAATGCCTGGGACACTGTAGGGCTTCTAAGTCCTAATATGCCGCCCAATTGTGTAGGTGTAATTTCTTCATCTGGATTCTCGGCCATCTGCTTGACTACTCGCAAACCATTGCGACTTGTTATCGCACTGGCTTTACGTCGATAATCCTTCATGACCTCCTTCTCTAATATATACTGCATAAAAATATTTACATAATTTCTTTAATAGTGCAAAGATAATAATATTACTTATAAATTACTATAATTATGTAAATATAACTAATTTTGCTCATCCTTAAAATAAGTATTCACAAATAAGGTGAATCATATTGACCATAGTTTATTGACTTAATATTGAGAAATAATGGATTTAGAGACGTACCAAAGAGACTTAGCGACACAGATTGCCGGACAGATAAAGTTGTTCCAATTCCATAAGTGGGATGGTTCTAAGTGGATCGAGACGGGTTTACCTACAAAGAAGTTTAGTAAGGTTAAGTTGTTGCGAGATAGAGATCAGTATGATCGTGAAAAGTTTTTATTAAAGCGGCTCCGTCCATATATCGCTTGGATTACTGCTCCGTCTAATATACAGCGTGAAGAGGTGGTAGATCGAATGTATTATGAGGGTCGGATGGCGGAGAAAAAGGAGAAAAGAGCGAAGGGAATTATTACTGATTCAAAGGGCTATGAGTTTGATGTGACGGTTGAACAAAAACAGCATGAGTTCAAGGAGTACAAGCGATGCTTTGAGATATTTTGTCAAATAATCGAAAAAAACCTATAGATGGCATTTCCAATTCCAACGGGATCATTAGCGAAGATTTTAGAAAAAGGCGGGGTCAATCCTAATCAAACTGGGACGTATGAGGACTATAAGGATCAGGCGGTGGCTTTATCTACAGCTATGTATACTGGGTCGCCAGAGGAGCAAGTGGCAGCATCTAGGCAGCTATCTGATATTGTTGGAAAACTTAGCTCTCGTGATGCTGAGGACTTTAAGGATTTGGTATCAAAGACACTGGAGCAGACGATGAGTACGGCTGCTAAATCGCAAGGTGAGCCAGGGATTACAAAAGAGCAAGCTAAGATCATCAGAGCCGAAGTTGGAACCAATTTAGGACTAGGTTTACTTAAAACAGGAACGGGCATTGTACAGGTCTTAGATGCGGCATTTAAGAAAAAGAAATTAACGCCCCCCAAGCTTCCACAGGACTTATACAAAAATCCACAGTTGGCTACTCAGATTGCTCAGTCGATGACTAGAGCTGACCAGGGAGATCAAGGACGGCAGCAAGCTTTTGATGAACAATTAACTGAGGGTAGAGCGGTCAATAATGCTAGAGCGAAGTCCGCTGGGACCATTGGACAGTATTTATCAAATGTCCAATCGGATGCGAGTAGGGCTAATAAGGCTAAGCGCGATTTTGCGGTTGATGAGAGCCGGTTGAAGACTCAGGAGCGCGGTCTACTTGCCCGTTTGACGTCTGAATCAGCCAGAGAAGATGCGAGAATAAAGAATACAGAGTTTCGCAAATTTGCATTTCAAAATCAGGCGTATAATAATTCACTACAAGCATTACAGCAGCAACAAAACTCAGGATTTAATAATGCCTTTATTGGTGCAAACGAACTAGCTGGAGCTATCCCTGGAGCCGTTGCGGCAAATCAAGTATTACAACAAGGCAGTGGTAATACAGGCGGTGGTGGTCTACTTTCACAAATGAAAACTATTAGTAGTGACGCGGCGACACAAACGCCATCTGCAAGGCCACAGGATATTGGTTTTGATGACCAAGTGGGACCATTCGCACCAAAGATTTCACCAACGGTAAGTTTAGGTAAAGGTCAGATGTTGATGCTTGGATCACCAGCATACCGGACACCTGAAAATGTGGAGTTATTTCAGCAAATGGCACAACAGCAAGGATATAACAATCTTATTCCTGGACAATGGGACGAGACGACCGATAAAGCATATAAGGACATGATGACTATTAATCCATTTACCGGTTTAAATCAGAAGTAAATGATAGATCAGTTAACAGGAAATGTATTTAATGTAGGTCGATACAACACACAGAATTTATCGACCAAGAATTATATGAAGGCTATGGGAGCGCGTGAGCAAGTTGATCCCGTAGAGTACGAAATGGTACTGGGTGAAGATGCGCCAATGGAAACCGGCACGGATGCTTCGGAGGCTTATGTTCGTCAAATTCAGCGGCTGAATAACTTTGGATTGGCTATGAGTATGAAGGGTATTGATGTGATTAACCCTAATCCAAATGATCCACAATCACTAGAAGCTGCCCAGCATTTCAATCGTCTTCGTACTGAGGCTGGTGCTACAGCGGTGGCTAGAAAGACGGCGCACGATCTATCAAAATACTATACGACACAGCGATTGAAGCCTAATGTGGTTGGTACTGATTTGTATAAGGAAAATGCACAAGGTGGTGTAGACTCTGTGACTTCACAAAACCTAGACAACCTCGTTGACTTGAATCCATACAAGGAACAGGTCAATGCCTTAGTCAATGATGCCAATAAACTAGCTAAGTCCTATAATAGTCAGGCGGAGCGCGATGCTGCGGAATTGCAATTAGAGAAGAAAAGAGAAGCTTTGTCCGGTTATCGTGATAAATTAATCCAGGCTGGGATCCCTGCTCCATTGACGGAGCAGATTATCCAGAATGGGGTTGACCGGATTAATAGTGCGACTTACAATCCAAATAAGGATGAGGATCAGGAGTTACGTGAAAAAAGGGTTAATTCTCAAAACGCCAATGATCGTCAGAAGAGGGCTTTGGCAAGAAGAGGGGCGCAAGACCAGGATGCTGGAGCACTACGCTTACTGACGCGAATGTATAAACTGAATCAAGGTAGAGGCTTTGACAATGTAGATATGGCTAACATTGATTTTGAGGACGATTTGCTAGAAAACGAGAAATTGCCTGATGGTAAGAAATTAGGTAAGGTCAAGTATAATAATGGCAGAGCTGTTGTCCAAGTGATCGATAAAGATAACTTAGGTGCAGAATCTGTAGTTGAAGAACGGCCATTGGACCTAGATTTAATTATGGAAGTCATCCCAACTCAGGGAGAACGCCAAAACTTTTTGCGAGTAGCCAGGGAGAAAGGATTCATTGATGAGAATGGTAATCTGAATATCGAACAAAATCAGGGGCAGATGCAATTTGGCAATCTACCTGGAGAAACGAAAGAAGAATCTAGCCAGCGTAGAAAAGAGGAGCAGCGTAAGAAATTTGAGGGTAAGACACGACAAGAAAGTGTGAGTAAGCCTAAGTTTGACATCAATAAATACAAGTATAGATGAACGGTGATCCAATCAAAGATTTATACGACTCATTTAAGGGTGATAAGAGTGTAAATTTAGAAGACTTAGGTACGTTTCGGAAAATGATGGAAAATCAGGATTTCCGCAAAGATTTCTATGGACACCTTTCTGAGAATTACAAGGACGATCCCAATGTATCTATTGGGAGTAACTACGAAGAGTTTGAGCAAGTGTTTGGTCAAAAAAAAAAGGATCAAACCGTCCTTGGATCACCAGAATCCGCTGGAGATGGCCAATCTACTTCGTCGACTAATCAAAACCTACTTCCTGATCCTATGGTGGCTCCTTCTTCGTCTACGAATGTACAGCAGCCATTAATTGTTACCGATCCCACCGATATTCAACAAACCTTTGATAATGTAGTCAAAACGCAGAGTGCTGTCACTTATGGTGAGGACAAGCGGATGGCTACAGCTCCGTCTATTGGTGATTATGCCAGTAATATGGCTGCGGTTGCTCAGGACGATGTGGCAATTGCCAAAAGAAAACTTCAAAACATAGAGCAGTATAAGTCAGATAGTGATGCAGTAGAAAAGGAGCTCACCTCGCGTATCCAAAAAAAGTATGGCGAAAATGCTATTGAGGAGTACAGTGAAAAAGCACAGAAGTTAGCAGAGATCAAAGAAAAGATTGATCAGGAGCCGGATGACTTGAAAAAGAATGGATTGATTGCCCAGGCTAATGCTTTACTTGACCAAATCAATGGATTTAGAAAGGATGAGGACTTTAAAATGCTTAGTCAGGTATCAGAACGCCAGGAGGCTTCTTTTGATGAGTACAAGCAAGTATTTAAGGATCATCCTGAATTCAATCGATTAACCGAAGACATTAAGGCTAGTCAAGCTGAGGCAGATCAATATGGCAAAGACAGTCCGATCAAGTCAGCTGTATCTCAGACCAAAAATACACTTGGCCGTGGTGCCTCCAGGTTGGTTGGAGGGCTTTTGTCTATGCCGAGAAGTGTTTTGAATAGCACAGGAGCAGGAAATACAGAAGCAGATCAGTTAGGTGTCTTTGCGGACCGGTTAGTGGATGAATCGCTTAATTTTTTTCCTAAGCGTAGTGACCTGGATCGCGGTCTGCGTGAAAAGGTAGTGGAGTTTGAAGGGAATGAGGTTGTTATCAAAGATGATAAGGTTCAATCAGTAAGAGATGAAAATGGATATCTGGTTCGTGACCTAGACGACGACTATATTAAGCGATTCAATGAATCCGGTAAAATTAAAGAGGCTACTGATAAATTCACAGGTGGTGATGTGCTATTATCAAAGGTTGGTGACACAGCGGTTGACTTAGCTATCCTTATTGGCCTAACTAAAGGTATTGGTGGTGGCGTCCGTGCTGCTGGTTATTCAAACCTAGCTACTTCCAATCTACCGGTTGTGCTTGGCACCGTCATTCAAATGAATCAGGAGGCCTATCGGGAGTCAATTAAGTCTGGAGCAACACCAGAGCAAGCAGGACGATTTTCAATGATTTCTGGTCTAAAGGCAGGAGCGATTAATATGCTAATGCCAATGGAGCGAAACTTGGCGTTTGGTCGCTATAAAAAAAGTCTATCGGCAGTTGATCTATCTAAAGGTCTAGGATTGCAAGGAGGAGTAAGTAAGGCTAATCAAGTAGCCAAAAGCTTTGGACGTGTAGCTTTATCTGGTCTTGGTGAGTCAGTCGAAGAAGTGGCAGATCAATTGGCGGATACTGGCCTAAAGGCAGTCTATAATCTAAATACCGATACTGACTTTAAGACGAGTGTGGAAAAGAATGAGTTGATCGAAACAGCTATTGTATCGGCTATTGTTGGATCAGGATTTGGTATGGCCGGTCTACCTGGTAAATCTCAATTATATGACAATGCCATGTATTTGGCAGTCGACAAACCGGCTGTATTTGATAAGTCGCTAGAAATGCTCCAGGAGGCTGGTGTGGATAAGGATCGTATTGAACAGATCAAAAATCGGGTTGAAAAACTACGATCACAGGTAGGTAACATTGATGGCAATTTGACCGAAGAACAAAAGGTCCAAATTGTAAAGCTCCAGGATCAAAGAGCGGAGCTGGAAGAGAAGTCAAGTCAGGCCAATGTAGAATTAGTTAAGCAACAAATTAAAGAATCAATAAATAAAATCGATGAACAAGTATCAGGGATTATTGGAAGCAATTCAAACATTGAAAAAGAACAAAAAACGGCTGTCAGCGATGGATCAAGCAGTCCAAAAGGGTCGAATGAGACTGCCGATAACACCACAGTAGATGAAGTCAAAGAAAGTGTACCGCAAGCGGAGCAAGGGCAAGGGCAGGATACAGAAAGTACAGGAATCAAAGAACCTGATACCGCTACACCTACCACTACTAGACCCACCTCCACTGACAGTCAAGATCAACAAAACACACAAGTTTCTAAAAAGACCGAGGACAATAAAGCCTACAAATACGGAGACTTAGAGGTTCGATCTACAGATGGTCAGATTGATGTGATAAACACAAAATCTGGAAAACCGGCAAGTGCTGGAGCTAGGAAAAGAGCGATCAAGAAGTATAGAACAGAAGTATTAGATGATATTGCTAGACAGGGTGATCGTGCTGATGTTGCTAAAGTGGAAGATCCCGCACAGTTGGACCAAAAAGTATTGGCTGAATCAACTTCTCCTGCTCAGGTGGCTGCTTCTTGGCAAGTACAGGATGATAAGCTGGATTCTGAGCAAACTAAAGATGATATTATTGCTGAGGGCTTAGGCCATGTGACACGCGATGCCTTACGTAAATTCGTAGAAATTGATCGACCGGATTATGCCAAATTACGGCAGATATATGTCCGCAATAAATCTGGCAACAAAGCACTTGATACTGACCTGTCAGAACTAGCAGAGCAGATGAGTGAAGCCAGTGGAATGAATATCACTGACCAGGATATTGCAGACCATATCCTAGAAAACCAAGAAAGTAGGTATCGATCAGATAATGTCAACGAAGTCAAGCAGCAGTTGGCTGAAAAATTCAAATCGCTGACTGGCCTAGATATTGACAACCAATTTGCTGCCCAGTTGGTACAGCGTGAGAATATCCTACGTCAAGCTGACGAACAATCACGTATTGGTGATATCTACACATCCGGACAGGTTCAAAGCAACGAAAGTCCGGCGCAGCGAGAAGTAGGGACCACGATGATAAAGTCATTAGAGGCTCGCGCTATTGAAGATCCCAGTTTGACCGAAGAACAGCGACAGGCAGTAAAAGACAATGGCTTAAACTACGAAACAGTTAGTCAAAAGGAGGTTAACGCCATAGCGGATAAGTACTTCGATGATAAAATGGAGATGTATGCCGGTACTGTTGGACTGGAAGATATGATCGATCAGATTTCGAGAACTACTCGTCAAGAGTATGAGGATAATGACATATTATCTACGCTCCATACAATGTTGTTGACTAAAATTGCTGACCACTATCGCAAACAAGGCCAGATGGGTAAGTTTGTCGCAGCTGTAGATAAGCTATCGAAAGGATTACGTAGTTCCGGTAGAGGTATATCGGCAGCCAGGGCTTCTGCTACTCCAGAAAGCTTTGCTAATCATTTTGTGATTAAGTTATTTGAGCAGCAAAAAGATATGCTCAGTAAAACTGGTGTTAGAGGAAAATCTTACATGGAGTTGTTAGAAAATCTAACAAACGAGCTAAAGGTGACCAAAGAAGAGTTGTCGAATGCTAAGGCCAGAATCAGCTACTTCAAAAATAACCAAGGGAGTGGTAGAAAGACGAAAGCCAACAAAACCTCCATTACTGCTCAGAAAAAAGATTTAAAGAAAGAGCGTAAGGCGATCATCAATGACCTGAAATCAAAATGGAATAACCTTAGTAATTCTGGAGCTAGTTTTGATCCAAAGCAAGAGGCCGATCGTATATTCGAGTTTCACAAATCAGTTGGCGACTTACTTAAAAATTATATCAATGAAGGACTGCTGACTGTAAAGCAAGCTGTAGCAAAAGTCAAAAAAGAACTAAAGGAAATTGGTCTGAATAATGACCAGATAAAAGCAGCGACCGATGCTGCGATCAAGACTCCTGGCCTGAACGTCGATAAGCGTGACTTAGCGGAAATTATCATCGATGACCACTATCAAAATCCTGGCTTAAAGCCAATAGCTCAAAAACTCCAGGAGGAATTAGGGATGTCTAAGTCAGAGGCACAGAAAATTGAAAAGGAGCTGACCCTGGAATTATCTAAAGAGCGCGGAGAAAAATCACGTAAGGCAATCGAAGAATTTACGGGTGAAGTCACTGAGCCAAAGAAACGACCGAAAGCCAGAAAGCACGTTGAGAAAGTAATTGATGCTGCCAATGCTGGTTTACTCAATCAAGAGGAGACCAGGAATAAGATGGCTGGCTTTTTTGGCTATACGCCAATTGATCAGGAAACGGTAGACCGGTTGATGAATATTATCAACATCATCAACGAAACTCCTTCTCGTTCGCAAAAGGCAAAGTACAATAGAGAGCTACAGTTTGAGCTATCTAAATTTAAACCAATGTCTCATGCCTCGATAGCTAAAGAAATCTATACAGCTATTGTAATGAATGCCATATCAGGCATCATGACTTCGTTCAATGCAAACTTTGGAGCATTCGCTACTTATGCGCCATTTAGCTTAGTAGAGATCATCAGATCGCCAATCGGAGCACTGTACGGTGCGAAGCAAGCTTTGGGTGGTCGAGGAGTAAAAGTAGGCTTAAAATCATTTTGGGACATTCTAAAGACTAACCACAGTGAGTACGATGATCTCGGGACCATCTTTGACGGAAAGACAATTGAGGGTAGTTCAAAATTAGAGCGTATTGCACTCAAAGGGTGGGGTGATAACAATAAAGTGGCCTATGCTTTTCTACAAGCTTGGCGTATGGTCTATGCGCTCAAAGCAGTGGATAGTGTGGTCACCAATGGTATGGGTGAATTTCTATCTGGAATTGATGCTTACAATAAGGTAATTGCCAAAGAACGTCAGCAAACGGGTAAGCGAGTGGGATTGACTGGTCGATTTGGTGGCCGTATTGCCAGTAAGGTCGATGCTATGTTAAAAAACGATCCGGTGAGTGTTGATTCGGCTCAAATTCAGGCACGACAAGAGCTAGAGGATATGGCAGAGCGCGGTGAGAAGCCTGTACGTAATTATGTGATACGTAGAACCAAAGAGATCATCCTGGAGCAGCGCGAGGAGGACAATGTACGATGGGGCTACGAGGGAGCCAAAGATATGATCGGTATGGCACCAGCTACGGGTATCCCTGGCTTTTTGTTTTCTAAGTTTTCGAAAACGGTCACTAATTTTAGAGACACAGATCACCCGATCAATATTTACACAAAATTGACTGCAGCCGTATTTTTCGGACTTTTTGGAAGAATCACTTCTTGGTCGATGATGCAGCTGATTAATAATCTACCACTCCTCGGTATGGCGAATGCTTTTGCTGAGTTTAGCCGTGACCAGGACGGAAGATGGGAGTTTCGTAAAAGAGACGTCAGAAAGCGAAATCAGATACTAGCCAGGAATATTGCTTTCACAACTATGGGTGTAGCTGCTTTTCAGTCCATGTTTGAGATGGAAGACGATGAAGAAGATGGATGGGTTGTCAAATTGAAAGAAGATCGGCTGATAGATGTTGTAGCATCAGGCAAGGGTAGCTTCTTTGACAATATTGAAGCGTACAAAGGTAAGTCCTATTTCATCCGGTATAGAAACAGTCCAGATGAGGCGTTCTCTGAGCCATTAGAGTATAAATTCTTTTTGCCATTAGCTCCAGCTCTTGCTATGCTAGGTGGATTGAGTGATGATCTGAAAAAAGATCCTAAGATGTGGTCTGACAAAGGTAAGTTGGAAGTGGCTCAGGATGTGGCTGTCAATGATGTATTTTCTATCATGTTTGCTTTGACCTTTTCTCAGTCTATTCAGTTTCCGGTCGACGTAATCAATAAAGCGCAGCGTGAAGGTGCCTCGGGTGCGACATCGGAAGTATTTGAAAAGGTTGGTAAGACAGCGACTACGGTTATCCAGCCGAATCTATATCGAGATGTGTACAATGAGTTTAAGATTGGACTAGGCATTGGTCAGAAGAAAACGGATGGTCTCCTCAGTGAGGTTGCCACCAAATTCGTATTGACCGAAGCATTCTATACTGATCTAAAGACTGATGTATTTGGCAACACCATTTACCCAAAATCGAAGCTCTGGTTCATTCCAAACGTAGAGGCGACCAAATGGATGAAGAAGAACGCTGAGACATTTAAAAAGCCAGAATGGAAGTTGGTGCTGAAATACGAGAACGTGCAATCTAAGGGTAAGTATACACCTCCGAAGAAGCTTGCCAGGTTCGGTCGATTGAGTGAGGAGCAGCGGGAATCTGTGCAGGATGAACATTCAAAAATATTCGGTAACTTGGTCCGTGAGAGCTACAAAGAGCTAGATAAAATGGACAGTGCATCTCTACAAGCAGCGTTGGATAATCTACATAAAACGGCTAAAGATCGTGCATTAATAACAGTATTGAGTAGGTCTAAAAAGTAGGCCAAACGCAGGCCAGAAATGTTAAAGTTTGACAAAAACAAAAAGAAACGACAACATTCATCAATGCTGCCGCTTCGTTCCCTCATAAGTGATAATTAAATTGTGTTTAATACTTTGTTATATTTTTAAAGATATAAAGTGCTGTAAATCAATTATATGTGTTTTATCGTAAATTATAATTATTACTTAGTAAAAAAATATAAGTTATTGATTTTTAGTGTTTTTGATATAAAAAGTGGTCTGTAGGCCAAATTTAGTCCAAAAAACCGTTTGCAATTCAGGCCAAAAATTTATATCATTGTATTTTGTAATAAAATATAACTTATACTATGGCATCAGTAACATTTAAGATCAGACCAGAATATAGCAAGAAAAATGACGGAAATGCGATCCGTATGAACTACCAGCATCTAAGTGAGACGTTTAACGTACACACTCAGGTTTTTATTAAAAAAGAATACTGGGATTCAAAGAACTATTGTCAGATGGCTGGCACTCCTGGAGCTGCCCAGGCGAATGCCCAGTTGGAAATTATGAGGCAAAAGATGAATAAACTCATTTTAATGTTAGAGAGTGGGGGAGTCGAGCCTTATGTCAAAACCATCAAAAGGCATTGGAGTCAGGGAAAAATTGGGGACACGATGCTCACGGATCTTCGTGAGTTCATCAACAGAAAGTCAGCACTTGGTCTTTCTGATTCTACTATTTCACAGTTGGGGATGATGGAATACGGACTTCTGCAAATGCAGTCAAGTTTTAAACTCGTTTATGCAGAGATGACGTTTGAGTTCTGTGAAAAATACATCGAAGGACTTTTGACTGGAGAATTGTGTAAGAAAGGAAAGCCGGTGAGTAATGCAACACTTAAAATCCTGGTGAGTCATTTGAAGTCATTCTTGCGCGATATGCGAAGAAGAGGTAAACACAACAACAGTAAGTATGACTTGTTTATGGATATCGTCAAGGAGTACACTAGAAATACAACGTTCAATAAAATCATCTTATTCGATAAAGAGTTTGCTCGTATTGCAGCGTTGAAGAAAGAAGATTTGACTCCACATCATTACATGGTCCAGCAGTCGTTCTTATTTTTACGCGAGACTGGATTGCGGATCAGTGATATTCATCTGCCTTATTCTTGCATCGATTTTGATAGCAGAGCGATCAACCCATTAACGATAAAAAGACTAAAGGGAGTTCGGATACCTCTGACTCCAAAAGCATTGAAGATAATTAAGCGTGTACGGGAGCATACTGGGACTCAGAGGGGCTTGTTTCCGAAAATACCAATAGATTATAACAAGGCACTGAGAAGTCTCGCTAAAAAAGCTAAATTGGATCGAGAGGTAGAAAGTGTATCTATATCTGGAAGGGATGTAACTAAATTGCAACGCCCGCTGTGTGAGGCAATTTCTTCACACATGGCACGTCGAAGTTTTGCGTCCCAATATATGGCTAAGGGAGGTAACATCAAGCATCTCCAAGAAATACTCGGTCACTCTACATTAGGAACAACTGAAAGATATGTGGTTATGTTACCTGGTAAAATGAAGGAACACGAAGAAGAGAAGCGACAAGTGATGGAACGCTAAAGAATTTTTTACGACAGATAATTTCGGTTTCGTGCGTAGTCATTTTGGCTGCGCACTTTTTTTTAGAAACACACAATTTATTAGGTCGTAGTGGAGATGATTAGCTTGGTGCTGCCTTGTCCTAGTAAGAACCAGTAGGCGTTGACTGGGAAAGCTCTAAGGATTGCTACTGCCATATCTTTCGTAACGTCTGCCCTAGCCTGTTTTATATTGTAAATACTTTGTGGCTCGTACCCTATTTGAGTTGAGAAGTCTTTCATGTCTTTGACAAAGCCTTTAATCTTTAGTTCTTCGAATAGCTCAAATAAGCGTACTGCGTGCTCAGATTTTACATCTTCGTGATCGACGTGAGTAAACGCACTCTTTTTATCAACAATAGCATCTAGTATTAACTTAGCATTCAACCTAAGCTTTAACTTTTGGTTGAAAAAATCAAATACAATTTGCCAGTCCTCTGGTCCTGTTGTCCAGTCATATTGCTTTATATCATTAACAGAAACTTGAATTGCTTTTGATAGTTGTGTTCGTGTAACGTTTGCTTTTTGGCAGAGCCAGTCAATTAACTTTTGGAAGTGTAGGACAGGGTGAGAGGAGGAGTAAAAATAATCAATTGGTGTAAAATAGTACTTCTTGCTAATTTTTTCCAGCATATAATCCGGTACTATTACGGTCCCAGTTAATATTGCAGATATAAACGGCTGTGAGGTTGGTGAGCCGTCTACTTTTGTCATGACTTCTGCTAACTCTTTCTGTGTCCTAATGATTTTTACTTTCTTCATAAGGGTATACCAAATATGAAGATTCACTTTTGTTTGTTTCGTTAGTTGCATTTCTTCGGTAACTCCGAAAAACAGATTATCCATAGTATATCAGTGTTTTCTCACAACAAATATACTATACTTTCATAATTAATGAAAGTTATAAACTATTTTTTTTATTAAAATAATAAAAAATGTTAAGAAACAAGATCTTGTATTTACAGGGACAACACCTATTTTTCTACTAATTGTCATTTATTTTGCAAAAAAAATGATAGGTTTTAAATGGGTGTTACTTGTTCATGATGTATTTCCTGAAAATTTAGTAGCTGCTAAAGTTTTGAAAAAAGAGAACTTCCTTTATAAGATTTTAAAAAAAGTTTTTGATGTTTTTTATGCAGCCCCTGAAAAGTTGATTGTGATTGGGCAAGATATGAAAAATTTAGTCGATACCAAAACAAATCAGAATA
>BCQK01000044.1_pt1 | contig 12699 bp, 11 predicted proteins | sample 1008131 | NCBI WGS metagenome assembly BCQK01 (sample SAMD00035458, study PRJDB4067) | museum specimen metagenome | isolation source: Liagora japonica specimen isolated from | place: Japan
GATTCGGGCGCTGTCCTTCGACTTGTCGAACCGCCGGCTGAAGGTCGTGCATGACGGCGAGGTCGAGCCCGTCACCTCGAAACTGAAGACCTTGGGGCTAGGCGCCTCGCTTCAGGAAACCGTCGCTGCAAATCCGGAGACCATCAAGGCCGCCGAGTTTTCGGCAGCTTCTGCTAAGCAAGAATCCGGGACCCTGCGCTGGTTGCTCGGCATCAATGCACTTCTGTTCGTGGTGGAAATGACTGCCGGTCTGATCGCCCAGTCCACCGGCCTGATTGGAGAATCCCTGGACAATTTTGCCGATGCGGCGGTGTACGGGCTTGCCCTTTATGCGGTTGGACATAGCGTGAAAATGCAGGTACGTGCCGCGCATCTTGCTGGTGTACTGCAACTGATCTTGGCTGTGGGCGTGCTCGTAGAGGTGGTGAGACGCTTTGTATTCGGTAGTGAGCCTGAATCGCTGGTGATGATGGCTATCGCATTCGTCGCATTGATTGCCAATACCAGTTGTCTGCTGCTCATATCCAAACATCGGGAAGGCGGGGCGCACATGAAGGCAAGCTGGATATTCTCGGCCAACGACGTGGTGATCAACCTGGGGGTCATCACCGCCGGCGCCCTGGTCGCGTGGACCGGTTCCAATTATCCGGATCTGATTATCGGCACCATCGCGGGGGGCATTGTACTTAACGGTGCCAGACGCATTTTGGCGTTGAAGGGTTAAATAATGCTCATTATTGGCAAAAAGCTCTCGCCGTATGCCCTATTGTCCATATCGGGCCTGCTGGCAGCGTCTGATCAGGCTGTAAAGTGGCTGGTGCAGCAATCAATGGCCTATGGCGAGTCTATTTCAGTGACCCCGTTCTTTAACTGGGTGCACCTATGGAACACCGGTGCCGCATTCAGTCTTTTTGCGAATGGTGGAGGCTGGCAGCGCTACTTTTTTATCGGAATCGCGGTAGTGGTCTCGATTTTTCTGATCAAGCTGATCCTTGAAAATCGTCATAAAGAAGAAGCCATCGCTTACAGTCTTATCCTCGGTGGCGCCATGGGCAACCTGATTGACCGGGTCTTTCGCGGCTATGTTGTGGATTCCTTTGATTTCTATTGGCGAGACTGGCATTGGCCGGCCTTCAACCTGGCTGATATTGCAATTGTCCTCGGTGCCTTACTTTTCGTTTCCAGCAGCTTGTTGGGTAAAAAAGCAAACACCAATGCCGAGTCGGATGGATCTGACTGACACCTACGCCTATACAACACCATGACCGAACTTCCCGACAACATCCTTCACCTGCCGCAATACCAAGTACTGGGCTGCAAATCAACCGACGACGAAATGCACTTCCAGGTGGACGTGCCCGATCCCATTGCCTGCGAGGAATGCGGCGTGCAGGGTGAGTTCGTACGGTTCGGCAAGCGTGACGTTCCCTATCGTGATCTGCCCATCCACGGCAAGCGGGTCACTCTCTGGGTGGTCCGCCGCCGATACACCTGCCGGGCCTGCAAGACAACATTCAGGCCCCAGCTACCGGAGATGGTGGACGGATTCCGTATGACACTGCGGCTGCATGAGTACGTGGAGAAGGAATCCTTCAACCACCCCTACACCTTTGTGGCGGCACAGACCGGCCTGGACGAGAAGACGGTGCGCGACATCTTCAACGCCCGCGCCGAGTTCCTGGGGCGCTGGCACCGCTTCGAGACGCCCCGCATCCTGGGCATTGACGAGCTATACCTGAACAAGCGCTACCGCTGCATTCTGACCAACATTGAGGAGCGAACCCTGCTCGACCTGCTGGCCACCCGCCGCCAGGACGTGGTGACCAACTACCTGATGAAGCTGAAAGACCGGCAGAAGGTCGAGATCGTCAGCATGGACATGTGGAACCCCTACCGGGCAGCGGTCAAGGCTGTGCTGCCCCAGGCCCGTATCGTGGTCGATAAGTTCCATGTGGTGCGCATGGCCAACGATGCCCTAGAGAGAGTGCGCAAGGGCCTCAGAAAGGAGCTGAAACCGTCCCAGAGCCGGACTCTCAAGGGAGACCGGAAAATCCTGCTGAAACGCGCTCACGAAGTCTCAGACCGGGAGCGCCTCATCATGGAGACCTGGACAGGCGCGTTCCCGCAACTGCTGGCCGCCTACGAGCACAAGGAGCGCTTCTACGGCATCTGGGACGCCACCACACGGCTCCAGGCAGAAGCCGCCCTGGACGAGTGGATAGCCACCATCCCGAAGGGCCAAAAGGAAGTCTGGAGCGATCTGGTCAGGGCAGTGGGAAACTGGCGCGAAGAGACCATGACCTACTTCGAGACGGACATGCCCGTCACCAACGCTTACACGGAGTCCATCAACCGACTGGCCAAGGACAAGAACCGTGAAGGGCGCGGTTACTCCTTCGAGGTGATGCGGGTACGAATGCTCTACACCACGAAGCACAAGAAGAAGGCACCGACTGCGAAGGTCTCTCCTTTCTACAAGAAAACCATCGGTTACGGACTGCCGGACTTCGCAGAGGAACTCAACTACGGAGTCGATCTATCAACCATCTGAGGGTGGTATCAGATTGATGGGGTGAAGGTGCCCCATCAACCATTAAATCCGTATACCCAATATTTCTTTAAAATAGATATTAACTGAATTTCAATCAACCTTTAACTCAATTAAAGGCCCTAACCTATTCACATTTTCTTGCATGAGAGCAATTTGATTGATGTGTATATGCCTATACAAATTTCTAATAGCTAAAGGCTGAACAGTATCAGTATAAAGATCATGACTTTTATGGATCTGTTCAAAAAATTTCGTAGTGTTATTGTCCACATGGTTTCGGTTGATTTCATTCCAGCATTCAGGAATTAATATCGACATTGTTCTACGTTTAAGGAAATGAGCAGCGATGTTCAACCCAAATGGATCAAAATCACCATAAAATGCAATTTCAGCATGTTCGGGAAGTTTGGCTAGTAATTCAAACACCTGACGTGCATTTTGACCCTGACCACGATATAAAAATAGACTGTCTTGCCATTTTTCAGGTAGCTGTTCATACCAATCAAACAGTCTCGTCAACATCGTTCCATTTTCAACAATAATCAGTTTTTCAATCTTATTGCAACACAACACATGGGCATGAACCGTGGGCACTAAGCCCTTATATCCAATCGTTACCTCTTCCTGTTTTAATGGCAATTTTGCATGCACCGATGCAAATACAAGTTGATCGCCGAATACAGAATATCCACCAGACTTTTCATCTTTCAAAAAGTTTAACAAATCCATACGATCAGATTCTAAATTCAGAGACTGTTCAGGAGCGACTTTAACCTGTTTTGCATAGATACAGCGCTCCAAATACTCCAGTTCTTTGGATGTAAGGTGAAGCTCCTTACCATGGACCGTTCCAATCTGATAATCCTGATGAACTTTTTGCCAGGTTTTATTGAATGCCATAGACCGCTTTTTTAATTGCAATGCCGTCTGAATTACCGATAGTTCACGTATACCAAATGTCACTCATGTTCTCCTATCAGGCAATCTGTTGCAATTTATCAGTTCGAGAAATGATGACATCAGATACACAACTATTTCCATCAAATATAGGATCTATAGTTTCGACAAATTCCATGTTCAATTTATCTTTGAATCGGTTTCTATAGTGGCTGGTTAAAGCGATCAGCCAAAAATCGATATCGCATCCTGGCATTAGCAGCTCATATGTTTCAACGCCACTCAATTGTTGATGTTTTCCCCCATCCACAAGCAATGCATCAAAGAAATTACTCGTAGCAATTTCTAAAGCAGTTAAAGGCTGTTCAACAACCTCACTCCCTTCTCTAACATCTGGCAGATTTTCTTGATTTTTATTCTGCTCTATCCGTTTTTCACGCTTGGCAAATACTTTTGAGCCAAGTTCACGTAGCATTTCCTGTTCTTCATCAGCATCCAGATCTGCATAGCTGATGAGTTCACTGCATGGCACATGATAAAAAACTTCTGACGCCGTCGCTTCATCAAACTCCAGGTTTAATGTAGATTTTCCTTTTAAAAAGCGGTGGAAAGCATCCACCATGTTGCTTTTTTTCTGCGAAGATAATTCTTGTTTCCAATCAAACAACTGCTTGTTTAATTTAGAAGCACTGTATTTCACCTCTTTACTACAGATAATGAATACGGGGATCAGCTTATTTACCACCAAACTTTCAAGATCTTTATCTGAAGCACCAAGCTCAAGCATTGCGTTGGTTGAAAGTGCGCCCATCACTTCAGTCAATGAACTTAAAATCCTGATGGTTTTTTCAATGCGTTGAATACGGACCTCAAGATTGTTAAACAATGCCAGGTCTTGAAGTGCTTGGGTGGAGAAATCATAGCAGCTCTCAAAAATAGTATTGGCTAATTCAACAATACCTTCACTAATTTCATCCTTATAAATTTCAGCATCTTCTACACTTTTGAGTTTGGTCGTTTCAAATTCACTGATATTGGCACGAATATCTGAAATAAGTTTATGAATCTGTTTAGAGCTGTCAGTAACCCTACGTTTTTTCTCATAATACGTTACGAATGAAATCACGTGGTTGTATAAGTTAAAGCCATTTTTTTCAGTGTTGAAATAGCCAAGTTCTGCTTTATTCAATACTTTGATTAAATACTCATTGTCATCAGTTACAGGCACAATTGCGTTGTTAAATACAATCGCATTACCGATATGCTCAATGTAGTTGTTGAGGGCTTTTGCCGCTTTGGCTGCTGGATATTCCAACTCACTCATATCAGCTCGCCCTGCTCCGGTTCAGGTATTTCATCGTAATTGATGCCATTAAAAGTACAAATGTATTCTAGCTCATCATAGAAAACAGACCACTTAGCTGTCGCAATATAAGTCGTGCCAGTGTTACCGGTTGGATGCAGATATTGATTGCTGACAAGGTATTGAAGCACAGAGCTAATCTGCTCTTTGGGTGAGGTGGATGCCTTACCTAATTTGATGACTAACTCTTTGAGTTGCGACATAATAAGTGGAGATCGTTCAACCTCAGTGATGAGTTCACCATAAGTCACCGTATCCCCACATTGCATGATACGGCTATTGTCTTTTATTGAACGACATAAGCGAAGCCAGTCATTCAAGGGCTCCATTTTCGACACAATTTCGCTGAACTGTTTTCTTAGAAGTTCACGGGTTGCTTTGTTCTTGCGACTTTCACTAAAGACACAGTAGAACCCATAATTATCTTTGGTACGGACGCACTTTTTTCCCATCCAATCGAGATAATTATTTATTTCCTCCAAGACCAGATCATCTTGGAGCTTGTGGTAGAGATCTTTGTGGACATGTTCATCAATAATTCCCCCAGAAATTAAAACATTTACAATGTCAGAAAAAATTGATTTAGCAATTTGCATAATAGGTCCCCACTAGGCTAAAAGCGGATTAGGTTTTTCGTTTTTCTGGGTTTTAAACTTGCGTATACCGAAGTTTCGGTCGATATCATTCTTATGCACAAAGCTTTCACTTAATTCACTGGATAAGTTCGGCTGAGCGCAGACCAGATAAATATTCTGCTTTTGCATCAACTCGAATAATCGCATTGTATTTTGTGAATCAAACTGGCCGATTTCATCGAGTGGTACATGGATGACTGTATTGATATCTGGACATAGTTTTCGTGTTAAAGCCGTAAAGATAATAATGACAATTAATCGTGATAAACCAGTACTACTGCCGGAAAGCAAATCAGAATCATTGTTCACATAAACCTTACGGTTATTTTCCTCATAGCTGATACGCAGTTTGACTAAAGAGCGGATATCGTCAGTCTGAACATTCGACTTTTCTAATGCTTTAACAGCTGATTCAAATGACCGTATTAGCTTCTCACTCGGTAGTATGAGCTGAGATGATTTCTGGATTGATTCTTCATCCAGATCTTTTTCAAAGCGATCTAACTGCTCATAGACATTGAGGCCATCAAGTACAGAAAGTAATTCAATCTGAATATTACCTAACGCTGTAAATGGATTGGTTGTATTGGTTTGCTCCGTAAGATCCTTAGATATCGCATTCAGCTTACGGCGGAATTTAGCCAAAGATTGCCCATAATTACGTAAATCATAAGCAGCCAGTTTAAAACTATTGATCGTGAGGTTTTCTTTAGTGGGAATATCCACCAACAGCATATTTTCGATTTCTTTCATACCGTAAAGATCATATGTGGTGGTGTTCACATTACCTAACAGCGCCATACGGTTTTCCCACTGCTTGTAGAGCTCGAAATCACTATTCTGGCGTAAAATACTTAGTACTGTATTGAGGGATTGTTTCAGCTCCTTGAGCTGTTCTTTCTGACGATTAAGATGATCCTCAGTATTCCGGTAAAACCATTCAAAACTAACCGGCTCAGCAACCTCAAGCTGTTCAATATGCGGAATACCTTCCAGTACTGAATTAATACGGTTTCTTAAAGAGGCTATCTTGGTATTTTCCTCTTCAACCTGCTGAAGATTGCTTTCAATAAGGTTAACTTCATGACGTGATTGTTCTTTAAGTTTTTCGGTTTTGACATTCAGTTTGTCAAAATTTTGTCGGAAAGCATAAATTTCTTGTTCGAGATTTCCGATTAAGGTGCAGATCCCCGTTTTACGAGAGTATTCCTGCTCGAACCAAATCTTGTACTGCATCAAGATGATTTCATAATCTTTCACGATATGACATTTATGGTTCAGTTGTTTTAGCTGATCCTGTGCCTTTTGATAAAGCGTAGTATCCAAACCTTTTTGCTGCAATTCACTATTACGTAAAGATTCAAGATCTATGAGTTTATTATCACATTTATGAATCACAGATTTAGATCTTTCATCCAACATTGCTTTACGTTCTAATTGTTCTTTAATTTTGAAATCATAACTCTGCTGAATTTGGTTTTTTTCATTGCCAAAACGATCATGAATCATTTGGCGTTCTACATTTACTTGTTGATTGAATAATTTTAATCGCTGACGAGCCTGATCACGTTGTCCTTCAGCTAATTTTCTCCGATCCATTACATTTGTTTGGATCTTTTGCTTATATTGCTCAAATATACGCTGGGTACTATCAAATGTTTCTCGGCATTGACGCAGCTCATTCTGTAATTTAATGAGGTTTAGCTCAAAATTCTGAACTGCTTTGGCAGCTGCAGCCACTGCTTTTTCAGTATGGCTGTATTTCTCTTTAGCCTCTTCCAAAATAGTGGTTGCCTTTGCAAGGCGCTGCTCCAATTCATTGAGTGATTCGGCTTCAACCGGAAGATCCAGCTTGGAAGTATCAAGATGAAGGCCATAGAAACTAACATGTCCGCTTTGTTGTTCTGAGTCCCAAGAAGGCTTCAACCCGGTATGCAAAAATAATTTAGGATTAATCAGTTTGGCAATGTTGTGTTTCCAATCGTCTTCAGGACATTGTTTCAGAAAGCTCAATAATGTATTTTTCTGATACAAGATATCTCTTAACTGATGTTCCGTTTGTGTAGATTTATCTAAATGGTGTTTAGCTGAATCAAAATCTACATTAGCTCGAGTGTGCTCGCTTTTTAGGCGTGATAAATCAGCGTTTGCTGTGTTGAGTTGCTGTTCCTTATTCCGTATCGCTTTTTGGTGAGTGTGTAGATTCAGCTGGTACTCTTCGATTTGCTGTTGCTCTTCCTGAGTATGATTAGATGCTTCAGCAATCAAATTGTTGCAGTGATCAACCTCATCTTCATAAAATTTGCGCTCATTCTGTTTGCTTTGCTCGAAAGCATTAAGCTCATTTTTTTCATCCAAAGCCAGTTGATCTACTGCATGAGACCTATCCTGTTGCAAATTGTGTATTAAATTAGAAACCTCATTCTTACGTTCATGAATAGCAGCTAAATCTCGGTCTTTTTCTTCCAAGGCATTATTTTTAAGTTTTTCAAATTTATGAACAATTTCTTTCTGGTTCTTATCTAACTCATCCACATAACGGCGCGCATCTTCAGCTTCCTGCTTGTACTTAGCAAGATTACTGAATTCTTCCTGTTTTTTCAGAATGTCTGCATTTTTATATTTCTGCTCGTTTTCCTCTATTAAAGCTAAACTATGTTGTAAACCTTCCAACTCACCTTTCGCCCGTGATTCATTGGAGCTATTCGCAATAATCTCATTTTCAATCACCTTTAATCCAGCTTTGGCATGTTCAATAGCTTGGCTTCTCTGATAACGAAGCTGTGCGATTGTCGTATTATTAAACTCTAGTTTATTGAGTGCCTGACCTCGATAAGCCTCCAGCAAAGAGTAAGTCTGCATTAAAGCATGTCGCTGCTCGATCCCCAGTTGCAGTTTTGGCTTTTCCTTATCAAACTCCCGTAATGTCTGAACATCAGCAATGAGGCTGGAAGAATTCAGCGTATTTGAGCGCTGATTCATCATCTGCTCATTTTCTAAAAAAGCATCAACCAACATGAGCTTAAAGTTATCTAACAGGTTGGTTTTATTTAGGGTGATCTGGGTGGATGCCCCAATATGCTTTAATTCATGGCCTTTGCCGCTAAGAGAGAAAATAGAAGCAAGATCCCTGAGTTTGAAATCACGATTCAGACGTTTTTTATCGCTAGTTAGAACCGCTACATAATCCAGGCTATTGTCGATCTGTTTACTGACGTAATAACCTTTCATTTCAATTTCTTGCAACAGACTTTTTACCGTCTTGTGTTGCTTATGGAATTCGATAGAAGATTTTGAAAAAACAGTCTCAGATGCGCTGCCCTGAATAAAGCGATAGCATTGTTTATCCTGATTACGGTAAAAAACAGCACAGCAAAGTCCCATCGGTGTGTTGTATTCAAACACTATCATGCTACGCGCATGAGGGAGATAATAATCTGTAAAATTGAGTTTATTGGCAGAGCGATCCATTAATCTGTCTGGACGGGCCCCATAAAATATTGGGATTAAATTTAAGGTAGAGGTTTTTCCTGCACCATTTGCACCCGTTAAATTAGAATTCCCTTCACCTAATTCAATTTTTGTAGAATTATTTGGTAAGTATGAATCATAGAGATAAATATTTTTTAGGCCATTCAATTCATGCAAGTCATTCATTTAACGTTTTTCCCAGAAGGATTATTCAATATTGCTTAGGGCAATCTACCCTTTAATCTTATTCAAATGCCCAGTAAAAAAAATTCAAACCTAGCAATACATTTAGCCATATACATTATTAGGTAATCTTAGAAGATAGTATCAAAAAATGTAATAGTTTTAGGGGCTAATGCTTGAGACAACCAATTTCCAAGCCAACAAACCTTACATTTTTTTTAGCATGAATTTGGAGGGTTACCTAAGGGAATCGTGTCAAAAAAAATGTAATATGCTGCGAGCTCAATTTCTTAAAGTCACAGATTCAAACTTTCTGGTACCGCATCGTGGCAATTATTCGGAAAATTGCACTAAGCCATGCAGCATTATTGCCTTGGGCCTAAACCATATAAAATGGCATAGATCAGTCCGGGTCGCTTTTCTTTTTTCTTAACTCTCGGATGCATCCACTCTAAGCGATCTTCTACTACATAAGATCCATCAGGATTCAGTTGAATCAAATAGTTTAATTTCTTGCCTTCTGAGTGTCGCTTTCTCGCTATCTCAGGATTTTCTTTTCGATAGGTTTCAGCTTTCCACGTTAATTTCTTACGTTCTAACCACTCATTCATTAAAGTAGAAAATAAGGCATCTTTATCTTGTAACTTTATTTTTTTAATCTCAGCCTGTGTTTTTATTTCAAGCGTGCCATTTAACATACCTTCTGCTTTTTCTCGTGCCTGTACATAATTTACTGTTGGATAAGCACCCAAACCAATCCATGCCCATTTACCTTGATCATTCTTATAGCGATACTGCCAAGACTTTTTACCGTTTGGCTGAACTCGACAATACAATCCAGCAATGTCTGTGGGTTGACGATATTCTTTAGCTTTCGGCTTGAGTGCTTTGTAAATATCTTCAACGCTTTTTTTACGCCTTATATTTACATTCTGAGGTGTATTTTTTGAATGAGCGTTTACATCACTTTTTACATCATTTGTTTTCATAACTTATGGAATCTCCAGAGATTTTTTCCTTGGTGTATCCCTGAGTTATATTTTATTTAAAGGATACAAACAAGGATACACAGGACGTGTTCCCATATGAAGTTATATACATTTAAGTAAAGCATTAAAAAACCCTTAACTCTATTAGAATTAAGGGTTTAGATCTTATATAAAGCTATATAAGTATAAAATTTGGTGGGCCCAGACAGACTTGAACTGTCGACCAACGGATTATGAGTCCGCTGCTCTAACCAACTGAGCTATAGGCCCTATAAAATTGCAAAGCGATTATATTCAATAGCTTGGCAGTGCAGCAATACTATCTAACATTTTCCTATTGAGCAAGTATTTTTTACTTGTAGTCCTATAGTAGACGCTAGAAATTATTGTGCTATATTGCAAAGTATTGCAATTGGTAGTGATTCTAGCGATGTCATCATCCAGAGTAAAGCTCACAAAGACACTTATTGACCAACTCGAAATGACTCCTGCCATTTATCGTGACATTGAGCTTATTGGTTTTGCTATTCGTGTCAATTCAACCTGTAAAACCTATATCGTTGAAAAGAAGGTTCTTGGTAAGACAGTACGGTCTACAATTGGTCTACATGGCAATCTAACACTTGCTCAGGCACGAGACATTGCCCGAGATAAGCTTGCTCAAATGACGCAAGGCATCAACCCAAACGAAATGAAACGCAAAGCTATTGCGGATGAAAAAGCTAAAACCGACCTATCAAGAAGCAAACCAACATTAAAAGCAGCTTTTGATAATTACTTATTCCATAAAACCTTAAAACCAAGAAGCATTAAAGATTACACCATCGTGATTGATGACTATTTAAAAGATTGGAATAATTTAAAGCTGGATGATATTTCTCGTACTATGATTCAGGCTAAACATACAGAGCTATCACAACGAAGTAAGGCTCAAGCTAATATGGCCATGCGCGTTTTTCGTGCCATTTATAATTATTCAGTTGAGCATTATCTAGATGAAAATGATAAGCCGATTCTTGATGCTCACAATCCTATTAAAACCCTAAATGCTAAAAATGCTTGGAACAAAATTAGACGACGTAAGACTTATATCAATGAGGATCAAATGCCTGATTGGATTAAAGCTGTATTTCAATATAAAGATCGTGGCCAACAATTAGAAACTAACCGCGATTTTTTACTGACTTTAGTTTTGACTGGCTTTAGACGTGAAGAATGTGAATCCCTCCCTTGGTCAAGTGTTGATTTAAAGTATGGGCGCATAACATCTATAGATCCGAAGAATGGCGAACCTCACACATTGCCAATGGGTAATTTTCTACTTGAATTAATGAAAAAGCGCTACTCACAGGCCACTACAGAATGGGTGTTCCCTTCTGCTAAATCGTCTTCGGGACATATTGTTAATATTTCCAAAGTACGACAGAAAATTAATAAATCTTGCGGAATTGAGTTTAGTTTCCATGATCTACGTCGAACATTTGGTTCTATTGCTGAAAACTTGGATTATGGTCGATACACAATTAAGCGCTTACTCAACCATAAGGAAGAAGATGACCGCGATGTAACTGCAGGTTATGTACAAGTTAGTGAAAGAAAATTACGTGAAGCAATGAATGCTATTGAGGACATTGTTTTAGGTGAATATAAATCAACTATTTTCTCAAAGATAGAAAGCTAATGGCCTACATCACCAAAGATGGTAAGTGGCTTGCATATCGAGATGCAACACAAGAAATAACTGAATATGATGATTTTTCAGATATCCAGCAGGTATATCAACCCGAATGGTTTTGGGTCGATAACAAAGATGATGCCAAAGTATTCCATGCTGAAAGTATCGCTAGTTCATTTCTAGTAAGACGACGTGGGGAGTTTTGGAAAGGTGCTAAGGTTGTTAGGAAATGAAAAAGTTAGAAATTATTTTTACAGTAATTTTAGTGATTACCATTATTTGGGGAATACAGTGGATGTTTCATGGTTTTCCAGTAAAACCTTCAAATATTAGTAATTCGAAACCTACTGGGGATATAGTTTCCAATCTGAATGAGTTCTTAAATGATCCTGCTTTATCACAAATAATAGAAAGCTGTGTCCCTCTTTATAATGCTGATTTCAGAAAACGAAATCCTCAAGAAAAAAAACTACCAGATTTAATTACAACTTATGATTTTAGTAAAAATCAATTAATTAAAACCAACCATCGTACAAAAAAGCATGAGGCTAACTTATCAAATATAAATACTATTAATGAGTTCTTTAATGTATTAGATAGTCCAATGAGCGACCCCACAATACTACAACAATGTTTTGGAAATTATGGTTACACACTTGATGACATGAGAAGAATTAAGAAAAAATTTAGCAATTTTGTAAACTCTAATTAATTACATATTTAAGATAGTAGTGCTTATATGAAAGCCCTAACTTGGAGGGCTCTTCAATTATTACAGTGCGGTAGAAACTTATTTCTTAAAGTATGAGCGACACCGAGACTGTAAATTAAATTGTGTAATTGCCTGAATTTGCTATGTTCATATTCACAACGGAGTCAGGCAACATGATGAACGAACAAAAACTAAAAGACCTTGCAGCAGAATTTGCTAAAGG
>BCQK01000045.1_pt1 | contig 12604 bp, 10 predicted proteins | sample 1008131 | NCBI WGS metagenome assembly BCQK01 (sample SAMD00035458, study PRJDB4067) | museum specimen metagenome | isolation source: Liagora japonica specimen isolated from | place: Japan
TCTTTTTCTTACCCTTTCACACCGAAGTACCTCTCCTGGAAAGCCGATATAGCTCAGTTGGTAGAGCAGCGCATTCGTAATGCGAAGGTCGTAGGTTCGACTCCTATTATCGGCACCATCTCAACTTCCATAAATGTCCGTATTTATCCATAAAAACTCTGATTTATAACGATTTTACTGCTTTCTAGTCCATCATCGTCCGTAACCATCCAGTAGAATCCGATACGCAATGTGTATAGGATTGTGTATATGTTCCTGTTCGGTCCTGGATTCCTATACACATGCCTTTAAACGATATGCAGATTCGCCGCGCTAAGCCTGAAGATAAACCCTATACGCTTGGGGATGGGCAAGGCTTGTCATTGCTTATAGAACCTAATGGAAGCAAGAGCTGGCGGTTCCGCTATCGCTTTGCTGGTAAACCCAAGATGATCTCGCTTGGCGTTTACCCAACGATCACCCTTGCTGATGCTCGTTCCCGTCGTGATGAAGCTCGAAAACTTGTGGCAGAAGGAAAGAACCCTAGCGAGGTTCGAAAAGAGCAAAAACTGGCTCTGCAAACAGAGTCAGAGAACGCCTTCGAAAAGATAGCCAGAGAGTGGCATCAACTTAAATCTGCTAAATGGTCGGCAGGATATGCATCAGACATCATGGAAGCGTTTAAGAACGATATTTTTCCTTATGTTGGAACAAGGCCTGTGGGAGAGATTAAACCGCTAGAGCTGCTGAACGTACTGCGTAAAATTGAGAAACGTGGTGCGTTGGAGAAAATGCGGAAAGTGCGTCAGCGTTGCTCCGAAGTGTTTCGCTACGCAATCGCAACAGGCAGGGCGGAGTACAATCCTGCGGCGGATCTCTCCAGCGCTCTCGAAGTACACCAATCCAATCATTTCCCGTTCCTAAAAGCTGATGAGATACCTGATTTTCTGCGTGCCTTAGAGGGTTATACCGGGAGTAAGCTTGTCCAGATAGCGACGAAATTACTGATGATTACAGGCGTGAGAACCATAGAATTACGCGCGGCATTGTGGCAAGAATTTGATCTGGATAACGCTATCTGGGAAATTCCTGCTGAAAGGATGAAAATGCGCAGACCACATCTTGTGCCATTATCGGCTCAAGCGGTAGATTTACTCAATGAACTCAAGCTCATGACAGGGAACTATCATTATGTTTTTCCAGGGCGGAACGATCCGAACATGCCGATGAGTGAGGCTAGCATCAATCAAGTGATCAAACGTATTGGCTATGCTGGAAAATTAAGCGGTCATGGCTTTAGGCATATGATGTCAACAATATTACATGAGAGTGGATTTAATTCTGAATGGATTGAAATTCAGCTAGCTCATGTAGATAAAAATGCAATTCGTGGCATATATAATCATGCCGTTTACTTTGAACAAAGAAAGAAAATGTTAACTTTTTATTCAGATTATATTCTAGGGGGGAGTTGATATGTATATATCAGAGTTGGTTCTAGTAAATTATAGAAATTTCAAACGCAGCAGATTTGTTTTTGATAAAGACATCAATACTATAATTGGTGAGAATGGCACAGGGAAAAGTAATTTATTTCGGGCTATTAGACTGTTACTTGACGATGAAATGTTATTTAGAGCCTATAAGTTAGGCATCAGCGATTTTAGCCATGATTTAGAAGACTGGAGGGGGCACTGGATAATAATTAATGTTAAATTTAAGGATATATCGCACGATGAATCTGTTCAATCTATTTTCCTTCATGAAGGTGGAGGAGTAGAAGCTGATTCTGACAAGGATGTTACTGAGGCTTCTTATAATCTTATATTTAGACCTGGAATCTCAAAGAGGTCGGAATTGGCGAGGCTGCCTATTGGTGATAAGGCTGCATTAACTGATGTTAGAAATAATATTTCAATAGATGACTATGAGGCTGTATTTACCGGAAGAAGTTTTGCAGATTTTTACAATGAAGATTCGTATTTAAAGATTGTCGGCGATTTTGATAGAGTTGTATTCCCGAATAAGATTGATAGCAAAGATATAGGCTGGGTCATCAACAAGCAAATGTCTTTATCAAAGGATATTTCTTTTACTTTTATAAAGGCGTTAAGAGATGTTATACAGGATTTCAATGGTAATAAAAGGAATCCACTTTTAGAGTTGTTAGAGATTAAAAGTGAAACTTTAAACAATGAAGACTATGCAAAAATAATCGAGAATGTCATTTCTTTAAATGAGGGGGTTGAAAGTCTTCCTGATGTAATTGATGTTTCTAAAGGAATTCATTCAACAATCAGAGAAACAGTCGGTGAGGCATTCTCACCTACTAAATTATCGATTAAGTCACAACTTCCAGATGAACCTAAGGAATTACTCAAATCATTAACATTGAATATCAGTGAAGGTTCTAAAAATTTTGATGGAACAATCAGTGATATGAGCCTTGGGGGTGCTAATCTTTTATATTTGACCCTCAAGATTTTAAAGTATAAGTATCTTGTAAATAAAGGGAAGGTTGCTAATTTTATCTTGATTGAAGAGCCGGAGGCTCATTTACATACACATATACAAAAAGCTCTATTTAAGAAATTGAACTTTGAAAATACGCAAATATTATATTCCACTCACTCAACACAAATATCTGAAGCTTCTAAGGTAAGTAAAGTTAACATAATATCAAAAGCAGAAGGTAAAGATTGTGTAGATGTGTGCCAGCCATCAACAGGATTAACAGTCGAAGAAATCAACAAACTTGAAAGATATTTGGATGCTAAAAGAAGTAATCTTTTATTTGCAAAGAAAGTTATTTTAGTTGAGGGGGATGCGGAAGAGATAATGATTCCCGCATTATTCTCTAAATTCTTTGGGTTATCCTTGGATGAGTTGGGAGTTACTATTGTAAATGTTGGAAGCACAGGTTTTAAAAATGTTGCTAATATATTCCATAATAAAAGACTTAGAAGACGCTGTGCAATCATAACTGACCTTGATAGTTCTATTTATAGTGAGATTAGTAAAAAAGATACTAAAGTGCTAAAAACAAAAAAAAGAAAAGCATTAGGTTCTGATAAAATTGGAAAGGAAAGGAAGGTATTACTAGATAACTTCTGTCAAGATAATGAATATGTTAAGCCATTTTATGCCGAACATACTTTTGAAGTTGACTTTCTGAATTATTACGGTAATGAAGAATACGTCATTGATGTTCTTAATGATATATACACTCATAAAAGTAAAATTAAAAGCATTGAACAAGACCTTAGAGCTGTGGATGTTGAAGTTTATGGAGATAAGGTTTTAGCTGTCGCTAAATATGCTGGCAAAGGGTGGTTAGCATTGGCTCTTGCTGAAAAAATAGATCATAATGTTTTGATTCCGGATTATATACTAGACGCTTTGTCTTTCTCTATTGGAAAATTTAATAAGTCAATACTACTTGTTGTTCTACTTTATCGTAAGCAGTTTTATCTTGATTTCTCTAAATTGGAAGAATTGGAATGCATTGATAAAATTATTCACTTGTTGACTCAGAGCAACAGAGCAATAAAAAGGAAGTTAATAAAAGATATGTATGCGAAGGTTTTTGGGAAACATGATAACCTTTTAAGGATGATATAAAATGGATAGACTTTTCCTTAGGGAGTTTTTAAATGAAAAACAGATAGAGGCTGTTCTATTTGATAAAAATGCTGTTGTGATGGCATGTCCAGGAGGAGGCAAGACAAGAACTTTGGTTTATAAAATAGCTCATGAGCTTTCATCCAAAACAGATGATCGCTTTGTTGTTGCAATTACGTATACTAACAATGCTGCTGATGAAATAAAGAAAAGAATTGTCGAAATGGGTGTTTCATTAGACAGATTATGGATTGGTACAATTCATTCTTTTTGCTTGAGATGGATTCTTAAACCCTATTCAGGGTTCTGCGACGACATAAGGTTCGGGTATAGGGTTATTGACCCGCATGATGCTGATGAATTAAAGCAAAGATTTTGCGATAAACATTGTTGTAGTATTTTCAAAACTGATTTTGGGTGGGGTGAAACAGGGTTGAAAGTTAAGGGGGTAAATAATAGGAAGGCAGTAGAGGAGTATTACAGTTATCTTAAATCGAACGATTTAATAGATTTCGATCAGGTGATATATTTTTCTTATTTACTTTTGCTTCAATATAAATCGATTGCTTTAAACCTTTCGAGAATATTTAGCCTCATTCTTGTGGATGAATATCAAGACACCCAAATCTTACAATATGAATTGCTTTTTTCATTGGTGAAGTCAAGGGGGAATACCTGTCGATTATTTTTTGTAGGAGATCCCAATCAGGCGATATTTAACTCTATGGGAGGGGTTGCATTGAGTTTTGAAAATTTTCGTGCTAGATCTGGGATCGATTTTCACTTACTGTATTTAAATGACAATTATCGGTCAAGCCAATCTATTGTTGACTTTTTTTCGTTGTTTAGAACAATTTCTGGACAGCCATTTAAAGCAGTTGGTGAATTTAGTAGTTATGAATCAAAAGTAACTTTTAATAGAGGTTGTAGTGTTGGGGGTTTAGATAATTATGTAAAGGATTTAGTCTATTCCGCCATAAGTGATGGGATATCACAATCCGATATTTGTATTATTGCTCCATGGTGGTTCCATTTGTCTGAGATAACACGGCGCTTAATGGTGTTAATGCCTGACATTGCTTTTAATGGCCCTGGTGTCACACCAATCTCATTAAACAGAGAAAGTCTTTGGTATAAGTTCGCAAGAATTGCTTTAACTCCATCCTCGCCGAAAAACTATTCGACAAGGATTTATTATGCTAGTGAGTTGCTGACACAATTGAATGAAGCTGGTTTTATTTTGAGAAATAATTCAACCGAGGCCAAGAATTTTTTAAGATATTGTAACTCATTGGATGTGCGAGAAACAGATGGGCTAGACTATCTAAAAGCTTTTTTTAATGAGAGCTCAGCGTATTTTAATTTTGAAATTATGCAAAACGAAGGGTTTAACGAATCATACAATGCATTTTTTGCTTCTGCACATAAAAGAAAGGAGAAGCTGGAAATTGAAGGTTTGGGAGTACTGACAAAAACTGAGCACTATAAAAAAATGTTTGATAAAAAATCAGGTGTGACAGTTACTACTGTGCATTCAGCCAAGGGGCTAGAGTTTGATTGTGTCATTGCTTTTGGGTTGTTGCAGGGGATTATTCCACGATTTGATGAGGATGAGCAGCAGTCTAAGAGGCTGCTGTACGTATTATGTTCAAGAGCCAAGAAAAAATTACACTTAATATCAGAAGTCGAACGGCGGCATAAAAGCGGTCCTTATCTTGCAAATGAGGTATTGTGTAAAACCAAATTTGTTTATACCAATGAATGAGGTCCTTAGAGGCTAAGCTTGAATATGGCTTGTTACTAATACATTGAGCTTTGCCATATTCGTGTCCTTGAGAGGGAATGTTTTATGGTTGTTCAATGAGATAATTATTTTTTGTCTCGTTGCACACAAACTGCTTGCGCGCGCTCGTATCCCCGCCACGCCTGCCCGCTTTATGTAGTGGTTTTCATGCAGGTGCATGAACGGTTCTCATCCATGCCTTGTGCGGTCTGAGAGGTAAAAAAACCAGTGCATAAAGTCATGCATTTTCATGCAGCATAGCCATGCACTCTCAACATCAACGGGAAAGTCAGAAAGTTGGCATAAAAAAACCGGCATTTAAGCCGGTTCGAGGATTGCCTGAGTCGTCAGACAGGGATTTGCTGGCGGTTAGATAGTTTGGACGCTGCACCATATTTTCCGAGCGTATGAGCTGGCTTCTCTGGCTGCTCGGCAGCGGATTCATCCTTCACTTCAACCTTATTAGGCCGGGCAATAATTGTGTCCACGCTCTCAAGTGCGGTGAATGTGCATGAGCACTCCAGGTTTTTGCACTGATAGTAAGTCCGCTTTATGGATGGGGCCTCATAAAAGCTGGAACGGGCATGTGAGATTGCGCCGCACTCAGGGCACTGTAAAGCCATAGGCTTCGTCCGCAAGTTTAAGGCGCTTGAGCCTGTCCTGAAAAGTTTTATGCTTCGCCAGAGTGAATCTCTTCGAGGCATCCATGCGCATTGAGGCATCAGGCAATAAACCTGATTCATTAAGGATTTCACGGCAGGACTCAAGCAGTTCTGGAGCATTGAGTTCTGAATAATGCGCCAGCGCCGAACGCAGCACACGTGCAGCAACATCAAGGCCAAAGGGGCCGTTCAGATAGGGTGCCAGCGCTGAGGTTAGCGCCTTGCCCGAATTTGCCATAAAGTCACTCAAGGCATTATCAACACAGGCATCCACAATACTTCTCTGCGCGTAGAGGCTATCGTTTGCCGCACAGCTGATCTGCCATTCAAGCACCTCGAGCTTTTCTCTGAGAGTTTCTACCTGTCGGGCATAATTGGCAGGCTTATCTGAAGACTGCAATAGTGCCTGCAGCCGCAGTTGGGCTGTGCTTTGTTCATTGCGAAGGGATAGCCAGCTCTGAGAAGCTTCCCGGTAGTGCTGCAGCGCTTCCTGAGGTGTAATTGTGATGTTCATCAGCTTTGGTCCTTTTTCGCTTTTTCACGCTGTTTTTGTATGCGGATTTGCGCCGCCGGGCTTGGGGCATTTTGTATATCCTGATAGGCAGTATTTTCTGCAAGTACGCCAACTTTATTAAGGAAAGGGTCATTCTGCAGATAGGCATTCTGTTTCAACGCCGGGTTAATGATTGAAGAGCTAACGAAGTCCCGCAATAGCGTTTCAGGATCATTCACAGAATGGACAACACCGATTACAGAGCTGGCACTTCTCCCTTTTGTCTCTTTGAGAAGGCTTAAAAGCTGGATAAGGGTTTGACCATGCTGCTTCATAAAATCACGCCAAAGCTGTGTAACATGGGTTTCGATAAGATTGTCATGCGCCTGAATGTAACTACGGGCCAGTTCCGCCGTTTTCCAGGGGAGATATTCATTCTCTCCGGCATGGGCCGCAAGCAGATCATCAAACTCGTCAAGTGTTTCACGCCCTAGGGCAATCTCAGCCCTTAGCTTTTTCATTTTCGGCGTTACCTGTCCCTGGTTTTCATGAAACATCTGACGCCATTCTTCATTCTGCGCCTTTGCCTCCGTTTCCGTTTCTACACGGCGTTTACGGATTGTTGCGAGCATCGCAGCAGCATCAGTTTGTTTGCGGCGGGCTTCCGTCCAGGCTGATTTGGTAGCATTCACTTTTTCAAGCGCCTGTTGCGTCGCAGTGGGGATAGAAAAATCAGCAGTCGATTTATTGCTCTGGTCTGGGATAGTCATGTCAGCACCTTGTTGTTTGTCTTGGTGTCAATTGTGCTGTGATGCATACAAAGCTGCCATTGAACGCCATTGTGCGAGGGACAAGACAAAAACTTCTTTTGGCTAGCCAGAAAAGGCCTCGTTTAACTAAGGCTGTTTCAGAATTACTTTAACTATTCACTACTATTCACTACTATTCACTTAAGTAAAAAAATAGATAATACAGTATGTTATAAGGTGAAGGGTTGGCTTGGCAGTATTCATCGACTGTTCATAACTGTTCACATGGGAATAAAATTATTTATGGTATTTTTTCATAATGGATGGTTTTTTTATTCCTCGCAGCTATTTGTTTTTTGCTCCTCACCACTATTCACCCTTATTCAGTAGTATTCAACAGGTACATAAATAGACTGCATGTTTTTGCCGGGGAATAACATTTTCGCCTCTGGCCATGGTGTTGCATTTCATACTGATTTTTATAAAACTAGATCTGTCCGGTTCTTTATGGATTCATTCGGATATATTTTAAGATTTAAGGTGAGGTTATTTAATATCAAAGTTTTTATGCAGGCCCAATGTTCATAAGTTGGATGCGATTCAAAAATATGCCCGGAAATTGGGGCCTGCAATGCAAGGCCTCGAGTAGAAGCTGTACTGCCTTGCTGTATTGGCGGTGGGGCCAGCACTTTCAGGTGCGATGACCCATAGGGTAGTTAACCCATTGATGAATGGTAGTTCCTATTAATGCTCCTGTATTTATAGCACGCAGGCATAGTATTTATTATGTTGTTTTATATGGTTTGATCGGGTTTTAAATTCCATAAAATCAATATGTGACGCTAAATAAATAATGCGTGCGCAGGCGGTTTATATACACATAATAAGGAACTACCTGAATCCGGATAAATTAATCCGGACTGTTGTGGTAATTAAAGAGGGTAGATGAATGCACAATATTTCTGTTTCTGCGCCAGCTCCGGCTGCGCCATTATTTCCTGTTCCGAACCAGCATGAGCGATTTTTACGCCTGCCTGAGGTGATGCACTTATGCGGGTTGTCTCGCTCGACCATTTACGACCTGATAAGCCGCGATGCGTTTCCGAAGCAGATCCCGCTTGGCGGTAAAAATGTCGCCTGGGCACAGTCTGAGGTCAGCGCATGGATGGCGGACCGTATCAGCGCCCGTGGGCGGGGATGTGATGCATGATAATACCTGAATACATTAAATACCTTTTTTCTGGCTTGCTTACTGTCGTCATTTCCAGGTATAGTTTTTCCGCTGTCGCAAAATCGGCAGCCGGAATTGGCGTTCCGCGAAACTCAATGGCGACACCAGACGCGCCAGGCGTCTTTTTTTTCGTCGTAGCTCAGGCACACCCATTTTCCGGGCTGTGGTGTTTATTTGTACACCGTGGTTCTTCCGAGATAATGGCAGTCCGGGCGGGGCAGCCTTCGGGCTGGCCGGTATCCATTGAGGCCGGTTACGCCAACCCCGTTCGGGCTGCCACCAGTGAAATTGGCGTTTCCGGTGGTAGCAATAACCGCTACTCAATGGAGGCTGCCATCATGGCTACAATCCTCACCCCGTCATACCCGCAATATGTCTTTGTGTTTGCCGCAATCCGCCGTGCAGACACTCAACCCCGCATCTGTATGCTCCGCACTGTGGCCTGCGATGAGCGTTCCGCACGCCTTTCGCTGGTCCGTGATTATGTGCTCTCCCTTTCTGCACGCCTGCCTGCCGGGGAGGTGACACTATGAACCAGTTTGAGATCTCCTACGACGATGTTGTAAGGCTGAAACATTTACGCAATGTGGGTGAATATGTCACTGGCATGGCAGCCCTGCAGGACTGTTATGAAAAGCCAGCAGGCGCCCAATGTGAACAACTGGTTTCCCTCATCTATCTGATGACAGAGCAGCTGGATGGAGTGGTGCAACGCTGCCATGACGACCTGATGAATACGGAGGTGGCCTGATGAAATTCTGTGAAACTCATCTGGCACTTCGCGCCGCTCTGTATCGACGTGCCGTAGCGTGCGCCTGGCTGACACTCCGCAGTCAGCACGAAAGTTATGCCGGCCTGACGCTTGCTGAACTTGAAGATGCGATAGCCCGCGAGCTGGAAGGGTTCTATCTGCGCCAGCATGGTCAGGAAAGGGGACTGGAAATTGCCTGCGCGTTGCTTTCGGATCTGATGGAGTCGGGGCCGCTTAAAGCCTGTCCGGTTCTCTCACTACTCGGAATGACGGTCATGGATGAACTTTGTTCCCGTCACCTCAACAAACCAGCGCTGCACTAAGGAGGGCCGCACAATGTCAGGAATGAAAGTTAGCCAGGCTGAGAAAGCTGCTCGTGGTCACTGGTCAAGAATTTTACCTGCGCTGGGCGTAAATGTACTGAAAAATCGGCACCAGCCCTGCCCGGTCTGTGCCGGGAAAGACCGCTTTCGATTTGATGACCAGGAAGGGCGGGGAACATGGTTCTGTAACCAGTGCGGGGCAGGTGATGGCCTGGCGCTTGTAAGTAAAGTACTGGATGTAGGCATTAGTGAAGCGGCAGACAGAATAAACGGCATTACCGGAAACCTGCCGCCAGTATCCCAGGGAATGCTTGAATCTGGTTCTCTTGAAAAAGAGGACGGGAGAAAAGCTGCAGCAGTGCTGGCTGCCCGTTTGTTTGATAAGTCCCGTCAGACCACTGGCAATGCCTATCTGACGGGTAAAGGGTTTCCTGCACTGCCTAGCCGGGAATTAACCGCCATGCATAAAGTCGGTGGTGTGGCATTTCGCGCGGGAGATCTTGTCGTTCCATTGTATGCAGATGGAGAGCTGGTAAATCTGCAGTTAATCAACGCTGATGGGGGCAAATGCTTCCTTAAAGGCGGTCAGGTTAAGAATGCCTTTTACCTGATTGAAGGTACTGCCAAAGCAGCCAAACGGCTCTGGATAGCGGAGGGATATGCCACCGCACTCACTATCAACCATCTGACTGGCGATGCTGTCATGGTGGCTTTTTCCTCCGTCAATTTCCTTTCCCTGACGAGCATTGCCTGCAGTCAGTACCCAACGCACCAGATAATTATTGCTGCTGACCGCGATCTCAACGGTGCAGGGCAAACAAGGGGCATAGCTGCTGCCAGGGCGTGCAATTGCAAAATGGTACTCCCGCCAGTGTTTGGTGACTGGAACGATGCATTTATTCAGAATGGCGAAGAGGCAACCCGGCAGGCAATTTATGAAGCTATAAAACCAGCTATTGCCAGCCCCTTCGACACAATGAGCGAAGCTGAATTTACCGCGCTGAGCGTCAGCGAAAAAGCGCAGAGGGTAGTGGATCATTATAAAAATGCGCTGGCAGTAGACCCGAATGGGCAGCTCCTTTCACGCTATGAAGCAGGGGCCTGGAAAGTTATTTCTTACGCTGACTTTGCCCGTGATGTGGCTGCGCTGTTTCAGCGCCTCGGCGCACCTTTTTCATCCGGGAAAATTGCCTCTCTCGTGGAAACCCTCAAACTGATCGTTCCGCAACAGCAGAATCCGGCGCGGCAGTTGATCGGTTTCCGCAACGGCGTGCTCGACACCCGAACGGGATTGTTTAGCCTGCACGATAAGAAGCACTGGTTACGTACGCTGTGCGAGGTGGATTACACACAGCCCGTTGACGGTGAGGCACTGGAAACCCATGCTCCGGCATTCTGGCGCTGGCTGGATCGTGCCGCAGGTTTCAAACCTGAAAAGCGGGACATTATCCTGGCGGCATTGTTTATGGTGCTGGCTAACCGTTATGACTGGCAGCTGTTTCTGGAGGTCACTGGTCCTGGCGGAAGCGGAAAGAGTATTCTGGCTGAAATAGCAACAATGCTGGCAGGTGAGGATAATGCTACCTCCGCAACCATTGAAATGCTTGAGTCACCACGAGAACGAGCCGCATTAATTGGTTTTTCACTGATTCGACTTCCCGACCAGGAAAAGTGGAGCGGTGACGGGGCCGGACTAAAAGCCATCACTGGCGGCGATGCGGTATCCGTTGATCCCAAATACCAGAACGCCTATTCAACCCACATTCCTGCAGTTATTCTGGCTGTGAACAATAACCCGATGCGTTTCACTGATCGTAGTGGTGGAGTTTCACGCCGAAGGGTGATCCTGCATTTCCCCGACCAGATAGCCCCGGAGGAACGGGATACTCAGCTCAAAGAGAAAATTGCCAGCGAGCTGGCGGTGATTGTGCGCCAGCTTATGCAGCGTTTCAGCGATCCAATGAGCGCCAGGGCATTACTTCAGTCACAGCAAAATTCCGATGAAGCGCTCACCATCAAACGTGATGCTGATTCTGCGTTTGATTTTTGTGGCTACCTTGAAGTCTTACCTGATACCACGGGCATGTTTATGGGGAACGCTAACATTGTCCCACGTCAGCCACGTGCATACCTTTACCATGCCTATCTGGTCTACATGGAAGCCAACGGCTATAAAAATACGCTCAGTCTGACCATGTTTGGCAAAGGACTGCCGTTAATGCTCAAGGAATATGGTTTGCAGTACGAGAAGCGACGGACCAATCAGGGAATGCAGACTAATCTGGCCCTCAAGGAGGAAAGCAATGCTGACTGGCTACCTAAGTGCGATGGCCCTATAGCAACTTAACGAATCATCGACCCGGCTAATGCCGGGTTTTTTTATGCCCAACGGATAAATGTAGAGTTTGCTGTTCACTCTACACCATATTGTTAACTTCTATTTTATTGATATTAAACGTAATAATATGGTGGTGAACAGTGTGCAAGGTTTTCCCAAAAAAAAGTATTTTGTTGGGTGTTGAGATGAATGATTTTTGAACGCCTTCGCCAATGTGTATAGCCATGTGTATAGGATTGTTTTTCGATATTAATAAACCTATTAAAAACAATGAGTTGTTTGGTGTTTTTTATTCCTATTATCGCACCATTCAAGCATTTCTTCACATTTTCCTGCATCAGCAAAAAATTTATTAGCCATCAATTTGCTCGAGCGCCTTTGATTCTATTAATTATCAAACAGTTAACATTCTCTTCCCTGCTGCAAAAGGTTGCGCTACTCTCACAAAAGCATTCGCTACCAAAATGGTTCGGGACTTGTATGCGTGTTTAATTGATGAAATAGCTCAGGCTACTCTCTGATAGATGATCGCTAATCAAAGGTAAAAAATGAAAACAACCACCCCAGCATATACCGTTGTGGACTTGTCTCGTTGGGCAAGGAAGGAGCATTTTGAGGTATTTCAGTCGTTTGCACAAAGTACGTTTAACCAGACGGTGCAATTAGACATTACG
>BCQK01000046.1_pt1 | contig 12499 bp, 12 predicted proteins | sample 1008131 | NCBI WGS metagenome assembly BCQK01 (sample SAMD00035458, study PRJDB4067) | museum specimen metagenome | isolation source: Liagora japonica specimen isolated from | place: Japan
AGGCGCAACAGGCACCCATGAACATGGCGTGCGTAATTTTCTCGCTGCGTTTTCTGCGTCATGGCCTTTTCGCTGATTTCTGTGCCGCGGGCATTCACACGGTATGTTTTATCTGGCATGTCTTCTATCTCAGGTAAGTCGACATCGAGCCAGATCGTGGACTGTTCAGGTTTAACTTCGAACGTCACAAGCGTTTCCCGCGGCCACTCTGTTTGCGCCAGAACTCCTCCCAGCCGGGACTCAAAGAAGGCGCTGTCCGTGCGAAACTGGTCGAGGGCTTCAGTCAGGGACGCGATCAGCCTGCTTTCATGTTCTTTAGCCTCGAATTGCCAGTTGGCATACTGTTCAGCCCAGGCGGCGCGCTGCTGCTGATAGCGATGCAGGCGGAGCGTATTTTCTCGTTCCGTGTCAGCCAGCGTCTGCTGCCACTGTTCCCGGAGTTCCTTCAGTCGCTCTGAACGTGACGCTTCAGATTCAAACCATTTACCAAAGAATCCAACGCCGGTACTCTCATCCGGTTGCGCGGGTAAAGGCATCAGCGCTGGTTTCTCCGGTCGTACCGGTGCTGGCACCAGCCAGGGCCTCTGTCTGCTTTCCAGATATTCTGTTTCCAGTTCAGTCCAGGTGATGCCACAGCGGGGATCAGGGGTAAGCTCGTGTATGTTGGCAATACTGCTTATGACTGACATCAGTGTTTCTGCTTCCTGTTCGAGCTCCAGTCGCAGCGAAGGATCTGGTTGTGCGCCACGGGCAGTACGTGAGCGTGCTGAACTATCCAGCCTGGTGCGATAACTCAGACCGGTACCCGGTAAACCCAGGTTGGCATATGTGCCCCGGCTCCCAATAGATACAGAGGCACCCCGCGGGCCTACGCTGAGACTCGGTGCGCCGTTACTTAAGTTCAGCCGTACGCCGGGAATGATGTTGATCGTTTTACGAAATCGAAATCCCATCGTGATACCTTCAGTTTTTCTGTGACAGTGGCATCAGTCTGATAGCCTCTGCGCTTTGTTCCGGGATCATGCCATAAATCCGGGCTCGTTCCAGGATGCTTGCTGCCCAGCGGCGATGCGTTGCCGGTTCGCACATCGCGCCCTGCGATTTGAATACAGCCTGAGTGGAGTTGAGGATCCGGAGCGCGTCCGAATGTTCGCCTGCTGATACCTTCAGTGCGTTTTCGATAACATCAATCTGAGCGGGGTGGATGGCCGTTTTACCCACCAGCCCATGCGCCATATCAAGCGCCAGCTCCCGCGCCATAATGTCATGATCGTCAATATGCTCACAGACCGGCGCCGTCAGCGCAAAATCACGCGGACCGAATACTGACACCAGCATTTTAATCACATAGCCCATAGGTCCGTCGTAAAGGGTCAGATTCCGCGGCCGTCTCAGCGACACCACATTCATAAGGTCATTCCCGCCGATACGCAGGGCAATGATCCGCTCAAGGCATGGATGAGAATGTAGCTTTTCTGCCAGTTCACGCATCCGGACGACATCAAACACGTCTTCGGTTTCAAGGGTCGGCATGAGGCAAAGGTGCGTGTCTGCCATTGCCGCCCACCATTCCGGCAACGATGCCAGAGTGAATTTTGGCAGTACAAAACCGTCAACGGCGCTCAGGTCGACATTCTGAACCAGCCATTGCCCCATTTCCGTATGCCGCGGGCGAATAAATACCAGCGGCCAGTCACGGTGACCGACGTTTAACTTTTCCTGACTGAGGCGCTGCAGCAGCTGTCTCAGGTTAGCCAGCGCCCGCGGGACATCTGTTTCGCTGACCGCATCTTCCAGACAAATGACCAGCGAGCGAAGCCCCGGGATCTTACCGTCCAGGATAGTCCCTTCAATATCGTAACGGGTTGCGGGCATGTACAGCGTGGCGCCCAGGTTCCAGGGTGAGAGGCGATTGTTCATCAGAGCACCTTTTTAATAATGGTCACGGCACGGTACTGGCCAAGCGCGTCACCCATCTCGGTAACGGTGATCCCTTTATCGCGGGCAAGGCCTACCAGTAACTCCACATCCGGATCGCTGACGGAGCGGACAAACACATGATCGGGGACCCGGCGTAATACGGCGCGGGTAGCTTCAGCGATACCCGGTTTAATCCGGTTAATGCTGTCGACTGCATATTTGTCAGCAAGGAAAGCGATCACATCCCGGCTCTTCTGCCATAAGCCGGAATTTGCTGCCATATTCCAGTCGAGCCCGGGTACAGAAGCGGGGTCGAGATTTTCGCGATAATCTGCGACCATTTCGACCAGCGAACGACTGCATTCGTACTCGTTCAGATGTTCGCACACGACGCAGCCGTGTAACCCTTCAGTTGTCCATACAGAGCGTGAAATAAGGCCTGATACCGGCGCCCCCATAATCCCGAACGGGATCAGCCAGTCATCATCACTTGCCGCCAGCCACGAGCAGCCGCACGGGTCAGCGAGCACCACAAGGCGGGGTTGTTGCGGATAACCGCTGCGTCCTTCCAGTGAGCGAACCAGTTGACCCGTGATCGCGCCTTTACCGGTCCAGCCATCAACGAACACAATGCCCTGTGTGCCATGACGGGACTCAATGATATCCAGGGCAACGGTATCGATGCCGCGATCACGAATGATGCTGATCCCGTAGTGGAAGGATGTTTTCCCCATGGCCCGCAGCGCCTGATGCAGCATCACACCCAGCGGCACACCGGCCCGGACGAGGCTCGCCAGGATGATAGGTTCATCACCAAAGCGGTTGGCCAGTTCGAGGGCAAGCTGTGTTACTTCGCGTGCCAGGCGGGCCGCACCACGATCCAGTGCGCGTGAGAATAAATCCAGATGCCAGGAGGTCGGGGCAGGCTCCTGGCTCAGCATGTCAGAATAATGCTTTTTGCCGGACTGGATCAGCGCCTCTTTTTGGTCAACCGGCGTCATTTCCATTTCAATGGGTTTGAGCAGGAACTGGACATCACTGGCGTCGTAAGAGCCCGAAAAAGGAATGAGTGGCTGCATCTTACTGTTCTCCAAAAATTTTCATCGAGACGGCTTCAGCGAACTGGCTTTGACGCGGGATGCCGTACCAGCTGCAGAGCTTCATAAAGCGGTGATCGCTCAGGCTGTCACCGAGCCCAATCACCGGAAACACACCGCGCTCGGCACGTAATTTGTTCAGCAACCAGGTGACGGCCAGACCTTTTTCCACGGGGTGAGGAAGCCAGGCAACATTGTTGCTGTTACGGTGGATATAGAAGTCCGCGACCGGGAATACCGCTTCAATCTCGTCTGCAATGGCATACAGCTCATCAAGCCGTGTGCTGTCGCGGTGTTTCATCACCAGATAGACGGGCGTGCCGTCATATTCATAGTTGAGTCGCGCCCAGGCATTAATGCCTCTGGCTTCCATCATCTCTGTGATGGCACGTTGCATGGAGATAAGCCGCTCTTCGTACTGCGCCAGGCTCTGCAACATGTGGGCTTTCCATTCCCCGTCAGGCTGACCCTGTGGGTTCAGAATAACGGCACCATGGGTTGTAATCGCCCATGAGCGGAAGGGGATCTGCACGCGGCTGATTTCTTCAGTGCCGCGGGCCGTCACCGGAATAAGTTCAGCCTGCTCCAGTAACCAGTCCACCAGCATGGACTGCTCTTCAGTCATGAAGCTGCGTGGCGCTAAACTTCTGTCCAGCGCTCCGGTTTTAAAGGGCTCCAGCGCGAGCTCATCCACCATTTTGCGTCGGGTCTGGAAGAGCGTGTCATCGAGGTCACTCAGGACAACGGGTTTATTCATAGCTAATAATCTCCACACTGGCGGCGACTCCGGCCAGCGTCTTCATCAGGTGACTGTCCACGCTGGCCGCTGGTGTCTCGGTGCAAAGCAGAACGCGATCAAACCGCTGGTGCGCAACGTTGTATAAAAAGTTGGGAATGCCCAGACCGTAGTTATCCGTGAAGGCAATGGCCGACTGAATGGCGAAACCTGTGGCTATCGGTGATCGGGTAGTGGAACTGTAAAATGCATCCGCACCGGCCGCGGCCAGACGCTCAGCAAGCAGGAACGGTTCCCACACAAATTCACCTGTACCCAGCACCAGCACACGTTCTCCCGGTGAGGTGTTGATAGTGCGGCCCAGGTCATTAGCGGGTGCCGTCATCCCCAGTCGGCCCCAGGACTGTCTGCCGGTGATCGGGAAATTACCTCGTGAGGTCACATTCACTGCTGGCATTACCGGGACGGGCGCGTCCGGGAGGGGTTCCCACTGCCATGCTCCGCTGACCAATGACAGCGTGCGCACCGGCAAAGGACAACGCGTTTCCAGCGCATCACCACTCCAGTCGGTGAGTGTGACAGCCACAACCTGCTCCAGCTGTGGCAACCGGCCCGTGTTGCGCAGTGCCGCAAGGAGATTGATGAAGGTGTTACCGGTTGTGGCTTCATCATCAATCAGAACCAGGGTTCGCGCTTCGGTCACTCTGCGGCGCATTTCCGCATCAGCGGGCAGGTAGATCAGATGGTCTGTCGCATGGCTATGCTCTTCCTTAAATTCACACAGCAGTTCACCGTCCTGAGGATGACGCGTTGAGGTCAGGTAAACGGAATCCGCGTACTGGTGGCGAAGTTCGTCAAACACGCCAGCCCCGAGACCTACCGCAGTCTCGGCCATCCCGATAAACAGCACCGGTCCGGGAACAGAGTCAGGAAACTGGCGGGCCAGACGTCGATACGCCTGACGCATTGTCGAAGGGGGAACCGGAATATGTCTGCCCAGCACCTTGCTGACAAAAAGAAAAGCACGTTTCGGGTTACGTCGTTCAGCAATATCAAAAAGATCGTTAAGGGACATCTCGCCCCGGGCGCGTGTGACCTGAATCGTACCGCACGACAATGCACGGCGATAAACAGAGTCTTCGTTCAACAGTGACATGGTGAGCCTTAATTAAGACGGTTGGTAAGGTCGGTGGGATAGACGATGACATCGGTAATGGATCGCACCGTTGCAGGCTTGAAGGAAACCATCTCGTTATCCATCACTTCATCTTTTGACATCAGGCCCAGCTGGTGGAAGGCAAACAGCCCCGGCAGATTTACGCCGCTGCGCAACGTGTATCCAATCCCACCTGACGGACGCATATTCGTCTCAAGCAGCACAGGCCTGCCGTTGTGGTCATTACGCGTCTGCACATTGATGAGACCGTCCGCGTTCATAGCCCGGGCACAGTTACAGGCCAGCTCATAGGCCTCGCCGCAGTTCACCAGATACTGAAGCGCACCTTCTTTGCGACGTCCCACAGCTGCGAGGACCTCACCCTGGTGCGCCAGAATATCGACAGAATATTCGGGTCCAGGCAGATACGGCATCAAAACAAGGGGGGTAAACGACTCAGCGGTGCTCAGCGCTGCAATATACTGGCCGGGGTTCACGATCCGGTTATCCGGATTGTTGAATACCGCCATGGAGGAGGCCTTGTCATCGAAACGCCAGAATCCCATGCCATAAATACCCGTGACGGGTTTGACACAAAGCGGAGTATCCGCAAAAGGAAGATTAGCGAGATGGTCCTGCAGCTCCGGAATCGAGTTGATGCGTACAGAAGGAACGACCGGCAGTCCACATTGCTGCATATGGTCTGCAAAAGTCACTTTATCATCGGCAAGCATCAGCCAGTCTGCAGATGTCGCGCCAGTGGTGAGCATAGCGCCCGACGCCTCGATTGCAGCGCGGTGCTGTTCGAACCACTGACCATTGCGTCCCGTATGAACAGCATTAATCCCGTGTTTTTCGATAGTATCGAGAATGAAGGCAAGGCGTTTTTCCGGTTCAGAGGGTTCGATTAACGCGTAATCCGCAACGGCAAGCAATTCATTACGTTCATGACGATGCGAGGCATAAACAATAATGTTGGAATTATTAAGTTTAGCGAAAGTCTTCATTCCCTGAATAATATCGCGCTGTGATGAAAGACCTTCCATAAGCCAAATTTTGTTTTTCATTTTTGAATTATTACCTGATGAGTTCAAGCTGTTAAGGCAGTTATGAGAGTCTAAGAATGTCTCCAGATGATGTCAATCATAATATGATTGCTAATGCAGGGTGAATCCATCGCTGTGATCAATGTCATAAATATCCATATAATCACTTAATATCAGTTACTTACATGACACCATCGCGTTACCGAACAGGAAAAAATCAACCCGTAATTAAAAAACCCTAAAAATTTGCTCTTGCCTCAGAACTTCATCATGATATGATTTTTTATGTTAGTGGATAAACGTTATCTCTGGGTTAAGTTTCTCATCACCATTTAAGGAAATAAATATGGTTTCATTAAGCAAGAATCAGACGGTTTCACTCACTAAACAATCTTCGGCCCTCAGCCAGCTTCAATTTGGCCTTGGCTGGGATCCAATTAAGAAAAAAGGACTGCTGGGCGGGTTGTTTGGCGGCAGTGACTCCATCGATCTGGATGCCGGATGTGTCCTGATGGACAGCGCCGGAAACAAAATCGACACCATCTGGTTCCGTCAGCTTAAATCCAAATGTACGGCTGTTGTTCACAGCGGAGATAACCTGACGGGTGAAGGCGATGGCGATGATGAAGTTATCACTGTCCATCTGAACAAACTGCCTGCAAATGTCGAGTATCTGGCGTTTACCGTGAACAGCTTCCGTGGTCAGTCCTTCAACGATGTCGATAACGCATTTTGCCGTGTTGTTGATCAGACCAACAAAGAACTCGCCCGTTATCAGCTGACAGAGCAGGGCGCCCACACCGGCATCGTAATCGCGTCCCTGCGTCGCAATAACGGGAACTGGGATTTTACGGCGCATGGGCATGCATGCCGCGGTCGTACCATTGACGATATGCACTCCGATATCGTTTCGACGGTTGTTCGCTGATGAACCTGACGCCAGGGGGAAATGCCCCCGTACCAGCACAGGAGCTCCGGGTTCGGGTCACCTCTGGTGGCCCGGTTGATGCCTCTGCGTTTCGTCTTTATGCAGACGGAAAAGTGCAGGGGGATGCGGATATGGTCTTCTACGGCCAGCTGCGCAACGATGATGGCACTGTCAGCCTGGTGAGTGAGGGGCAGTATTCAACATTTACTGTCGCTCTTAACCGGCTGAAGACCGATGTCCAGAAAATTGCCTTTACCGTTACCTGTGACGGTGGGCAGACCGTTGCTGGTCTTCGCAATCTGTCTATTGACGTAGAGCAGGGTGCAACCAGTCTGGTTAGCGGCGTCGTGGATTTAACGGGCCGTCAGGAAGCTGCGCTCATTCTGGGTGAATTCTATCGTCGTAATAATGACTGGAAATTCCGCTTCGTTGCTCAGGGTTTCAATGGCGGACTAAAGCCGCTGGCGGAACACTTTGGCGTTGATATCGCAGACTCACCAGCACCGACAACGGCGCCGTCTACCGTTACACCACCAGCACCTCCGGCAGCTAATAAAGTAAGCCTGAGCAAGGTTTCCCTGACCAAAGAGAAACCAGCAATCAGCCTGGCCAAACGCGATAACTTTGGCGAGATCCGTATCAATCTCAACTGGAATCGCGGAAGTGGCAGTTCAGGATTGATGGGCATGTTTGGTTCCAAAGGGATTGATCTGGATCTGGGTGCCTTTGTAGAGCTTGAGGACGGTTACAAGTCGGTCATCCAGGCACTGGGTAATGCTTTCGGTGATTACCACGATGAACCTTATGTTCAGCTGCAGGGGGATGACCGTACTGGCGATAATGCATCAGGTGAATGGCTGCATATCAACGGCCGCGAATGGAAACATGTTCGTGAGGTCCTCATCTACGCCTTCATTTATGAAGGTGCAGCCAGCTGGGATAAAACGGATGGGATCGTAACCATTCATGTTCCGGATCAGCCGCCTATTGAGACCCGACTGACCGAGGGTGATAACCGTCGCACCCTGTGTGCTATTGCACGCCTCGTTAACGAAAATGGCGCCATTAAGGTGGAGCGTATCAACCAGTATTTCAAAGGCCAGTCAGAACTGGACAAAGCCTTTAACTGGGGCTTTCGCTGGAGCAAGGGTTCCAAATAACGTCACAACAAAGGATTTCACCATGAGTTTTTTCGACAAAGTAAAAGGTGCGCTTAATTCCGGGCGCGAAGAGCTGACCCGCCAGGTGGGTCGTTACAAAAACAAAAAATTTATGCAGGGCACTGTCGCTGTCTGCGCCCGTATTGCTGCCGCCAGTGACGGGGTGAGCCCGGAAGAAAAACAGAAAATGATGGGTTTTCTGCGTGCCTCCGAAGAACTGAAGATTTTCGATACCAATGAGGTTATCGATTTCTTCAACAAGCTGGTTTCAAGTTTCGATTTCGACGTCGAGATTGGTAAAGGCGAAACCATGAAGTACATCCTGGCTCTGAAAGATCAGCCTGAAGCTGCACAACTGGCATTACGCGTAGGTATTGCTGTTGGCAAAAGCGACGGTAACTTTGACCCGGATGAGAAAGCAGCCGCGCGTGAAATCGCTGTCGCGCTCGGCTTTGACCCGGCTGAATTCGGCCTCTGAGATACATCCTTTAAAGGTAAATTATGGTTTCGACACATATTGGTTTTCCGGTTGAGACAGTCACAGTGTTTATTGCGCTGTCGCTCGGTGCCATTTTCATTGACCTGTTCATGCACCGTCATGACAAGCCCATTTCGCTGAAAAGTGCCGCGCTGTGGTCCGTTTTCTGGGTCATTGTCGCGATGGCATTTGCCGGGTTCCTGTACGTCCATCACGGTGCTGAAGTCGCGAGCCTGTTTGTCACCGGCTATGCACTGGAGAAGGTGCTTTCTGTCGACAACCTGTTCGTGATGATGGCCATTTTCTCATGGTTCTCGGTACCGGATCGTTTCCGTCACCGTGTGCTCTACTGGGGCATCATCGGCGCAATCGTCTTCAGGGGCATTTTTGTGGCCATCGGTGCTGGCCTGCTGAGCCTGGGTCCGTATGTTGAGGTGGTATTCGCCCTGATTGTCGCCTGGACGGCGGTCATGATGCTCAGAAGTGGCGGTGATGAAGAGGAAGTGGAAGACTATTCGCAGCATCTTGCATACCGGATGGTTAAACGCTTCTTCCCGATCTGGCCAAAACTTCAGGGTCACGCTTTCCTTCTGTCTCAGAAAGAAGTGGATGCCGAGCTGGCAAAGCCTGAAAACAAAGATGTGACCATCGGTCGCGGTAAGAAAGCATGGCGCTACGCCACGCCGCTGATGCTCTGTGTGGCAGTAGTGGAGCTCTCCGATGTCATGTTTGCGTTCGACTCGGTACCGGCCATCATTGCCGTCAGCCGTGAGCCACTGATTGTCTACAGTGCCATGATGTTTGCTATCCTGGGCCTTCGTACCCTGTATTTCGTACTCGAAGCCCTGAAGCAGTATCTGGTGCATCTGGAAAAAGCGGTGATCGTGTTGCTGTTCTTCATCGCCGCCAAACTGGGGCTGAACGCAACAGACCATATCTGGCACCACGGGTATAATATTGCGGCCACCACCAGCCTGTACGTCGTGCTTGGTGTCCTGGCCGTCGGGATCATTGCAAGCGTCATGTTCCCGGGCAAACCAGAAACAGAGGGAAAGGAGAGCTAATCTCCTGAGAATTTCAATAATTCTATTACTAATGCATGAGGCTGAACTATGAGTGTTTCTCTTTCGAAAGGCGGTAACGTATCCCTGAGCAAAGCAGCTCCAACCATGAAAAATGTTCTGGTTGGCCTGGGCTGGGATGCACGTTCTACTGACGGGCAGGACTTCGACCTGGATGCGTCCGCATTCCTGCTGAATGCGAACGGCAAAGTGCGAAACGATGCAGATTTCATTTTCTATAACAACCTGAAGTCAGCTGACGGTTCTGTTACCCATACCGGTGATAACCGTACCGGTGAAGGCGATGGCGATGATGAATCCCTGAAAATCAAACTGGATACCATCCCGGCCGACGTGGATAAAATTGTGTTCGTGGTGACCATCCATGATGCACAGGCCCGCCGTCAGAGCTTTGGCCAGGTGTCCGGCGCGTTTATCCGCCTGGTGAACGATGATAACCAGACTGAGGTCGCTCGTTACGATCTGACTGAAGATGCCTCCACAGAAACCGCCATGCTGTTTGGCGAGCTGTATCGTCACAATACCGAATGGAAGTTCCGTGCAGTCGGCCAGGGCTATGCCGGTGGTTTGTCTTCCGTGTGTGCTCAGTACGGCATTAACGCGTCCTGAAAAAAGTAGCTTTTCTTTCCTCGGGCTGCTTAGTCAGCCCAAACCCTAATTAATAGCAGGAGCTTAACAATGGCAGTTTCTCTCGTTAAAGGCGGTAACGTATCCCTTACTAAAGAAGCACCAACCATGAATGTAGCTATGGTTGGCCTGGGCTGGGATGCACGTGTCACTGATGGCCAGCCATTCGACCTGGATGCGTCTGTGTTCGCGGTAGGTGATGACGGTAAAGTGCTTTCTGATCAGCACTTCATTTTCTTCAACAACAAAACCAGCCCTGACGGCGCCGTGGAACACCAGGGTGACAACCGTACCGGTGAAGGTGATGGCGACGATGAGTCGGTAAAAATTGATCTGACCAAAGTGTCCGCTGACATCAAAAAGCTGGTATTCGCCGTGACCATCTATGACGCCGAAGTCCGTAAGCAAAACTTCGGCATGGTGAGCAACAGCTTCATGCGTGTCTATAACAACGATAACGCCGCGGAGATCGCACGTTTCGATCTGTCTGAAGACGCATCCACCGAAACCGCTATGATCTTTGGCGAACTGTATCGCCATGGCGCCGAATGGAAATTTAAAGCCGTAGGCCAGGGTTTTGCCGGTGGATTATCAGCGCTGGCATCCCAGCACGGCGTGAATATCTAATAAAAACTACATATCAACCCCGGTGCTGTCACCGGGGTTTTTTTATAGGTGTCAGCACATGGCAAAGAAAAAAGATGATGGTTCGGCAGTAATTCTGCTTTTTGTCGTCGCGTTTTTTGTGTTCCTGCCCTTCCTGATATTCGGGATGTTCTTCTATCGAAAATTAAAAAGAAAATATTCAGCAATACCAAACATCCAGCGTGTTTACGATATTGGCGTCCTCTTTAAAACGTTAGGTGCCTCCATTGCTGTGATTGTGGTTTCAGCCGTGCTGGTTCTGCAACTGAGTGCGCTTCCGGCTAAATTTGTATCGCCAGAAACCTCACACTACATTGCGAGAGTTTTATTTATTCTCTATCCGATTGTCATGATCTGGCCTATGAAAAAAATGGCGGAGCGCATCGCCATTGAATACTTTGGCATTGTCTTTAATGACAACGACAGAACAATTATCCTCCCGGCCGATATAGGCAACATGGGTCTGGGCGACTGGCTTCGCCTCAGGTTCCTGACCAGAATGGGCGAGCAGGACCGCATTGAGATACGCAAAATATCGAATATCACCCGAGAGAAAGGCGTCAACTTCTATATTCACGGTGATTTTGGGTCCCGCCGTATCAACTTTTCCAATAAACAAAAGCGTGACGAATGTCTTTCGGCGCTGCAGGCCAGAACCCGCGTAAAGGGTGGCAGAGACTACGGTTACTAAACAAGGAACAGAAGCCATGCAATTACAGTCAGGTCAGAATATCCCTCTAACTTCATCCTCTATCACACTTAACCTGCGATATCCGGTGCGACCGGCTTTTCGCGGCGAACCTGATACCTGCGTTTTCATGCTCAACGCACAGGGAAAGGTAAGCGGTGATAACGATTTCATCTTTTTTAACAATCTGAGTTCACCGGAGGGCGCCGTTAAACTGTCTCCCGGCATACAGCAATCCAGCGTGCATATTGAACTTAACCGCGTATCCCCGGCTATTCAGAAAATTGCCTTAACGCTCGTCATCGACGGCAGCGATACCATTAACGGCCTGCAGCAGCTGAGCCTGCAGGCACCCGGCATCGCATCGTTTGATCCCGAAACGACAGGGCGCAGCGAGAAAGCCATTATCGTGGCGGAGGTCTATCGCCATAACGGCAACTGGAAGCTCCGGGCGCTTGGCCAGGGCTTCAATGGCGGACTTGAACCACTGGCCATCAGTTACGGTGTTGATGTGTCATCTCCAGCCCCGGCACCTGCTCCACAACCTTCGGCGGCTCCGACGATCAGTCTGGAGAAAAAGCTGGAGAAACAAGCGCCACGCCTGGTCAGCCTTGCAAAAAAAGCGACCGTCAGCCTGACCAAGCACAAGCTTAATACGCTGCAGGCGAGCGTAGCGTTCGTGCTGGATGCCTCTGGCTCAATGTATGACGAGTTTTCTAACGGACACGTCCAGTCGGTCCTGGACAGAATAGCTGTACTGGCCACGCAGTTTGATGACGACGGTGAAATGGATCTGTGGGGCTTTGCGGAGAAGCACCGGAAGTATCAGAATGTCACGCTGCGTAACCTTGATAATTATGTCGAAACTATTCAGGGCAGTGGAAAGCGCTCAAGGTGGGAGTTACTCCCTGGCCTCGGTGGTACGAACAATGAGCC
>BCQK01000079.1_pt1 | contig 12439 bp, 8 predicted proteins | sample 1008131 | NCBI WGS metagenome assembly BCQK01 (sample SAMD00035458, study PRJDB4067) | museum specimen metagenome | isolation source: Liagora japonica specimen isolated from | place: Japan
AATTTTCTCGGTAATTTACTCGATAGCAAATCAGGCAATCGAGGGTGATGTAAGATGTCATTCCACTTAGAAGCAGCAAATAACGCTTGCAACTCAAGAGACAATAAATTCCTATTGCTGATAGACTGTTGCGCTTTCAACTCAAGATAGTACTCGTAGGCGCTATCTCCTCTCTGATGTTTACAAGCAGTAAAAAAATTTCTGATAATAGTTCCAATGGGACGCTTTATTGTACTCAATAAGTGCGGGCGTTCATGGTACTGCTGAATTAACTTATTTAATGACTCCATTACCCAGTAGACTTTGGGCTTATTTGGATTTAACGCTAAAGGTATTGCTAGTCGGCAAAAGCCGTCTGGGGAAATACAAAGAAGTTCCTGCTCTACCGGATCATTTGAGCTTTTATACTCTACCGGATCCATATAAATGTAACTCGCACCTAGGTATGCTTTAATCATACTTAATATTTCATTTAATTGAAGCAAGTTCTCACTAACAACGTAAAACCATAATTGTTGATTCGAATCCAACCTTGGCAGAATAAAAGGATATTTCTCTTTAGTAGCGAAAGAGAGCATCTCTTGAAGATAGTTTTGTAGGGGTTTAGGATAATGTCCTTCTATGATCTTGGCTAATTCCCAATTATTACCTGTGCCGAAAAAAGAGCTAATATGATTATCCATTTTGGCTAACTCCATATAGTTCTTCGAACTCTAACTTGGCTTCAAGAATGGTATCTTTATCAATATTCAACACTACCTGCTCTTCATTTTTATGGGTACCGCTATAAGTAAAGTTCATACTGCCTGCTAGAAAATACTCTGGAGTTAGTAAACCTTTTGTATGCAGTTTGGGGGACTTAACAATTCTCAATAATTCACTGTCATCCAAAGCTTGAATTAGTCTTTCTTCAAATGCTTTATTGATAGGGTCATTGTTAGTCACCAAATTCAACTGGCAACCTGACTCAATGGCGAATACCAACAGTTCGCTAAATCTTACACCTCTTGCTCCCCAAGATGGATTTAATGCATTCCAATCTCCTGAACGATTATCCAACAACTCAAAATCACTCAACCATGGAGAAACTAACCATATTTCTGATGGTGAAATAGAAGTGGCTATTAGTAAATCACTAAGAGTTTCTTTGAGTTGCCTGATCCCAAACTGATTATTAATAAATATGGTTCGAGAGGATTTTATATAAGTCATACTATAACCTCAGCCAACTCCCATGCTAGAAAAGCCTTATCAACCAAATACTTAAACGACTTTAATCTTGGGTAGAAAAGCAAGCCATTTGTATCTAGTGGTGTGACATGCACATGCGATACGATTCTAGATATTTCATGCTGTTGATGACGCTCTACAATTAAGTCACATCGACCTTTCTGACTTAATAAACTGTGCAAGTTGTGTAACCAATCGCTTGTGTTGTATTCAATAGAATCAATTTGCTGACTACACATTTTGGCAGCAAGTATACGCTCAGTTCGAAAACCGCCCATTTTAAAAGGGTTGTAATAAGACAAAACTGCTTCGCGAACAGCTTTTCCCCTAGGCCATAAAACTGACTGAATCTTGCATGAAACCTCGAATAACTGTTGGCTCGAGAGGGAAGAATTCAATTTTATTGCTAGCATTAGCCCCGCAATAGACATAGATAACTCAATGCCTAGACAGGTTTGTAAACTTCTCCAATCGTTAAGGTAACAAAGAAGCGCCTTATCTGATTCTTTGCTGCTGCCTGACTTCAAAATACGGCTGTGTAAAACTGCACTAAAACTGTGGGAGAACTGATAACCTTTTCTGGTGATAGATGTTTTCAGCAGTTTGTTAGCAATGATCCTTTCTTGATGGGAGGTACTGTTGCGCAACTTTTCAAATGCATCTGAAATGCTACTATCTTCAAAACTGGAAGCTAATAATGCCGTTAGGTCTGTATCTAGCCTTTCATAATCTCCTGGGTCGAAAGTACGCGCTAAAAGACCTAAGATGCGATGAGGATCCTCTGAATATAAATCTTGTAACTGTGTAATCACTCCAGAACCACCACTATCTTGCTCTGATAGCCAGATTGACAGCGAATTAGAGGCAGGTTCGAACACGGGATCTGCAACTATACTTCTCTCATCTATCTGCGGTATTGCTAAGCAAGCCATTTGATGAACACCTGCTGCCAAGCTATTAGCAAGTACGCCCTTAGCCCACTCAACAAAATCTTTATCGTCAAATAAATCTGTATAAAGTACTCTTCCTAAACTAGTTAATCCGTTAACTAACATCGGATCATTAAACTTATTGATCAACTCTTGTTGTAATTTCTGATCCTTTTGTTCTAGGTCGTCGTCTGCTTCTTGGCTGACTACCAACTTTTGCTGGAATAGAAGAATCGGCATATCTGTCAATTTAAACTGAGATCGTTGAGTAACAACAGACTCTATCGCTGCTTTAATTGAACAATTTCTTTGAGAGGCTTCAATAGTTACTGCTGATAAAAAGCATTCAAAAATCCAATCTGACATAAATGGATTGCGATCGCATAAGTCACTACTCCGAATGAGATCTTGCAGATAACTAGCCCTAAGTGCAGAAACTAGTTTTTCATCCTTTATCCACGCATGTAAGTCTTCGTTTGTTACATCAAACGTTAGCCTCATCGCATCTACCGTTAATCTTGTGCCAATCCCTACCTGCTCTTCATTGTTAGACCACTCGAAATTTATCCTCGCTTTCTTACCGCTTCGTTTAAATTTCAATTCACAGTTTGAGCCAGTATTAAATCGAATAACCTCTATCGGTGTCATCGTCCTGTGAGTATAGAATTTAATGTGCTTTAAATAGCGACTCCAAATACTTGTGGTCGGTAAGATGTGCTCTTCAGTGTACTGAGGAGCAATAAACTTAGAGTGCCAATTTAAAAATGCATTACTTGTTTCAGCTATTTCTTTCGAGTTGAAAAGTGATTGGGGGTAAATTTGATAAGGCCTAAAAACTCGAATTCGTTTAGAACCGTAATCTAAGTCAAATTCACCCAATTCGTTTAAACCGGTTCCAAATGCCTGTTCAATTTCAAACTTATGAGAAGTGTTATGCAATTCTAGGTTTGGCTTAAAGTTAAGCGGTACCAACCAGTCAGATGACTGGCCTGAATAAGTTGAAAATCGTTTTGAAATTCTTCCAGGAGCAAACTCTTTAATTGCTTGGAAAAATCGCATCCCTTCCCAGAATAATTCTTCACCACCTCTGAATAACCCAATATTAATTGATGGAAGGTTTAAATCACTAAACAACTGATCTGGAATAAACTCAACCACCGGTGCTCCCCAGCGAGTGTTAGTTTCTTTCCAAGAAACCAAGGTGTTTTGTCTATAGTCCCAACTGCCCCAACAGGTTGATATTTGCCTTCTAATCGTCGGCAAAAACTCTAAAAGAATGGGACGAGGAGCTTGCCACAAAACTGAGTTGACTTGAGACTCATTCAACAATAGAGCATCTTGCAAATATTCAGATAACTCTGTCTGGAGCCTCCCATTTGATTCAAGCGTTTCTTCAATTATCGCTAGTACTTCGCTTAACTTCGATTTTAACTCTCCCGTTCTGTTATCTTTTGGTTGGTTTAGTAGCAACCATAAATTGGCATTTAATTTCATTCCAAGCCAATCAAGGGTTGCCATAGCGGCTTGCATACGGTGAATATGGGTATTTTCTATCGGTAATCCCAATACTTTTATTTCAGGATCAAGCAATCGTTCATAATGTTGGAAGGTTTCTCTGTCTTTACCAAATTCAGACAGCACAATAATTGTCCAAGGGCGCATCGTTCGGGAACGTCCTGCGCGACCTTTTCTCTGCAAATAAGAAGCTACATTTCTCGGGGCCTTGTGTTGTATAACAGCCCCGACTTCCGGATCATTAAACCCAACCTCTAATGAAGCAGTTGCAACAACCAAATCAGCTTCCTTATCGACTCCCGAATCTTGACTAGAGGTTCTAGATACATTTGCTCTATCTGAATCATCCAAAGAAAATCCGTGATATTTTAGTGCCGACCAGTCCTGTCCCAATAAAACCATATCTGTACGCTCTGCGGCGCAGACGGGATTTCGCAATTTAGCTAGTGGCCCCTTATCATTATCCACCAATTGCCCTTTTCTTTGCCACAGACCTTCGGCATCAGCAAGTTGAGAAAAAAGTCGATTATTAACGTCCAGATCATCTGTAAATATAAACGTCTTGTTTCCCCAAGTTCCTCCTGATGGTTTTTCAGTACGGTGATCAAGGATTCTTCGCGTAAGCATGGCCGACTGTATCGTTGTAGAAAGCAATGCCGTTTGAGAAACAGGGTCCCCCCTTAACGCTAACAAGTATTCAGCTCCCTCTTCCTCCATTTCTTTGGGGAGAGGTTCCACAAGTCTGACGCGAGAAGGGTTAGTCCCCGTTAAATTAGCAAAAAAACTTTCTGCATCTGAAAGAGTTGCTGATAAACCGACAAAGTGGGGGGCACTATTTGATAATTTCATCCAGCGGCGAAGTAAGTATGCCGTTTGCGCTCCTTGGTTGCCTCCATAGGTGTGAACTTCATCAAGTAACACTAGCGGAATCGTCTTATTCGTTTTGATCCCAAAAAGTTTCTGGCGAAGTGGATTACCCATTTGTTGGTTCAACATTTCAGTCGTTGTAAACAAAATATCTGGAGGACAATTTTCCATACTTCTGCGTGTTAATGAGACTTCGTCATCTAAAATCTCAGTGCCACATTTATGACATATTAGGCATTCTTTATTCTGAAGAATATCGGCCTTATTCCAGCGCATCTGACCATCACAGCCTTCGGTTGGGCACTGGAGTAATCCTGAGTGAAAATACTGCTGTTGACCTTTTAATATATACTGAGAGTCTTGTGGTGTATTTCCAAAAAGTGCGCCGACTTTAATTTTTCTGCCTGATTGCCCTAGGGTCAATTCATCTAATTTACGACACGCTTTCCAAGTCTCATTAAACTGATCCTTGAGTAATTCCTGTCGAGGATAGATTGCCAGAATTCTTACCCTTCTAGAATTGTCCTCAATAATATCTTTAGCTAATGATGAAAGAGCAGGCAGGTAAAATGCCATTGTTTTACCACTACCAGTACCTGCACAAGTAATTGTTGCTGAAGGGAAATTAACTCTTTTTTTATGCTTTTCCCAAGCATTCAAAGTTCTAATTGTTGAACGCACCTTAAAGCCCGAAAGTCTGTAATCACCAATTTGCCTCTTTAGTGCAGCCAGTATATTACGGTCCACAATCCCATTATCATGGCATGCTGCGATGACTTCATCAGCGCTAATATCTCGTAACGGGTATGCCCTTGCTCGTCTTAAGAATCTAAAGTCTGATACTAGAGATTTAGAAGCATCTAGTTTTTGGCCATGCATCCACTGCCTTAAAGTCCGAAATAGGTGCAGCGAATGCCCCATTCGACTTCTGTAATTTACGCTACTCCCAATTGTATTAGATACCCGGGTTATAATTGCCTTTTCTATTAGCTCATCTAAAACGTCGTCAGGGTCTTCGTCAGGCAACGTGCGTTCAATTATATCAATAATTTCATTTTCAGAAAATGAACCACCCGTATCCCCCCAAACTAATAACTTAAACTCTAGCTCTTCAATTCGATCTAAGACCTCATGGAGTGTTGATAACTTCATTTGATGAGATTCCTTATCTACGCCTAACTATAAAGTTACTAATTTCTCCAGTCTCTATCAGCCAATTCATTACCTCTTCAGTAATCATGCTTAACGGTGCTGAGGAATTGCCATACCCTTGATTCAAATGATTAAATAATTTCTTAACACTTTCAGGTATCTTAAAGTCCATTTGCTCTAACAACCCTTTTAAAATCTCTGCATGCTCAATCAATGAATGTATTACGGTCTTATTGTCAGGAATACTGCTGGCAATTGAATTAAACTTAAGTAAATAGCGGTTATAGTCGTTATAAACACCGCTTAAAGCGGGAATATCTTTTTGCGTTTCAAGCAACTCTGTGGAAACAGAAAATATGCTAGTCAACTCGTGAATCCATGCACTCCAATTAGCTGTGATTTTATGATCAATTAATTGATTAATAGAACTCGTAATATCTACAGTATTCGCAAAAGACTCCTCCTGACGTACGGAATAGTCAATTGATTGCCAATCACTATGCAACTGCTCAATGTTCTTTTGGCCAGAAATAAGCTTCTCTCTCTCGGTGTCATCATAGTGAATTTCATCAAACATCTCTGGCATCGAGTCGATAACATTTAGTTTTGTTGTCAACGATGTTAATTCTTGTACCAATGGAGTTAACTTACCTGAAATAACTTCATATTCTTCGATGGCTAGTTTATGTTCACTGCAATTAATCACTTGCTGGAGTTCAGTGTCTAACTCTTCTATCTGACGATACAGTTCAGACATGTTCAGTCTCCTCTATAGCTAGTTTTTTTAACGACTCTTGCAACTGTTGTAATTTGTTGTCAATAAGTTGTCTGTACTGAGCACGCGCTTCACCACCATTGACTTTGTTTTCGTTTTTCATTCGTTGTAAGTTGGCTTTGTAAACTAGGTTCCAAGTTTCCAGTACCTCTGCAACTTCATCCGCTAATGAAATAGTAAAGTTGTTGAGAGCTATAATTGCTTTATTTACTTCAAATGCCTCAAACATTACTAAAGCTGACTTTACAGCGTCCCAATGTTCACCATTAAGTATTTTGGTGATTCTGTTAGTTAACTGTTTGGCAGTAAAATTACCTACCATTCCTTGATATTGACCATTTGAGGACATCTTATTAATTAGCTCCAATAACTTCGCCATCAACTCGATGAAGTCCTCTTTATTAGTTACTCCTTGGAGCAATTGAAAACTTGGGTAACGGGCTTTGATTTCTCTATGGATAACTTGAACTTCTCGGGAATATGGTATCGTCTCAACTGATAGCCCATGCATAGATTTGAGCGCTATGTCACCTTCAAGCGCATGATTATTAATTGACACTAAATCCAGCCATTGTTTTTGCCTTTCAGGCCAATCACTAACTAGCTTATCTCTAAGGTTATCCCACAGCTCAATTCCGGTTTTTTGATAATTTTTAATAAACACATCTTTTGACGTACACAGATATGCCAGTTTATCGGTATTTGTTTTCTTTGCCACACCAGGTTCTAGAGCAACAGCAACAGAAAGGTGTTCTCCGATCTTACTTTTCAATCCTTCTCGAACTTTTTCTACAATATTGTTTATTGCTTCAGGAACCCATTCGCTAGCAAAGTTTTGATATTCGCAATAATCAGAATAACCTTCTTCGTAGTTCCAATTACCGTAATGCTTAAACCTTAAAATCGCTATTAAAAATGACTTATAGGGTAATGGGTTCGTCTTGAATTCTTTTTCTGAGCCAAAACTAGCATATGTTTTATCAGGGTTATTATCGTTGTAAGGGATGTAAATTAGCGGAATTTTGCGAACTTTAATGTCAGGAAAAGACTGTTTGTTAAAACTATTCCATTTTAACAAGTTGTTAGCACTGACATTTAGGGTAATTAAATTAAATAACGATTGTCTAATTTCATTTGCTTCGCTCTGGTCGATTGATTTTCTATCAAAATACCTCTCCACTTTGTCTGCTATTAGTGCTGATGCATCTGGTTCAATCTCAGTATCAGCCCCATCATTTGTTCTGATCGCTTGCCTTCCGCTTTTTACAATAGTTTGTGGAGTCGCTTTTGAGACTAAATCCGAACCTGCTGGCTTTCGAATGGGAGTGGCTGCAGTGCCATCTAAACAGGTTGCCAGCTCATCTAAGCTAAATTCTCTTGCCACATTAGCTGACAACACACTGGAAAGTTCTCCCAATTTGGTGGATCCAAAGCCCCAGATTGAAGCTAGTGTCATGCTACGTTCAATATCTTTATGAACATTTCTCTTTATTTCACTAGCAAGACTGCTAGCACAATTAAAGCCACCAAATCCTGCTGGCGGAAATTGTTGGTCCAGATAAATACGGCGGTATATTCTCAGGTTCTCAATCAAGAAATGTTTTAATACCATTCTTGGATTAAAAACGATTTCATTAGATGAAACATCTCGACAATATTTTTGTATATATGCATCAATTGCCACTTTATTGAACGGAAATAAAGGAAAACCAGAAGGTGAATTCCCAAAGGCTTGTGCTCGCTCTAAAACATCCTGCTCTTGAGACTGCCAAACAGGATAATCTATCCCATTGATCGCATAATCATTGAAATACTCTTTTAATCTCTCACTGCCGTGACGAGCCGCATTCAAATAACGGCCACAAAAGTCTTGAACTCTTCCTGACAAAGTTTCTGAATTATTCACTACCTTAAGAATATTCCACTCAAAACCTGCATTGCGACCAACAATCGAGTTTCTGTGTCGTGCATAGCCCTCATATCCCGTTGTCACCGCAATTGCAGATCTGACAACACACATTTCTTCATTGCCATCACGAATTCCTTCTCTTGTTAAGCTGGTGATGAGATCACCCTCTATCGCCGTTATCAATGACATATCTTCAACGAGTATTACGAGAGTTCTGCCTTTGAGATAGCGCCGTATTTCCGCAAATAAATCTAGAAAATTACCACCATGAAGTTGGAAGAAGTGCTGAAAAACTTTATTACATGCTTCACTTATTACTTCATTCAACAAGTTGACGGCTTCTTGACGCCTTTCAGCCATCGTATTAAGGCTTTTATCGTTTACATAATTGCGCGCGGCAAGTGATAAGTCGCCGAGATTAAGGTTAAAGTCTAGATCATCGGATGTAAGTTGGTAGTTATTCTCAATTAGCTCTTCTTCTGTACTGCCTCTGGTAAGCCGCTTAGCTATTTGATATATGCACCCACCTTCTTTGATTAGAGTCTCTTTGTAATTAGAATCGCCAAGTAGAGAAGGAAGTGAATTTAGATTTGCATGTCGCTTAATTGCTTCAATTTGAGCACGCTTTTCGTCATTCGGTTTTATGCCAGATTGTCTTATTTGGGCGATTTCTTCTTGTAGACCATCATATCGTTCTTTCAATCGGTGTCCCATAAATACAATTAAGTGCTCAGCAACTTCTCTGGTTTTCAGTTGCTGGCCGACATCTTTAATGCGTTTACGCGCCGATTCAAATAACTCCCCCTCAAGGCCATCAAGTAATATAGTAAGGACTTCTCTCAAACTAGCACTTTTAGGAATTCGCCTGACTATCCAATCTTGTGTAGTTGGATCATTTCTTAATTTAATATCGACTAGCCGGATAAGGTGAGATTTACCTGTTCCAGAATCCCCTAATATAGGCACAGGACGCTCTGAAGATTTTATATTATCTAATAAAGCTTGTTCTGCATTTTCATTAAATAGATGAGATTCACCTGTTTGAACCAGCCTCTTTTCCAGTATCATGGGTTCATGGACTGCCATCAATACATGATCAGACAACTCTTCTGCTTCAGCGCGAATACACCTTGAGACTTGCTCCTCTTTAGGCCAATAAGCTTGTAACATTAGAATACCTCCCGATTAAAGTGCACGATACTAACTAAGCGCGAACCGATTGGAAGGTTAAACGACATGGCATTACTATCATCTGATAACGCCTCAAACTTTATGATTCCCATATAATGGATTCGTTGAAGTGCATGGCTTAATGCTGGCGATAACTCATTATTGTAAAATGACATAGCATTTTTATCTTCTAAATAATTTTCTACGTTATTTTTGTAGTAACCACCATCGAGAACTGGCAACAGTGCAGACAAAGCTTTAATAAAATCTCTTATTGCCATATGAGTATTGTCTACAAAAATCTTTTTTAGCACACTTTTAACAGCTTCGGTGGGGTCAACAACATAGTGAGTTTCTGGATGTGTATGTGACTGAATTTCCAAAAAGCCAAGAAAGTGACAGTACTCTAAAAAGTAAGCTTTTTCAGAGTCATTCAACTGGTAGTCTTTAAAAAACTCTTGCAGTTTAGCATCTAGTTTCTTGACGGTCAGAGTTTCACCGCTAAATGGCGCAAATAAGGGCATTGATATTACAAAAGCAAGAGTTCTGTATAATTGCGCAACTTCTTTATTGTCAGGCTCTAAGAAATTCTCATCGATTTCTTTAAAAAACTTAGCTCTAACCAGGTTAGCAATATCAAGAACGCTCGCTTTCGCCTCGTGCTGCTCTGTCAGATAAATCTTCTTATTTTCATCTTCATTCCAAAGTTGCCAACGCTCTTTTTTCCAAAAATTGAAATTTTCTCGAAAGCGCTTTTTGTGGTCATCTAACCAAAGTAATGCCTCTGGTCGACACGTATTATACAACTCTTCGAGATTATATTTTTTGGGATTACGATGTAAGACCCGGTAAATTAAACAAAGTAAGTTTATTTGGCTTCCTGGGTGGGCGTTATTAATGATGGCCATGGCTTATACTCAATAAAAAATCATCCAATGGTATGGCATGGTGGTCATCTAACCACCAAAGACGATTAGGGTTAAACGGGCTTTTCAAATTCTTGGGAGCAACTAAAAGCGAAGGAGACTCTTCGAAGCCCAAATCAGGTATATCTTTATTGTTTACTGGCACTATTATTAATTCCGGCCAGATACTTGATATCTCCAATTCATTGGTTAAAGGTTCGAATATCCAGAATAGATTTAGTCCCTTTGGTAAGCTCTTTTGAAAAGCAACTAAGTGCTCTTCATCAGTTCGAATAGCCAATATGATTTTCTTCTCTATTAGCGAGGTTATCCAAGGTTCCCATCCTCGCATTAAAGAGCGCGGTCTTTTGTTCAACTCAGGATCGTAATAAATTCCTTGATGGAGCCTCATGGAGGTTAAGTTACCTTTCCATACATTATAACTAGGCAAATTTTTCACCAAAACTAACTCACCCACTGTAGGTAAATAATTGTGATAATTTTTAACAAGGACATCCCGCGCAAACCTGTTCCGGTTCTCTTTTATTTATCGTATAGTATTCGGTCAACTTATTAGCAAAACACATAGTTTCATTATTTAAGATCCAATCTTTCAAAGTATCAAATCCCTGATATCTGTCTAACTTTTCCTTTTCTCGTTGGGCACTTACCTTTGTTTCCCAGCATAATACATCTAAATGATTATCAACCAAGGGCGATACTCTTATTTGGCGATAGTATCCATCGTAATAATTTGATCTGAGAACATGAAATTCCTCCTGAGACATAGAGGTGTCCCATTCTGGCGGTTCAGGCTTGTTAAATCTAATATCGATTAAACCTGACCGCCGCATTAACAATAAAGTGCGCCAATTCCATTCTTCATTACTGTCACTGCTTCGGTGCAAATGACGGTGAAATTGTTTTACATCTATCAACTTGTCGCCATTCTCCAACACCTCGCCATTGTTCCATAGCGTTCTCCAGCGCTCTATGCCTAGTTCAACACTGATTATACGGGCATTATTGAGAGTGCGAGCCGTTTCAAAACTTCGATCTTGGTATAACAACAATGACTGGCTTGCTAAACCATCTCTTCCAGAGCGCCCAACCTCTTGATAAAAACGGTCTAGATTCTCTGGCACAACTGTATGAAGGACACTTCTAACGTTTCCTTTATCCATGCCGACGCCAAAAGCAGATGTAGCGACAATTATATCTAACTCATTTTCATTCCACTGTTGTAGAATTTTTTCCCTTTCACTCGAACCAGTCTTTCCTGTGAACAGTGAAAATCGAGTAATACCAAGATTTATTAAGCTTTGGGCTATTTCATTGGCCTCATTCACTTCAACAACATATATTATTAAGGGTTTCGGTAGCTCAATAGTTGCCTGTAATATTGCTTCTTTGTGAACCGAACTATCTATCGACCTTTTCACTTTATATTGAATTTCAGGCCTTAAAAAACTTCCATGAACTTCAATTGGTTTAGAGTATTTCTCTGAGAACAGATCACTTAGAACCTCTATAGAATTGTCAGTAAAGGATCTCGATAGCCTTTTTATAAGCAATATAATTGTGGATGCTCTTTATGAATGCTTTAAAAAATCTTTTGCAGTTTTTGCAAAATAGCATAATCTTTACATTGACAGATATGGAGGTGTTTGCCAAAGGATTGAATCAAAGAGTGGGTTTACGAAAAAAGATTTAGAAAAGGGGTTGAGTCCATTTTATCCAGTTTTATTACTTCTAGTTTGAATTCTACCAGAATAGATGTGACCCTTAAAATCAACCGAACTGATCTTCAGCGCATTCTGGCTTCTTTCAGTCGCTACGATTATCAAATAAAAGCTTCCTTCCAGGAAGCCGAATATTTTGATGCATTAAAAGATCGCTTCGATTCTTTTATGTCCTATCTTAACGTATAATTCGAATTGCATACCTTATCGCAAAATATTCATCTAAGAATCTGTCAAAAATCAAA
>BCQK01000047.1_pt1 | contig 12262 bp, 13 predicted proteins | sample 1008131 | NCBI WGS metagenome assembly BCQK01 (sample SAMD00035458, study PRJDB4067) | museum specimen metagenome | isolation source: Liagora japonica specimen isolated from | place: Japan
TGGTCATTTTATTATGGTCAGCCTCAAGGTGAAGTGTGTCTAATCAACAGGGTTTTCGGTCTCTAAGCACTTTTAAAAAGGAACTTCATCGACTCAAATCTCTATTTGCAACAGTGCCGCGACAACTCAGTTGGATGATTCCCTTGAGGCACCATCGAGTGATACGTGGAACCCCCAGCATGCCTATTTCGAAAGATAAAGCATCGGCCAAGAAGCCACGGCGCGTCTCCCGCAGCCATGCGCCTGGGGACAAATCGAATCTTTTTGGCACCGTCAAATTGGCCGGAGGGAGTGTTTGCCATTTTGGCATGGAAACTTGGTCCGAAAAACGGGTGATTCTGCTCCCTCATACTCCTAACCTGAATTATTCACCACACAAAGGATGAGAAGGCCTATTGTGTGCTAAAATGTTGTTGCAAAACAAACAGTTGCACATCAAACAGGTCTTCTCATGAGCTACCATATCACAACGCAGAGTGTGGTTTTCCAAGACTTGTTTCCCAAGCCGACTGGAAGGCTTTCCTGTGGCGCGGCATCGTTGCCGTCATTCTTGCCGCCCTGGCATGGCTGATGCCCGCTGAAGCGGTCCTAACACTGACCATTGTGTTTGGTGCCTACTCCTTTGCGGATGGCGTACTGGGGCTTTGGTCGGGCTATAAAAACATGCGTCAGGGTGAAAGCTGGGGCTGGTTGATCTTCAGCGGCCTCCTTGGCATCGCAACCGGGCTTATCGTCCTGGTCAGCCCGTTCGTCGCGACACTCGTGTTAACCGTGTTTCTCTGGACGATGGTTGCATTCTGGTCGATCACATCCGGCGTGATGGAGATCGTCGCGGCCTTTCGGCTCCGTAAGGAAATCGAGGGGGAATGGTTGCTCGTCCTCAGCGGTGTCATTTCCATCTTGCTTGGCGCTGCCGTCACATGGGTCTTGTTCACGACACCCGCAGGCAGTATTATGGCCCTCGGTTGGTTGTTGGGCGTCTATGCCGCAATCTTCGGTGTAACCATGATCCTGTTGGCATTGAAGCTTCGGAAAGTCAGCGCTTCGGACGACACGCTGGGGCCGAAACTACAGCCACTTAAAACGCGAGAACGGCGGCCAGGCACGTCACAGGACCTGGCTGCCTTTAAAAAAAGAGAAGCAGCGCTGCGCCAGCCGACCTTTCGTTGCAGAATAATAGGGAGTGCATATAAATGAATTTTTTGAATTTGCAGGTCACACAGGCAGAGCTCCTATCCGGCCTTATTTCCGTTTCCCAAACAGTTGCACAGATTGTGCTCGTCATGACCGTGGCGTGGCTCGTGTCCGCAGTGCTTTCGCGGGCCATCACACGCATCAGCAAAAGAACCCGCACTTCCAAGAGATCTGCAGATGAGGTCAAACGCATTGAAACATCTTTTCGTCTGATCCGTTTCGTCAGTCGGCTGGTCGTGTGGGCCTTGGCCGTGACCATTTCCCTCTCAATCCTTGGCATTTCTGTGGCACCGATCCTGACGACTGCGGGGGTAAGCGGCATCGCAGTGGGGTTTGCTGCGCAGAGCCTGATAAAAGACTATTTTTCGGGTTTGGTCTTGTTGCTGGAAGGGCAACTCCGCATCGGGGATATCGTGGATATTGGCGGTGTGGCAGGCCAAGTCGAAGAGATGACGTTGCGCTATGTGCGCCTGCGTCAACTCAATGGTGACGTGGTCTATGTGCCCAACGGAGCCATCACCAATCTGACAAATAAGACAACGGACTATTCGATGGCCGTAATCGATGTCGGTGTCGCCTATCGCGAAAACCTTCAGGAGGCATTGAACGTTATGGAGAGTGTCGCCCGTGAGCTAGCTTCGGAAACAACCTGGTCAACGAGAATATTAGCCGAGCCAGAGGTCTTTGGGGTCGAAACGTTGGGTGACTCTTCGGTTATCCTGCGTCTTCGCCTCAAGGTCTTGCCAGGTGAGCAATGGTCAATCCGGCGCGAATATCTGCACAGGATAAAACAGCGCTTCGACGAACTTGGCATCGAAATCCCTTATCCGCATCTGACGCTTTATGCCGGCCAGGACAAGGATGGAAAAGCCCCTGCCTTTCGGATCGAAGCTCCGGCTGGTGCCCAATGACACGGCCAAAATATACATATGAAGTGGAAAGAGATTTCTCGAACTGGGATGAAACGATTTTCGAGCGCTGTCTGCGGGATGGGTTCAATGTATTTGGCTCTGGACCAACCCCTATTCTCTTGCGACCCGAAAAGGAGACCGAACCTGCCCCTGACACCCGTTCGCTAGGCAACGACAGCCATGATTAAGAAAGGCCAACCCATGAAGCCACCGGTAAAGACGAGCTTTCGCGGCAGGGACGTCGCCTACCTGGTAATTTCCATTGTTTTAGTGGGCGTAGGTTACGCAGCCTACCGCGGCTTATACTTTGTTGGTGAAAACGTTCCTTTTGCCCAAGAGATGATCCTAGTGTTCCTGGGTGCAGCTGCCACTATCTATCTGACAGCTGTGCTCCTCAATCGCCAGACTGAGCTTGAGTTAAGAAAAGAAGGGCAAGTTCTTCTTTTTCAACAAAAGCATGACACATATATGCGCGTCATCGAAAAGGTTGCTGAAATCGTGGAGCGTGAACGTCATGATTTTGCGCTCATTGATGAACTCAGGGTCATCAGCCACAAGCTTGCCGTTGTCGGCAGCGCGCCAGTTGTCGAAGCGTTCCGACGCGTTCTTGATCTGCTTGTTGATGGACTTGAGGATGGCCAGTTGAACGGCAATGACGCAGAACAGGTGATGCATGCCGTAGCTGAAGTCACGATTGCGATGCGTTCGGACATCAGCAGCGACAACGACCCTGAAGCGCTTCGGTCGGCTGTAGAAACGATCATGGCGAACTCACGCAAGATCGAGCGGCTGGACGACATCGAGCACTCAAAGTCCAAGCCAGACGCAAATGCAGCCAACAATAAACAGAAGAAAGGAGATTCGAAAGATGATGCAAGGACATAACCGCCCGCCATTCGCACCAACAATTCCCGGAACCAACCTTCGTTCTCATGATGTGCCAACCGCCATCATTTACCGACCCGCGCGCGCGGCCGCCACGTCCGCGCCACGATCCCGACACTGGGTTCTGGAGTTCGAACCGTCACGCCCGCAGAACCTTGAGCCCTTGATGGGATGGACGACGTCTCAGGATCCTTACCGGCCTATCAGGATGACATTTCCAGATCGCGACAGCGCTGTCGACTATGCCCTCAAGAACGATTGGCGCTATATCGTGCGTGAAGATCGTCCGCGGCGCATCGGACCAAACCCTTGGGCGGGCACAAGCAGTCATCAGCTTTATCGCGGGGTCGATACTTCCAAGGAAGGGTGGGTTCAGATGGGGCAACCGACGATGTCGGAGCATCACCTCCCAAAAGGATACGGCGCATCCGAAAACACGGGAACGCCGCAGAAATCGGAGGCTGAGTTTCTCGATCCAGTTCTGGAGGCTGCCATCGAGTCCTTTCCAGCCTCTGATCCGCCGGCGTGGATTGGAACGACAGTATCCGGGCGAAGGGGCTGAAGTCGATGCATGGAACCGCCGAATTCCTGATTGCGGGTGCGACCCTGATTTCGGGCGCATTCATTGCCGTTGCCATATGCTCCCGTTTAGGTGTTCCTTCGATCGTTGGGTTTTTGCTTGCAGGCATGGCTTTGGGCCCGCACGGTCTCGAGCTTATTGATGGTGAAGCAACCCTTGGCGCTATCGGTGAATTGGGCGTGATCTTGTTGCTGTTCATGCTGGGGCTGGAATTCTCGCTTGGCAAGCTGATGGAGCTGCGGCGGCTGATCTTCGGTGTCGGTCTTTTGCAGGTCGCCACAACATCCGGTCGAGTATAGGAAGAATAAACACCTATATGAGAGTAATAAAGTTTCATCCTTTGTTGTGCATAAGTATTTGTTTTTATTGGTTCCAAAATTATATTGTATTTATTAAAGTATCATACTATAGGCAGGGCTAGTCTAAATTTAATTCTATCAAAATAAAAAAAGTTTCATACCAAAATTACAAAATACTGAAAATAATGAATATATTTTCTTTATTTTGAAAATTCGTATGAAACTTTATTACTAAGTATGATTATTTATTACCTAGTATTTAACTTTATTACTCAAAAACAGCTTGACTGCTTCGCTGTGCAGATCCATGACCCACTTTCCATCAAACTCCCGGTTGTAGTTCCACAAGCATCTCGCGAGTCTTGCCGGCCCGCTCCACTAACAAGACCACAACATCTCCAACGTTCTTGTCGTCTAGCCGGGCCTGTAATGTGGTGACGTCGTCGACGGCGATACCGTCGATGCTGATAACGCGATCGCCGGGCACGATGCCGCCTGCGGTGACCTTGATGCCGACGAGCCCGGCCCTGTGCGCCACCGAGCCCGGCGTCACGCGCAATACGAATACGCCCTTACTACCGGTCAGCGCCTGCAGACGCGCGTTGAGCTGCTCATCCACCTCGATGCCCAGCGCCGGACGGATGTACTTGCCGGTCTTTATGAGTTGCGGCACCACGCGCATGACGGTATCCACCGGCACAGCGAAACCGATGCCAGCGGACGCGCCCGAAGGGCTGTAGATGGCGGTGTTGATGCCGATCAGCCGCCCGGCCGAATCGAGCAGCGGGCCGCCGGAGTTGCCGGGGTTGATAGCGGCGTCGGTCTGGATCAGGTGATCGATGGCAGGCCCGCCCCCTTCGCCGTCGAGGGTGCGGTCGAGCGCCGAGACGATGCCGGTGGTGAGCGTCCAGTCCAATCCGAAGGGATTGCCGATAGCGAACACTTTCTGCCCGACCTTGAGGTCGGCACTGGTGCCCACCGGCACAGCGGGCGGGCGCTTGAAGCCGACGCCGATCTTGAGCACGGCGATGTCGTGCTCGGGGCTGGCGCCCACCAGCGCAGCCTGATAATCGCGACCGTCGGCCAGTTTGACCGTGGCAGACGATGCCCCCTGGATGACGTGGAAGTTGGTCACCACGTGGCCGGCATCGTCCCAGATGAAGCCGGAGCCGGTGCCGCGCGGCACGGAAAAGACATTGCGCGACCAGACGTCACGCACCAGTTGCGCCGTGGTGATGTAAACCACCGACCCGCGCGATTTCTCGAACAGTTGGATGGTGGTCTGCTCGTCTGCCGCCAGATCACCACGCGGTGTCACCGTGCGCTCGGCCGCTTCGCGCGGACTGAACCAGGCTTCGATGGCAGGCAAGAACTGCCACAGCAGCATGAGTGCGGCGATGCAGCCAGTGATGACGAGCCAGCGCCGGATGAATCGGTCCGGCGCCGGGCGGCTGTTGAGGTCGGGGTAGGTCATGCCATTCTCCTTGTTGAAATCAGCGCCAGACACCGCTGGCGCGCCAACGCGGTGGGCGTGGCGCCAAGGGGATGTCCGGCAGAAATGGGCTGGAATGAAGCGGTTGCGGTGCCATCGAATCAGCCAATTCCCGCAAGCGTTGGATGCGCTCTGTCGTCGCCGGATGCGTGCGCAACCAGGAGGGTTCCGGGTTGCCCCATCCGGGCAGCAACCAGGCGCGACTCTCCCGCTCGATCTTGGCGAGCGCCAAAGCCAATCCCTGTGGGTCGCCGGTCAATTCGGCGGTGAGCCGGTCGGCGTCGAATTCGTGCACCCGCGACAAACCCAGCAGCGCGAGCTGCGGCGAAACGGCCAGCAACAGCAGCGCCGGCCACTGGATAGCGACTGTGCCCCACAGCAAGGCCGGCAGGCTGAAGAGGAGCATGATTTGCCCCAACAAGGCCAGAAGATGGGTGAGCCGGCTGATGGAATCGGCCAGGCCCATGACACGCAAATCCTCGTTCGCAATATGCGCGATTTCGTGGCCGAGCACGCCGGTCAACTCGCGGGGCTCGCCCGTGAACAAGGGCTGCTGGCAGCGGCCACAGTTGGGATGTTCCGATAGCTTCGCAGTCGGTACGCGGTTGATGGACTGGCATGCGGGCAGACGAGGTGAAGATCATTCTTCATGGTTCGCCTCCTTGGACCACAGTGAGGCTGCCGCGCTTCGGGTCACAGACAATGCCGACCAATCAACGCCTTGGAGCCAATCGTTCCCGTCTTTGCTTACTCCGGCCTCTTCCAAATGAGCAGCGATGAACGCTTCGGCCTGCATGAGCCACCTTTGGACAGTATCTTCCTTACTAGGAATCAGCAGGATCTCAGAGACGCTGCTGGCATCCAGCCCGTCCACACGGATAAGCAGAAAAATGCGCCGCCACAAACGCGGCATGTCCTTCAGCAGGTCGAATGCGAAAGCGAACTCGCTCGACCGATCAACTAGCTCCTCCTGTTCCGCGATCGTTGCGGCATCGGGATGCTGACTGTCAGCGATGATATCGGCAAGCCTGAGTGTGTCATCGGGCTGATAAAATTCGAAGACTTCCTCTTCCACCATGGCCTCGGCGACGTCCTGGGCATCCGGTTCGACCGGCGCGTCCAGAGAAACGAATTCGCCAAATTGCCGGCTGTTTGCCACTTCGTGATCCAGGACGGCGAACAGATGTTTCAGAAGACCGAAGTAAGCCGCTTTTTCTTCCGGCACGGATTGCCATTCCACCTCAGCTTGGACAATCGCTTCATCCACCACGTCGCGCAGCGTCGGATAATCGCGCGGTAAATCGCCGACGGCCCGCAGATAAGCCAGCTCACGCCTTGCGACAGCCTCAAGTTTCGACAGTAGAGGCATTCGGGTCACGTTGGCCTCATGGGCGGCTGACGCGGGTTTTGCGGCAATTCGCACCTTGAGCTCGCGCAAGCGCTTGCGTCGTGCTTTGCGCTTGATTTGGTCCTGAGCATGCAGCCGGTCAAAATGCTTCTTGGCCTGACGGAACAACGACTGTGCGAGCATCTGCGCGAGGGGCGTCAGCTCGTCATGTGATGCAGTAACGCTGACAATCTTTCTGCCGGGCAGGTGCATATAGCCACTGGCCAGAAATTGCCGCTTGGTCTTGTCGCGATCAAGGACGATTCGAAGTCGCACTGAATCTTTAGTGTGTTTGTCGAGCAATGGCTTGAGGTCGCGCTCGACCGCATTTCCCAAAGCTCTCTGCCATGGTTCATGAAACTCTTTGTCGACAGCTCGATAGCTATATTGCATCTGCATGTATGACTCCTTTGATGTCATTTCTATGGAGGTATGAATCGAGGATGCTCATATCCATAGATATAGATTTTGGTTTGGCACGCTCTTACCCCAGGCGCGTTTTGCGAAGACTCCAACTAAAGAACAAAAGCGTGACGCCATAGACTGCCGCATGGAAACCCAACAGCCAGCCTGCGGCCACGAATGACTCGACCGGACGGGTAAAAAATATCCACAAGACGATAGCGCCAAGTATAATCGAGAGCAGTCCACTGAGGGCAAGCCAGATTTCACCCTTGATTTCCCGACGCAGCCGAACGGCGGCGGATATCTCCAGCACACCGGTGAAAATCGCCCAGAAGCCCACGCTAGCCCATAAAAAAGAAGCCAAGACTATCGTGGCGACCCAAGGAGCAACCAGGACGACGACGCCCGTAAGTATGCCGACAATGCCGCTGAACAGCAGCCAGCCCCAGCGCTCTTTTTTCTGGATATGGCGCACCGCTGCAAACAAGTTGAACGCGCCATTGACCAAGGAAAATGCGCCGAACATGATGGTCATGGCCAACAGAGCCGATTGTGGTATCCAGAACGCGAGGGCTGCAAAAATCAATGCCAAGACGCCGCGCAACGCAAAAATCCACCAATTTTCGGTCAATGAACACAGTGTTTTGGTGGGCTCATCCGCACTGGAATCGGTGATAGTGTCTATATTCATGCTATATCTCCCAAAGATCTAATGGGGTGAAAAAGCAAACATTCCTGAGCCAAGAGAGGGGCGCGACGCGCCCCTCTTACGCCCTATCCAGCGGTTTCAGAACAACTTGGACAGCTTTGCCTTGATTTCATCGAGCCAGCCTTTTCCGCCGCCTCCCCCAGCCGTCTTTTGCTTGACTTTCTTGAGTTCAGCATACAGGGGCTCAAAGTCCTTCTTCTTTCCATAGCCCAGCAGTTCTGCCATTTCCAACTGCTGCCGGGCTTCGTTCAATAATGTCTCCAGGCGCTCATTGGACGCTTCGCTGCGCTGACCATCTTCTACCAAGGTCTCGGCGCGCTGCAGGAGCAGCTTCGCACGCAGGACGGGCAGCGGAAGCACGCTGCGCTCCTCGACCAGCGTGCTGAGCGCTGCCTGCAGCGCGGCTTTGGCTTCTTCAATCTTGCCCTGATCGATCAGCGGCACGACTGACTTCACGACTGCGGGATAGGACGCCAGAGGGATGTTGGTGACCGTGATCACGATTTCACTGGCCAGCAAAGCCAGCACGTGACGTGCCTGTTGCACCTCGCCATGTTTGAGGGCATCCAGCGCCTCGTCGGTCATCGCCTCAATGATTTCCGTGTTGGCGAACAAGTCGTGCACGATGGTGCGCACATCAACGGGGGCCAGGGCAAGCGTGGGTTCGCGCGCAACGATCAGCTCCAGCTTTCCCGTCACTTCGGCCAGCGATGCTAATGCGCGTGCAGTGTCCTTGCCGTCAAGTGCGGCCAGCGCTGATTTGGTCAGCGACAAGGCCGAGACGGCCTCATCGAGGACTTGTTTACGTTTGTCTGCCGCCTGCGAGTCCGTTTCCTTCTGAACCTCAGGCTGTACCTCCGTGACGACTTCAGGCTTGGCCTCTGGACTGACAGGAAGGCTGCTTACCGCAGCCTGTTCGTTTATTCCTTCGTTCGTCGCATTGGGATTCGGTGTTTGCTCATTCATGGTGATATACCTCGTATGTGATAGTGAAAATAGGCGAATCTATTGGGGCTGAATGCGAACATCGCGAGACTGACCGACAGAGCAGTCAGCCCCTTCATCACCTCAAAGAAGATGACCGCGTGCCCCGCTGTGGGGATAGTGACCGCCAGCGGCACGAGGGTGGCTGCCCATGTCAGCCCGTTGGGGTCGGACACGACAGCCCCCATCGCTCAAGATTCGCCGCCCGCTGACTTCTTCTTGCGCGCAGGCTTGCTCGCGTCGCTCGGCGGCGCCTCAGCCACGTTCGCGGCATCGGGCTTCTCAGGCTCGGCCGGCTTCGCGGGTGGCTCCTGGCGCTCGAAGACCACCCGTTCGGCCTTGTCATCCCAGCGGGCGCTGGCGTGATCGCCCTTGCCGATACCGCCACCCAGCATCTCGCGCGCCAGTGCCGTCTCCAGCTCGCTGCGGATCAGGCGCTTGAGTTCACGCGCGCCGAACTCGGGCTTGTAGCCTTCCTCCGCGAAGTGGTCGATCAAGGTCTGATCGAAGGTCAGCGTCACGCCCTGGCTGGCGGCGTTGCGGGCCACACGATCGAGCTGCAGGCCGACGATATGGCGGATCTCCTCCTTGCCCAGCGCATGGAAGACGATGATCTCGTCGATGCGGTTGATGAACTCGGGGCGGAAGTGTCCGCGCAGCACGTCCATCACCTCGGACTTGGTCTTCTCGTATTCCTCGCCGGCGGCGCTACGGGCCTTCAGCCGACGCTGGATGATGTCCGAGCCCAAGTTCGAGGTGGCGATGATGATGGTATTGGTGAAATCCACCACCCGGCCCTTGCCGTCGGTGAGCCGCCCGTCGTCGAACACCTGCAGCAGGATGTTGTAGACGTCGGGGTGAGCCTTCTCGATCTCGTCCAGCAGCAACACGCTGTAGGGCTTGCGACGCACCTTCTCGGTGAGCTGGCCGCCCTCGTCATAGCCCACATAACCCGGAGGCGCGCCCACCAGGCGTGCCACGGTATGGCGTTCCCCGTACTCGGACATGTCGATGCGCAGCAGCGCACCTTCATCGCCATAGATGGACTCGGCCAGCGCCTTGGCGAGCTCGGTCTTGCCCACGCCGGTCGGCCCGAGGAACAGGAACGTCGCCACTGGCTTGCTGCCCTCGCGCAGCCCCGCGCGCGACAACCGCACGGCATCGGCTACCGCGCGCACCGCTTCGTCCTGGCCCACCAGGCGCTCGTGCAGCCGCTGTTCCAGATGCAACAGCTTCTCGCGTTCTTCCACCGTCAGCTCGTTGACCGGAATGCCGGTCAGGCGCGAGACGATCTGCGCGACATGCTCGGCCTTGACTTCGGCGCTGCCCGAGGCGCGCTCGCGCTCCCAATCTTCGATGAGCTTCTTGAGTTCGGCCTCTTTTGCCTCGATGCGCTTGCCCAGCTCGGCGGCCTTGTCGTACTGCTTGCGCGAGGCCATGTAGTCCTGCTCACGCCGCAACTGGTGCAGTTCGGACTCCAGCTCTTGTACGGCCACTGGGCGAGCCGTGGCCGACAGCTTCACGCGTGCGGCCGCCTGGTCAAGCAGGTCGATGGCCTTGTCAGGCAAAAAGCGCGCGGTGATGTAGCGGTCCGACAACTCGGCGGCGGCGATGATCGCATCCTCGGTGATGCTGACCTTGTGGTGCGCCTCGAAGGTGTCGCGCAGGCCGCGCAGGATCATCATGGTCTGCGCTACCGTCGGCTCGGGCACCATCACCGGCTGGAAACGACGCTCCAGCGCGGCGTCCTTCTCGATGTACTTCTGATACTCGTTGAGCGTGGTGGCGCCGATCAGGTTCAGCTCGCCGCGCGCCATCATCGGCTTGAACACGTTGGCCACGTCCAGCCCGCCTTCGCCGCCACCCTGGCCGGCACCGACGATGGTGTGCACTTCATCGATGAAGAGAATCATCTCGCCCTGGTGCTCGGTCACTTCCTTGAGCACCTTCTGCACGCGCTCCTCGAACTCGCCGCGGTACTTGGCGCCTGCCACCATGGCGTTGATGTTGAGTTCGACCAGGCGCTTGTCGCGCAGCGTCTCGGGCACTTCGCCGGCGACCATGCGCTGCGCCAGCCCCTCGACGATGGCGGTCTTGCCCACGCCCGGCTCGCCGATCAGCACCGGGTTGTTCTTCTTGCGCCGGGCCAGCACCTCGATGGTGGTCTCGATCTCCTGCGCACGGCCGATGACTGGATCGAGTTTGCCCTCGCGCGCCATCTTGGTGAGGTCGCGCGAGTATTTATCCAGCTCGGGCGTGTTGGTCGGCGTCTCGGCGCGGCCATCCTCGGCCCCTTTGCCGACCACCTTGCTTACCTGCTGGCGCAGCGCTTGCGGCGTGAGACCGTAACGGCGTAGCAGGTTGGCCGCCAAACCTTCGCCTTCCTCGGCGAGCCCGATCAGGAAATGCTCCGGCCCGACATAAGAGTGGCCGAGTTCATTGGAGGCCACGAAAGCACGGCTGAGCGCGTCCTTGACCCGGGGCGACACGCCGATCTCGCCCTCGAACGGCTTCTCGCCGCGCTTGGCTTCGGATTCGATCTGTTGCTTGAGGTCATCGACCTTGATCTTGAACTGCCCCAGGATGGTCTTCACCACATCGCTGTCGGATAGCGCCAGCAGCAGGTGTTCGGTATCCACCTCGGCGCGGCCAAATTCGGCAGCGTGTCGGGCGGCCTCCTGCAATAGGGCCTCGGACTGTTCGCTGATACGGCTGGCGAGCCCACTGCCGCGACGGCGCGGCGCACCCGAACCTGCGGCGGCGGGCTCGCCGAACGAGGCATCGACCACGTCATCGGTATCGGCGGCCATCGGCGTCGCGTCGTCGCCGATGCGGAAGAAGTCACTGCCGAGGAAGTCCTCGAACAGGCCGCTGCGCGAGCCGAACAAGGCTTCCAGCGGCGAGACGGTGCGCTTTTGCTGGCGCACCAGTTGACGGTAATGGTCGTCACACAACAGCATGGTGCTGTGACGACCGTTGAGATTGGCTTCCACCCGCACGGTGGCGGGTTGGCTGCAGACCTGGCATTGTTTTCTGTCCATACTGATGCTCCTGTAAAGATTGATCTGACGAGGCACCGACGATCACGGTGCCTCATCTCTTTTTGTTTTTTGAGAAAAACGCGCTGCCCCGCGTCAGCCGTTGATCGGGATCGAGCGTGAAAATCACCTGTAGGTGCGCTTTCATTTCGCCCTCTCCAATCGCGTCGCTTTGCGGTTCCGGCCAAGGAAATCCTTGCAAGACTTTGTAAGACATTGCGCTTACCAGGAAAAAATATCAAGAGTCAATGTACAGCGACTTTGTTGCACAAAGATTTGAAATGCAAAGCGCCCCTAATTGAGCCAAATTTAAGGCGTAACTTGGGTAAGTGGTCGACCTAATTCCGTAAATCTGTTGAGGACTGCTACACGTGCATG
>BCQK01000048.1_pt1 | contig 12190 bp, 6 predicted proteins | sample 1008131 | NCBI WGS metagenome assembly BCQK01 (sample SAMD00035458, study PRJDB4067) | museum specimen metagenome | isolation source: Liagora japonica specimen isolated from | place: Japan
CTGGTTCCTGAACTGGGCCTGAAGCAGCCGCGACAGTACAGCTTATCCGCCAGGCCAGGGGCTGACTACCTGCGTATTTCCGTGAAACGCGAAGATCCGCGTAAGGAAGGGCAGGACCCGGGTTACGTCTCATCAACGCTCCATAATGCCGTCAGTGAAGGCGACACGGTGGAACTGAGCGCCCCGGCGGGCAACTTCTTTTTATTAAATCCCGAAGTGGACAATGTGCTTATCAGTGCGGGCGTCGGCCTGACGCCCATGATGTCCATGACCCATCATCTGCTGGCAGAAATAGCCGATCCGAATACTTCCCTGAAAGCGTACCACGCGGCACAGTCTCAGGACAGGAAGCAAATATTTTTCCTCCATGCGGCCCGCAGTTCCGACGTCCATGCCCTGCGCGAGGAGCTGGGTGCCCTCGCTGAGCAGAACAGCAACTTGCATATTTTTATTGCCTATGAACAGGTAAAGGAAACTGAGGTGCGCGGAGAAGATTACCATGTGCAGGGCCGGCTCGATCTCAGCGCTGTGCCGGCGGAATACCTGCCCGAAGACGCCGACTATTATCTGTGCGGTCCGGTGCCGTTTATGCATGAACAGTACCGTTCTCTGCTGGCGCTGGGCATTGCGAAAGAGCGCATCCACAGTGAAGCGTTTGGCACGGGAGGAGTGGGGCTTTGACCGGTACTCATCAATATAATTAAGAAGGTACAGTGTCTTGTTAACGCGCCCCACTTCCATGATCGCCTGTGCCAGTCCTGATGGGCGTGAGCTTTTCAGCAGAGAGCGAATAAGTTCTGAAGCATGAATGGTGTCCAGCTTCAGCGAACCGGCGGTTCGCATCATCTCATCCCACTGATCCTCGGCTTTCGACAGATCGGCACAACCACGCGCCAGCGCATCCAGTGCACCGTAATTTGCCGATTTATCCATCCGCCAGAATACCGCTTCACCGGCATCGGCAAGCCGGGGAAAAACTGGTATCCCAGCAGCCAGAACAGGCCAAAAATAATGTCGCTGGTACCGGCTGTATCTGTCATGATCTCAACCGGATTTAGCCCTGTCTGCTGCTCCAGAAGGCCTTCCTGCACAAAAATGGAATCACGTAATGTGCCAGGGACAATGATGCCGTGGAATCCAGTTAACTGATCAGAGACGAAGTTGTACCAGGTGATGCCACGCCCGGAACCAAAATATTTTCTGTTAGGCCCGGAATTTACCGTTTTCACCGGCGTAACAAATCGCATGCCGTTGGCTGACGCCACTTCGCCGCCACCCCAGCGGGCAGCAAGCTCCAGTGAGGACTGAAAATCAACCAGGCGGCATTGGCACTGACCAGCGTTTCTGCCCGGAGGTAATTCTGTGTCACCCAGCTGAGCCGGTGACGCGTCAGCGCCGGTAAAAGGGGCTATACCACGTTAAACTATCCATACGTAGTCGTTGAAGTCGGCGATCGGCGGATGGTACAAGCGATCACTCATTGTGTTGAGATCACATGATGTATTTAGGCGACTAAGTCGCGAGTTGAGCATTATCTCCCCATGTGGCACAACCATGCACCTTTCGCTGCTACTTGCTGGCTTATACTCGGTGGCGAATTCATCCTTCAGTTCGCTGAAAAATGACGCGTAAGACAACATACCGGTAAAACCTGGGATCTGACCCAAATGGGTATCTTCGATTATGTTGAGATTTACAGCCGGACCATACGGCAGAACTATCTCGACGGGGGTTATTTCACGCTCCCTATTAATTTTAGTAGTTATCAATTGATGAATGTATTCTTATAATCAGAAATTATTTTTCCGTATTTATATTTTAATCTGTGAATTTGTGCAGATGGCGCAGCGATTTCAATGATTAGAATAACAAGGACTGTTAAGCACAGCGCTCCTGTGCAAAATTATATCAATCTCTACCCTGCCTTTATTTCCCTTGTTGATCAACATCTCTCTGCTGGCTATAAAAATCTGTTTGCCCGGCCTCACCAGGCCTCGGACGGAGCGATTGAGTGGTACAGCGATATTAACGGTCAACCAGTTTCACTGACAGCGTTACCGCCTGCGAAAAAAGAACAGGCGCGGGCCTTGTTACAGCAAAAGCTCATCGTAATTGAACAGCTTTATCAAAAACTCTCGATAAATAATTCTGCGCCTGCCGACGTCATGCAGGTGTTATCGCTCGCCAGTCGCCAGCCCGATGAGCGCGGCGTCTGGGTTGTTGATGGCCAGCCGGTCATTACCGCCTGGAGCGAAAGCCCCGCCATGCCTACTTTGCCGGTTGCCAGTAAAGGTCGCCGTTGGTTGTGGTTACTTCTGGTATTGCTCGTGCTGCTGGCGTTTCTTTTGCTACGCGGTTGCATACCCACGGCAAAATTGCCGGTCCAGGGTGCGCCTGCGCCAGCACCGCAACCGGTAAAACAGATCTGTCCGGCAAAAAGGACTAAACAGCAAGCCCCTGAAATGGTATTAATTTTTGACGCATCAGGTTCTATGTCCATCAGTATGGACATTACGCCGGACGAGCTGCGCCGTCTGATGCAGGATCAGCCGGTGAAGAATTTTGATCGCGAACCCCGTCGTATTAGCCTTGCGCACCGCTCGGCAAAACAGGTGATCGACGAAGTGCCAAAAGACATGGATATTAGCTTGGTATCGGCTGCAACCTGTCAGCAAGTCTATGTAACGCCAGCCTTTTCTTTTGCCCAGCGCGATGAACTGAAACAAGCCATCGATAAGATTCAACCGGTGGGGAAAACCGCCCTGGCAGAAGCGCTAGAGAAGGCAGGCAAGCTGGTCGATGGCGTGGATCGTGATGCTATTATCGTGCTAATCACCGATGGTGAAGAGACCTGCGGCGGCGATCCGTGCACGGTCGCGCAGCAGCTAAAGCAGAAGAAACCTCGCTTGCAGGTCAACGTGGTCGATATTATGAATACCGGTGCCGGAAACTGTATTGTCAGCCAGACTGGGGGGACAGTTTATGCCGTAAACAATACGCATGAATTTAATGAAATGATGAATCAGGCAATTAAGGAATATATCCCTGAGGGCTGTGAATAATACTTCAGAAGCCTTAATGAATTAAGGTCGAAATAGTTTCAGTAAGAAATTATGCATGTTTTTACGTGTGGGTGACAACCTCCTCCGCGATAAATTTAATTTATGGCTAAACGTTTTTCGTCACCTGCCGATAATTATTCTGCTCTTTTTATACCCACCCGGAAGGTGATTCCTGTCGCTTGCGATTAGTCACCCTTGAGGATGATATACATATCAATAAAGCAGATTTAACCCAAATAATTACCAGCAAGGACAGGCCAACGTGAAAGAGATGTTCCTGTGCAGTGACAAGCTCGACAAATACCAGTCAATGGGTGAGAACGGTCAGGCAGTTCATATTTCCGCACTGCAACTTCGCGAAACACTGCGTCTGAGAAAACAGAGCGCGGTTGCCGATACGCTGGCAATTCCCCAGGTCAATGAATATGGTGATCGCATCGACTGGTACGCCCCAGCCAACGGGGATGTGATCCCCTGGTCGGCCGCCACCTCGAGCGAGCGCCAGGCCGCGCTAAGTCAACTGGAAAACAGCCACTCCGTTTTACGCAATCTCAGTTCTGAATACAGCCAGCATTCCAACCCGGAACAACGCCTGTTTGGCCAGTTGCTGGAGAAGGCCTTGCAGTTCCCTGACCAGAACCATGTCTGGCTGGTGGGTGGTAAACCGGTCATCAGCTTCTGGGGGTTCGTTAATGCCCGCCATCCGTCCCGTATCGACCCGCTCGATTGCTTGCGCCCGCCCGTCCCGATCGCCCCTGCGGTTGCTGCGCCAGCCGCCACCGTGGTCGCTGAATCCCTCACTGAGCGCCCGGTCACACGCCGGGGATGGTGGTGGGTGCTGCCCGCCTGGCTGCGTTGGTTACTCCCCTTGCTGTTGCTGGCACTGCTGATCATGCTACTGCTACGCAGCTGTGTTCCCGGCCTCTCTATCCCGGGCTTCTCAGCCACGCTGCCGGCCTTGCCGGATGCGCAGCTGAAGATGCCAGCGGTCAATACCGGCCTTCATGGAACAATCGGTACGGTTGGCAGCGGCCTGTCTCTGAACGGCAGCGGTAGTGGCACAGTCCTGCCGGACTCATCGCTACCGTCAGCGAATCAGCCTGCCAATGGCGAGACACCAGCAAACGGCGAAATGCCGGCTGCACCCGCACTGCCTGATGAAGCGCCCGCAGAAAATCCGTCGCCGGTTGACCTTGCGGCGCCAGAAAGCGCAGCGGAAACGCCTACCCCGAATGCCACCCCGGGTCTGACGCCGCCGGATGTTACTCCTGGCAACAGCCCGACGGGCGTGAAAGTGCCGTTGACTATCCCAACCGATGCGCTGGCGCAGGGAAATACCGACTTCTTAAACGGACGTTGGCACGCGGGTGCGGGCATTCAGGATCAGCGTACTGGTAAGCCGCTTAGCCTGAATTACCAAATCAACGACGGCAAAGGCGAAGTACAGATGGTGCGTGGCGATGGGGTGACCTGTCGCGGTGCGGTCAATGCGGCCATCCAGTCAGGCAATCTGGCGATCAATAACCAAGGTGAAGCCCAATGTTCCGATGGCTCGGTCTATCAAATGCCTGAAGTTCAGTGTGCGCCAGGCGCGCAGAACATTGCGGATTGTAAGGGCCGCTACGACGCCAACACCCTTTTCCCTATTTCGATGAAGCAGGAGGCAAGTAAGTAAATGCTCGCTGAACTTACTGATTTTAAAAAGCAGGTCAAAATTATTCGTGACAGCGGGATCCAGTTCCTGGATTTCGCGTTTACGCTGCCTACCCGTAAAGAATACGGTGATTTTTTGCGCCAGAACGGCGATGGTCCCATCTTGCGCCTGGTCTATAACGGACGCGAAGATAAACTGCAGATCCCGGCGGCAGGTAATGCCGCGCCGCACTTTGCCGAGTCGGATTACTCTCTGACCACGGAAGAGTCACTGCGCCTCTATCAGGGGCTGTGGCTCCCGCTGCCCTTCTTCCGCTTTAACCCGCCGCGTGCTTTTGCACACGGGCCAACTAACTGGGCGCGTGTGCAGTTCCACGAGCTGGCAGAACCCGACGAGAAGGGGAATACCTGGCGTGCGATCCTGATCTTCGATACTAAAATATTCCCGGATCGCGAGAACACGCAATATCTGGCTCCCAGCGAAGATGACGTGCGCTCTGGAGCCGGTTTTGCGCTGGCCCTGCACCCGCACGAGATGGGCGATTTCCTGACCCTCCCCTGGGTAGAAGAGTGGTTGCGAGAAGTGTTCAGCACCCAGGCGCGCGACGTGCTGCGCCAGCATGCGGAAGATATTGATGAAAAACTGGGGCAAAAAGAGCACCAGGCGCACTACCTCAACCTGCTGAATATCCTTGATGCCACCGTGGCCATCCCGGAAGTGCAGGTCAATGACGTGAAGATCCGCGACTCAGCCATTCCGGTTGATCTGGTGCTGGATATCGGTAACTCCCGCAGTTGCGGCATCCTGATTGAAGAACACCGTGATGACAACAAAGGTCTGTCGCAGCTTTACCAGTTGCAACTGCGCGACTTAAGCCAGCCGCAGAACGTCTATAACGAACCCTTCGACAGTCGCCTGGAGTTTGCTCAGGCCGAGTTTGGCAAGCAGGACTTTTCGCTGAAAAGTGGTCGCAGCGACGCTTTCACCTGGCCGACCATTGGCCGCGTAGGTGATGAAGCCTTCCGCATGGCGGCACAGCGCCTGGGAACAGAAGGCTCGACCGGGATCTCCAGTCCGAAACGCTATCTGTGGGACGACCAGCCATATTCCCCTGGCTGGCGTTTCAGCCAGGCGTTCGTCAAATCCGACCGCGAGCCGCTCGCCACCGCTGCACCGTTGCTGTATATGCTTAACGACCAGGGCAAACTGCTGATTCGTCTTCCTGAAGATGAAAGGATGCCGGTCTTCTCCCCGGTTTACAGCCGCAGCTCGTTGATGACCATGATGCTCTCTGAAGTCCTGAGCCAGGCGCTGATGCAGATCAACAGCCCGGCGCAGCGCCTGAAGATGAACCACGCCAGCACGCCACGCCGCTTGCGTAATGTCATCATGACCGTGCCACCCGCAATGCCAAAACCTGAACGCGCCATCTTTGAGCAATGCATGCTCGATGCCATCCGTCTCGTGTGGAAGGCGTTGGGCTGGGAGGAGATGGACGATGAAAGCGAAGAGAACGAACAGCTGAAATACCCGCGACCTGGTGTCCACGTGAAGTGGGACGAAGCCACCTGCGGACAGCTGGTCTATCTGTACAACGAAACCCAAACCTACTTTGGTGGCCGAACCGATGAGTTCTTTGCTGCGACCCGTCGCCCGGACAATACGCCGGCCGCAGACGCGCCTCGCAGTCTGAAGGTGGCCTCTATTGATATTGGCGGTGGCACTACCGATCTTGTGATCTCCCGCTATACGCTGGATGACGGCGAAGGCATCAACGTCCGTATCACGCCAAAACAACTGTTCCGTGAAGGCTTTAAAGTGGCGGGAGACGACATCCTGCTGGATGTAATCCGCCTGTACCTGCAGCCGGCAGTGAAAGCCGCAATCGTGAAAGTCGGCCATAGCGATATGGCTGCAGAATCGATGATGTCGCAGCTGTTTGGCAGCGAATCCATCGAGGCGGGTAAGCAAGTTCTGCGTCAGCAGCTGACACTGCAGATCTTTGCCCCACTGGCGCTGGCGATCCTGCATCGCTATGAAGAGTATTCGCCGGAGAGCGGCCGCGAGCAGCTTAGCTTCACGTTCCGCGATCTGCTGACCGAAAACATGCCGACGGAAAAAGTGCAGGACTACGTGAATGACGTGGTGCGCATGGGCCAGGTCTCAAGCGAAGCGCCCTTCTCTATTCTCGATCTGCCGCTGGAGATCGATCTGGCCAACCTGCACAACGAATTCATTAATCCACGCAGTGGCCGCATGAACATCTGCCACAGTCTTCGCGCCCTGTGCGAAGTGCTCTGGCACTACAACTGCGACGTACTACTGTTGACGGGACGTCCGTCGCGTCTCCCGGGGATTCAGGCGCTGATCCGCCAGCTTCAGCCAGTGCCGCCATCGCGCGTGTTGCCTCTGCATGGCTATGAGACCGGCGGTTGGTATCCCTTCAACAAGAAAGGCTGTATCGACGACCCGAAATCCACCGCTTCAGTTGGGGCGATGCTGTACCTGCTGGCAGAGAACTCTCGGCTGAGTAGCTTCTTCTTCCGCACCCAGAACTTTGTGCCTTACTCCACCATCCGCTATCTCGGCATGCTGGATGGCAACAACCTGATCAAAGACAGCAACGTCTTTTATCGCGATATCGATCTCGACGCGCAGACATTCCAGCTTCCGCAGGGGCAAAGCTTTGAAGCGCGTGGTGAAGTGCGCATTGGTTTCCGTCAGCTTGATAACGAGCGCTGGCCTGCCTCTTCACTTTACACGCTGAAAATTGCCAACCCTAACCTCGCGAGCGAGCTGGCCGGGGATGCCATGATGCGTATCGAACTCACTGCCGAGCAGGGACGTCCACGTAACGGCGTCGAGGCGGTCAGTCCCGAGAAGTTCCGTATTGAATCCGTCGAGATGGACCATGCCCGTCGCAACTACAACCGCAAAGACGTGGCCTTCCAGTTGAACACTATGGTCGGTAACGGTCTCAGCGAGACGCACTACTGGCTGGATAGCGGGAGTATCAAAAGCTAATGAGTACCCATAATTCTGCAAACATCATCCAGGGCTGGCAGGGCGTTGAGCAAGGTGCCGGCCAGGCAATTGACTGGATTGCCGCCGTGCGCCAGGACGCGCCGCGTCTGAACACCGAAGCCGATCGACTGACGCTGAACCTACGTCGCAGCCGCAACAAAGCACGCCGACTGGCGCAGGCGGCCGCACGCCCGATGACCATCGGCTTCTTCGGTTTGTCGCAGGCGGGTAAGTCCTATCTGATTTCGGCGTTGGCCGCCGGAGAGAATGGCAAGCTGGGCACGGTGCTCGGTGGGCATCAGCTCGATTTTCTGACCCACATCAACCCTCCAGGTGGCGGTAAAGAGGCCACCGGTCTGGTGACCCGCTTCAGCCGCCTGAAGCATGACGACGACCAAAACTGGCCGGTCAGGTTGCAGCTGTTCAGCGAAGTGGAGATGGCCAAAATCCTCGCCAACGCCTTTGTGCATGACTTCAATCAGGAGAAGTTCGACTGGAATTATGACGAAGGACGGATTGGCGACCTGCTGGCGACGCTGGAAAAACGCCGCCGCCCGACGCGCGTGCCGGGCGTCACGGAGGATGACGTGGTCTCCTTCTGGGACTACCTCACCCGCCATGCGGGAAAAACCCAAAGCCGCTTCGCCCTGCACTACTGGCCGCAGGCAGTAAACCTCGCGCCGTGGCTGACCACCGACGATCGCGCCCAGCTGTTCTCGGTGCTGTGGGGAGAAGTGCCTGAACTGACCCGTGCCTATGGGCATTTTGCCCAGACTCTGCAACGCCTGGGCAGTGTGCAGGAAGTGCGCGCCCCGTTAAGCACCTTGGTAGTTGAAGAGAACGGCATGCTGATCCAGAAAAACAGCATCATGAACGTGGACATGCTGGAGCATCTCAACCAGCCGCACGACCCGCGCATTGAGGTGTGTCCGCTACAGGATGGCCAGCTGGCGGCACCTGTCACCATTTCGCTGGCCGAGCTGACCGTACTGACGGCAGAACTGCATGTTCCGCTGTCCGCGCCAACCACCGAGCCGCTGTTCGATCAGGTGGATCTGCTTGATTTCCCGGGCTACCGCGGCCGCATGTCTATCGACTCCTTCGGCGCGAAGTCGGCCGAGAGCGAAGGCGGCAGCCGTCTGGCAGAGCTGATTCTGCGCGGCAAAGTGGCTTACCTGTTTGAGCGCTATACCGAAAACCAGGAAATGAATGTCCTGGTGCTTTGTACCCCTTCCGCCAGGCAGTCGGACGTGTCAGATGTGGGTGATGCATTGGACGAGTGGATCTCTCGCACCCAGGGTGCCGATGCAGACGTGCGCAGCCGTCGTCTGCCGGGGTTGGTCTGGGCCTTGACCATGTTCGATAACCGCGTCACCGGCGCTCTGGCACATGAAGAAGCATTGCTGCGTCAGTACTGGGGACAGGGCGGGATGATCAAAATGGCGATGCTGGAGAAATTCGGCAAATACAGCTGGATGAGTGAATGGAAGAAGGGCGAAACCTTCAACAACACCTTCCTGGTGCGTAAGCCCGGCATGCCGACGCCGTTCATCCGTATGAGCGGCGGCAGCGAAGTTGCCTTAAGCGAAGACAACGCCCAACAATTAACGCTGATGCGTAAAACCTTCGTTGAGGACGACGCCGTGAATCGCTACATCGCTTCGCCGGCAGAAGCCTGGGACGCGATGCTGAACCTCAATGACGGCGGGATGAACCGTATGGCGAACTACCTGAGCCAGGTCGCGCGCCCGGAGAACAAGCTGGAACGCATCGCCGAACAGCTCGAAGAGAGTCGTCACGAGCTGGTGCAAGGCGGGCTGGTCAACTGGTATCAGCCTGACGGCGACGAAGAAGTCGCGAAGAAAGCCCGCATCGCGCAGGAGATTGTCGCGGCGGTGAAAAAACGCAACGGGATGCACGGCGAACTGCTGGCGCGCCTGGTGCCGACGCGCCGCTCGCTACACGCCCTGTACATGCAGCAGGTGAGCCTGCCTGATGCGGCAGAAGAGGAAGATGTGTTTGATATCGGTCTCGACGATGCGCACGGTAGCACCTCCAGCGTCAAGAGCCACAGCCATGAAGTTGCCTTTGCCCGTCAGAGCGTTCAGCTCTGGATTAACCACCTGCGCGGCCTGCCGGAAACCCCGGCCATGCTCAATTACATTGGCTTACCACGCTCCACCGCCGAAGAGCTGGTCGATGAGTTGATCACCGGTCTGCTGCGCCTGCGTGCCGAAGAGGCGCTGGTCGCCGTGATGCAGAACACCGATCAGGCTGGCGTGCGTCGCGACTGGATGGTGAATCGCCAGGTGTCGCGCGTTCTGCACGTCATGAGCGATTTTATGACCTGGCTTGGCTATCAAAGCGTGCCGGAGAAGAAGCGTCCAACCCGCCAGAACCAGCCCGATCAGCCGATCTTCACCCGCCCGGCCCAGTGCGACAGCGTGGTGTGGAAGGATGATGAACGCCTGGTCAGCCTTACGCCGCAACAGCTGAACTACAGCGGCTATTTCATCCTTGACTGGCTGATCGGCCTGGAGGCCCTCATCACTGAGAACGCCGGGCATTCCGCCGGTCGGGAAATCAGCGTGGCGCAGAATGAAAAGCTGGGAGCCATCCTCAACCTTATTCAGTGTTCACAGGAGTAACCGGACGTGATCAAACCCGAATTAAAACCCTTAAACCCCGTCAATCCTGGCTATGCCATCCTGCTGCTTAAGGCCTGGAAAGGCGGCATTGAGGGCGTTGAGATCTCCATTCTGCGCAACCAGGACAACTTGTACCTCGACAGCCGCGGTAGTTGGGTGAGCGGTGAAATGTTCCTTGGCCTGCCAGCCCTAAGCCTCGTTGACGACGTGCCTGCCGTGCAGGTTGGCCCGTCGTTTATCGACCCGCTGCTGGCAAACCGTCAGGCGGCGTACCGCATCGCCATCAAAGACAGCGGTGCCCGGGATGTGGGTATTCTGGCGATCGCTGACGGTCTGCTCAGCTCCCAGGCCGGCGGGGAAAACCCACTGACAGCGAACAGTCAGACGCTGGACGTCACTCCGCCCACGCAGCCTGAGCCAGTGGTGGAAGCCCCGGTGCAAGAACCAGCGCCAGTCGTTGACGCGCCTGCGCCCCCCGCAAAAAGCAAAGCACCGATGGCCATTATCCTCGCCGTGATCGCCCTGCTGGTGGCCGCTGCAGCTGCCGGATGGTGGTTTATGCGTCAACCCGCGCCAGCCGACGCGCCCGCACCTGCACCTGTCCCTGCTGCCCCGGTAGCCAAAATCAGCGGCCCTTGCGGTGATGACCTTATGAAAAGCGGCAACGACATGGAATTCGTCAAAGGCTGTCTGCGCAGCCAGCCAAGTAGCGCGCAACTGCTGGATGTGATTGCCAAAGCGAAAGCCGAGAAAAAATGTGACGTCGCTCAACGCCTGTATGCCTACAAGGCACAGTCCGGCGATAGCCAAATGGCGATGCGATACGCGCAAGAATATGACCCGAAATCCGCCCAGGCGGAGGGATGTTTCAGCCCTGACCCGCAAACGGCCAGCTACTGGTACGAAGCGGTGGTGAATCAGGATCCGCAAAACGCCGAGGCGAAAGCCCGTTTAGCTGAGCTGAAAAAATAGGACGAAGGAATGAAAAAGAGTTATGGATTCAGCGGCCTGCTATGCGCGGCGGCATTAAGTTTGCCTGCTCACGCTGCTGACACAAAGCCGCTGCTACAGGAAGGTAAACAGACCCTGTTCCAGCGGGTGCTCACCTATCCGGGCTGCCAGCTGGCCGCCAAAGCGGGCGAAGCGGGCAAAGAACAGCCTGCGTTCAGCCGCTTTTACGTTTACCAGCGCGAAAAACAGGGTCAGGAAGAGTGGTTGCAGATCGGGCCGGACAGTTTCGGCCATGTCTCTGGCTGGATGAAGGCCTCGTGCACCGTGGACTGGAAAGTGCAGTTGACGCTGGCCTTTACCAACCCCGCCGGACGCCACCCGATGCTGTTCTTCAAAGAGAAGAGCGATGTGGAGTCGCTGCTGAACAACGCCAAACCAGCCGCCGCGCTGGAGCCGATGATCGCCAGCCTGAATAAGAACCAGCCGGTGCCGCAGGTGCTGGCCCGTGAACCGGAGTATATGGTCGATCAGCTGAAAAACTTCTACCTGCTGCCGGTGCTGGGTTCTGACGATGTCTTTACCGATACCGGTTTCCAGGTCCGGGTGCTGAACGTTGCTTCGGTCAGTGAGAAAGGCAGCGCCAGTGCCCCTGCCAAATCCACCGACGAGAAGAACATGATGAAGGGCTTCTCTGCGTCGGTGGTGTTCGTGATCGACTCGACCATATCAATGGGACCGTACATCGATCGCACCAAAGAGGCGATCGATAAAATCTACAAACGGATCGAAAAAGAGCAGCTCCAGGACAAAGTGAAGTTTGGCCTGGTGGCCTACCGTTCCAGCGTCAAGGC
>BCQK01000049.1_pt1 | contig 12162 bp, 1 predicted proteins | sample 1008131 | NCBI WGS metagenome assembly BCQK01 (sample SAMD00035458, study PRJDB4067) | museum specimen metagenome | isolation source: Liagora japonica specimen isolated from | place: Japan
AGATAAAGAAGCTCATAAATTTATTAAAACTAAGTATGAAGAGAAGCAAAGAGCTTTAAGTACAGCAGATGCTAAATATATTAGATATAATCCAGATACTCAAAAAACTCAAAATATAATTACATTAGGTAACTTAGGTAGAACTGGAGTAGCTAAAGTAGGGAATATTAGAAATAAAACTTTATGGGTAAGAGATGGAGAAAACTCAGTTAAACCTATGAGTTTTGATGCTGTATTAGAAAAATATGATATTACACCAGAACAATTTGTAGCAAATGGTAATATCTTAGGAGAAATTAAAAGTGCTAACGATCATGTTCCTAGTGGAGAAGAAGGTAATTATACTGATCCAGAAGGTAAATTTAGTTTTAGCTTTACAGCATCTAATATAAGTAATGAAGATTCAGCTTTTAAAACTCCAGATTTTATATTATTTGAACCAGCAAATAATGGTTCAAAAAATCAATCTGATTTTACTTATACAGGAATACAGGAATTAGATGAAAAATATGGCATGATTCAATCTAAAGCTGAAGATATATATAGATCAGATATTATAATTGAGCAGATGAGAAATGAAGATTTACCTCAATCTCAATTAAATTTACTAGGAAAAGAATTAAAAAAGTTACAAACTAATCCTAGTTTAGACACGTACCAAGAAAGAAGAGTGGAATTATTTGACAAGTACGGTAAAAGTTTAACAGATGAAGGATTGACATTATCTAAAATTACACAACTAAAAGAAGCTATAAGAAATGGAAGAAAATAATTTCTTAATAGATGACTTGTTAAATAAAGCATCTACTGGACAATATAAAACATTAATTCCAGCTCTAGATTTAGAATCTAATCCAGTTGCTGGAGATTTAGGATTTGATTATCTTAATCAATATGATAAAGGTTTACTAAGAGGAATGAATCAAATGGAAAATAGAGCTTTAAATCAAAATGATTGGAAAGCTCTAGGTATTGGTATAAGTAAAGCTTTAATTAACGGAGTGGGTGAATTTTTAGCTACTCCAGGATACACTGTTGCAGCATTAGATTTATTTAGTAAAAATGAATCTGATTTTAGCAACGCTTGGACTGAATTTTTTGGAGAAGGTTCTAAAGAATTAGCCTCTAATTTAGTTGGAGATATATATCAAACTCAAGATACTCAAGAAGCTATATTTGACCCGTTAAATTTAGAGTGGTGGGCTAATACTGCTGAACAATTAGGCCCAACTATAGGCTTAATGGCAGCTTCATATTTTACTGCTGGTGTAGCAACTCCCGCTATATTGAATACTTTGGGTAAAGCTGGTAAGGCTGGACAATATCTCAATAAAGCAAGACAAACTCTTCAAGCTAATAAAAAATTAAATAATTTTACTAATTCAGCTATTGCAGCCAGTACTTCTAGAATTGCTGAATCTACAATGGAAGCGCATCAAGCTTATGAAGAAGCTTATAATAATTTAATTAATAAAGGTATAGAACATGAAGAGGCTAAATTATCTGCCAGTAAAGCTGCTAGAAATACTTATCTAAACAACCTACCTTTAGTTGTAATGGATTTTTTAGAATTTGATTTGTTGTTTAAAAATTTTGGTAAAGCTGGATTTTTAGGTAAATTAGCTACTGAATCTGGATTAGAAGGTTTAGAAGAAGTTGTGCAATTTGGTATAAACTCAAATGCTCAAAATAAAGCTGAAATATTTGCAGGATTAAATGAAGACGAAACTTCTATATTGAATGAAATTATGAATAACTTGGACAATCCAGAGTTACAAAAAAGTTTTGTTCAAGGTGCTGTTGGAGGTGCAATATTTACTGGTGGAGGTAAAGCTTTACAGAAAGGGTATAAAGCACTTAGAGATAGGAATAGACAAGTTGTAGATAATTCTAAGAATCCAGAAGATGCTGTTAATGAAACATTGTTAGATAAACCTAAAGATTTCTTAAATAGAGTAAAATCTAAAGCTCAAAATATTATAAATGACTTTAATAAAACAGAAGATGAAATAGAGGCTGAGCAATTAAAAGAAATAGCTAAAACTTTATCTGATAAAGCTGATATATTATTAGAGGCTCAAAAAGAATTAGATAATACTAAAGATATAGATCCTTCAGAAAATACTGTAATAGAAGACGCTAAAGATGCGGTCAATGAAAATGAAAATGAAATAAGAGGAGAAAATATTAAATATACTGCATTTTACAAAAAATATAAAAAGCTAGGTATTTCTATAAAAAAGAATGAAAGTTATTCTAGTTATGTAGACAGAGTACTAGATATTGAAATTACATTAGTAGATGATGTAAAAATGAACGCTTTGAAAAGTTATGATACTGATAAAAAAGCAAAAGAACTATCTAAGAAAGAATTAACTTTACAGGAAGAATTAATAGCTCACTATACTAATAATAAATCTAGTAATCCAACCGCTAGTTCAGCTAGTTTAATCAATAGTGCAGTAATTAAAAAAGCTAAAGGTACTAAATACAGCAAGCAAATACAATCTAAATACAATAAGTTAAACGAACTTAATCTAGAAGTAGAAACTAATGATTTTATACCTAGTCATATTAAACCTAAGTTTGATAAGTTTATAGATGAACTAGTAGCTAATGAAAATAAGCAATTTGAATTAGAAGAGCAAAATAAACTATCTGAAGCTAATAAAATTAAACAAGCTGAGCAACAACTTAGAGAAGAGAAAAAGTCTCAACTAGAAGCTTTAAAATTAGCCATAGAAGTATTACCTACTCCTTCAGAGTTAAAAGTTGATTTAGACAATACGTTAGATAACCTATCTGATGATGTAAAATTAAGTTCTGATGATATATCAAACGCTTATGAAGAAGTAGCAGCTAATAAATTATCTGAGCAAAAAAGATTATTTAAAACTATAGATAATACTGATTTAGAACAAGTAGAAGATTACTTAGAAAAAAATCAATTTTATACAGAACATTATTTAGATAAATATAGACAAATCACTAAAAATGACTTAGCTACTGTGCAAGATTTAGCTAAAGCTATAGTAAAGGGAGCTATAAAAAGCACTAGTAATACAGAAACAGAAGTTACTAAAGATAACGAAATATCTGAAGAAACTATTAGTTATACTAAAGAAGATTATATTAGTGAAGTTAAACAAGGTAAACAAACTAATACTGCCAATAGTATAGATAATGACAATCAAGATGGAGATTTAAATAATTATGAAGATGGAGTATTCTTTAAATATAAAAACGGCCAATTAGAATTATATGGTGGAATAAGATATGATGTTAGACCAGATTTTAAAGAGCAGATATTAAAGAACCTTAAAGATTATATAATATATGAAACTGAAGAATTTAAACCGCTACTTACTAGTAGCTTACAATCAGTAAGGTCTATAAATTCTCAATTAGAAGTTAATAAAAATAACGAAATAGCTAAATACTTTAATTATAATAAGGATGCTATAAATAATCTTAAAGAAAGAGATGTTTTAACTATACGAGTACAGCAAAATGATTTTACATCTAAAGCTGATATGACTAATCTTCCGCTAGAAATTGTTAATTCTAATGGTGATATTGTAGGAATGGTTAAAACTTTAGATTATAGGATAGATGAAAGAAAACAAGAACAATTAAAAAAGATTAGAACTGATTTATTTAATAGTCAAGATTCTACAATACAAGTTAAAGTAACTAAATTATATACTGGAAGATATAATAATACACCTGTATTTAACGATATAGATCAACTAGGAGATGTACCTATTGGAGTAACTGTAAGAGAATCTAATGGTGTTACTAAGATAGTACACACAGATACTACAGAAACTTTAGTACACCCATCTAACCCTACTGTAGGCGCTATATATGCCTACATAAAAAATAATAAAGGTAATTATGATGCAGTAAGATTGTTTACTAAACAGGTTAAAGATACTAAATACTATCAAAAATTACAAGAATTGATATTTGAATTTAGTACTAAACCAGACAATAAAGATTTAAGAAGGCAGATATTAGATATAGTTAGATTTAAAAATCCTGAAGGTAAATATTTACCTGATTCTATTAATGAAAAAGGAATAGAGCTTTATACTAATTATAATAATGAAAGAGAATACAATATTGATGATGTAGTTAATTATGAAGGTAAAGTATATAGAATAACTTCTTTAAAAGAAAATACAGCTAGAGTAGAAGAATTAGATTCTAACTTAAAATCAACTGATGGTCAAATACTAGAGTTAGAATTTAGTAACTTGTCTAAGCATTGGGTACAAAGCTATATAGATCAATATAAATTAGATGAGAAAGTACTACAAATAGATTATAAAAAATTACAAGATTCTACTTATGTAGATTCTATTAAAGATAGATTAGAAACTAATATTAATCCTACAGAACCTTTCTATGGAATTAAATTTAAATATGAATATAATAGGTTTATAGGAGCTAGAATACCAGCAGATAAAATAAACACTAAAGAAGCTTATGAAGCTGTAAGTAAATTTAGACCTGTTAAGAACAAATCTAGATTTGACCGTAAGAGTAAAACTAATGAAACTACTAGATTTAAAGTAGTAGATAATATAAATTATGACCAATCAACAATAGAAGAAGAGTTAGCTTATTTTAATAAAGTATTACCTAATGTACCAATATATGTATTAGATAGTGTAAAAGCTATGAAAGATAAGTTTGGTAAAAACGCTTATGGCTCATTCTATAATTCTGCTGTTTATATTACACAGTCTCCTATTAAAGGTGTAGCAGCTCATGAAGCTTTTGAAGTTGTATATTCTACATTGGATACTAAACAGCAAAACAAGCTGCTTAGATGGGTTAAAAAGAATCGTACAGAAGATTATAAGCATGACGATATAGATTTTATTGCAGATTCTTTTATGGACTATGTAAATGACATTAAACCTAAGTCTCTAACTCAAAGTATTAGAAACATATTTGATAGAATATTAGAATTTATAAATATTTTATTTAATCAGCCTCTTTCTGCTAGACAGTTATTTAATAAAATTAATAGAAGTGGATTTAGTAATATTCAAAATTTACCTAATTCAGATGTAAGGTTTAAAAGAACAGAATTACCTCCATTGTTAGAACAACAAATAATTGATGTTGCCACTAGACATATTCAAAAAGAAGTTAATAAATATTTAAAAAATAATAATTTAGATAATACAGATAAAAATCTAGTCAAAGCATATAAATTCTTTATTAATCCGAATAAGGAAGATATATTAACTACTGAATCAGAATATTATGAAAATGATTATATTCCATTTATAGATGTTCTTTCTGAAGCATATAAAAATTCTAAACATCCTAATATAAATGACTATTTAAATATTACTTTTGATAGTTTATTAGAAGATAAAATACTTTACAATAAAATTATTCAAAGTCTTTATAAAAAAGGAATTAATATTACCTTTACGGACACTAGAAAAAGTGATATGTTAGATGAAGATGATTATAATGTAGAAACATTAGAATCAAATCAATTAGAGTCTTGGCAAGTTAAAACTCAAATTAATCCATTTGATAAAGTATCAGCTAAGTTAAGAAATTATTTGGATTCTGTGTATATAATATCTCACTTAGATAATGGTACACCTATTCATAAAGTAGATGATGTATTTGGATATAAATACACTTTTGATGGATACAATCTATTTAAAAAATTAAGTAATATATTAGCCAATACTTATAATATACAAGATATAATTCCTAAATTAGAAAAAGTACTACAATATGATAAATCTATTTATTATGTAGTTAAAGACCTTAAAGAAGATCAGAGTTTATTAAAAGAATTCTTTAAGGGTATAGTTAATTTTAAAGAAAAAGGTAAGATTGCTATACAAGAAGTAGAGACTAAATATACTCAAGATGGTAAACCATATAGAACTTCTAGAGTTAATTTAATAGATATTAATAGAAACACATTAGTATCTAATATAGTAGATAAAATGTATTCTGGATTTATTAATAAATTAGATTTAGAAGGTAATTATAAATCTAACTATAAACTAGACTTACCTAATAATGTAGTAAAAGCTAATACTGTAAATGTTAAACAAGCATTATCTGATTTAACTAATAATGGTTTAACTTTACCAGATACAATTACTGCTGAAGAATTGATTATTAATCAAAAATATATTAAAGCATTTTTAGAATCTAGTAATCCATTTGAAACTGAAATACCGACTAAATTAGCTCAAGCTTTAAAACATCACTATGACCTTTATCAAGATAGTTATACTAAATCTTCAGGTAAAGGAGGAACTGTGCAAGCTTATAGAGCAGGTAACTATATAAGAAAGTTTGCTAGTAAAATTAGAGATGGGTCATTATTTAATAACAATCCTATATATAGTAATCTTAACAATTTATTTGTTAAAAATTTAAAGAATAATAAAAAATTAGCTAAAGAATTTGAAGTAGTTGAACTAACTGAATTTAAACCAGCTTCTAAAAACAAAGCTGTCAGCTATAATGATTTTTCAGACTATGATAGCTATATGATGATTATAGGTAGTTTTATATCTAATGGAGTTAATAATAATGCTATTCATATACCTTTATCGGTATATTCTGATGCACCTACTCTTAATGGAGTTAGAGTTAATAAATTAACTAAAGAACAAGCACTAGATTATCTACAATCTGTTTATTTAGATGAAGTACTATCTATTGTTAAGCACATTAAGAATATAATTACTAAAGATGTAACTGATGGTAAAAAATTTGATAGTCTTAGAAGTAGTAATATAGAAGAATTAGGAGTAGATGGAGATTTAAAACTAACTAAAGGTGAGATATTTTATTTATTTCCCTATATGAATAATAAATTAAGAAAAACCCCTAAAACTTTAGATGAATTAATTAAGTATGGTAATTATTTAGAATCTTTAGATATTAGACCATTAGCTGATAAATTTTTACAAAAAGAATATAATAAAGTTTTATCTAAATTAAAAGAATTAGAAATAATTAATGAAGACAATAGTTCTGATATTATACAATCAAAACAACCTACTGAGCTAGTAGAAGAAGTCGTATATAATTTAGTTGCATATCAATCTAGTATTATACCGATTACACAAGGAGACTTAGCTTATTATAAAGATATAGCTGACTTTTTTAAAAGAGCTAAAGAGATATATAGTCCTGGACAATATAATCAATATTTAGAAAATGAACAACAATACAGATTTAATGAATTATTAATTCTGGAAGATCCAGTAGAAAGCTCTAATGTACTAGAATCAATTAGTGAGTATTCAGACAATATAAAAAGATTTGAAGAATTTGATACATCAGCAGATGCTCAATCTTTTATTGATTTATTAGCCTATAAAAAAAGATTAATTGGAGATAATAGATGGAATAGTGAATTACAGTTAGAATATGAGAAAATGTTAAGACTAGAAGATTCTAATTTAGATATAGAAGTTATTAAACCATTCTATTATAATTTAGAACATAGTTCCGTTAGGGGTACTTATCCTTTACAGTTAAAAACTTCAGAGTTTGTTTGGACACCTAAATTAGCTAATCTTTATGGAGACGCTAATATAATTAACATGTTTAAACAAATGGGATATAATACTGAATCTGGTAAAGTATTACCTACTACTGAAGAAGAATTAATTAGTAATAGAAAAATAGATCAGGTTATATTTACTTCAGGAGTTAAGGCTGAACAATTTAATGTAGTTCCATATAAAGAAGGTAAACATGATTACTCTAATAAAGAATCTCTTAAAATAGATTTAACTGAGTGGAGAAGACAACAAGAAACTCCTATACACCATAAAGATTATGAAAGTACATTTGGTACTCAAACTATGAAACTTATTATAGGAGATATAGATTATAATAAAGACTATAATGGTAAAACTGGTAAACAATTATTATTAGAATATAATGATTTAATAGTCAATGATATTAAAAGAAGTTACGAAAGTATTGTAAATAAGTTTGACAATATTGAAAGTTTAGTAGAAACTCTTAGAGAAGAAGTTATAGCTAGAGGATTAGGAGATCAGTATTTAGAAGCTTTAGAGATGACATATAATGAAGCTTTAGACTTTAACAACAATTATCAGTTAAACGATACTAAACTTCCTTTGTGGCATCCTTTACATGCTTATAGAGTACAAGCAATAGCTAATTCTATATTTAAGAATAATATAACTAAACAAAAATTATTAAGAGGTGTAGCTTTAATCAATCAATCTGATTATGGATTTAAGAAAAGACCTGAAATTAAATTTAATGAAAACGGTATAGAATATTATGAAGCTTACGCTCCTATATATTCTGAAGAATTATTAGATACTAGACATTTAACTGATGGACTACCTGACATTAGTAAAATAGAGCAACTTAATCCTGATTTATTAAAAGGTATTGTATATAGGATACCTACAGAGGATAAATATAGTATGTTTCAGATTAAAATAATAGGCTTTTTACCTAACTCCGCATCTATAGTTCTTCCTAAAGAAGCACCTATTATTGCTGGATTAGATTTTGATATTGATAAAGTGTTTGGATTTTTTAGACATTCTAATCCTGATAATATAGATACTCAGAATAATCCTAATGTAGCTCAATATTATAATGATAACAGAGATAAAATTATATCAGATAATGCTAAATTTGATATAATGTATTCTATACTTCAAAATAGTCCTAAGAACCAACTTAATGGTGGCAATTACGATACTATTGGTAAGGTTATAGAAAAAGATATATTACCTAATATTAAAGTAGACAAAATAGATAACTATAGTTCTATGAGTACTATGGTAGATATTATCAGAAGAATGAATATGGGTAAAGCATTAATTGGCCCAGCAGCTAATTTTAATGCTATGCACTCTCAGTGGCAACATTCTAGTTTATTTACTGATGAAGAATTAACTTTACAATATTCTATTAAATTCAATGATAATATATATAATAAATTAAGCAGTAGTTTAGATACAAATGGGAGATTGGTTACTCAAAACATAGCTGAACAATTAGCTGCGGTAGTAGATAATGGAAAAGACCCTAAAGCTGAGTTTTTTAATCTAAATCTTTATACTACTGATGTATTTAATACTATGTTAGCTATAGGAGTACCTTTAAGAGAGGCTATGTTATTTATAGCTCAACCTAAAATTAAACAGTTTGTGCAAGATTATTATAACTTAGGTGGTAATTTTCAAGCAGAAGATAAAGTAATGAAAAGTTATGGGGTTAATAATATTAAAATAAATAGTGAAGTAAATAACTTTACTACTGAACAATTATTAGACGGTATTAAAAATAATACTAACCAAGATGAACTATTAAAAGCATTTGTAGTATATAAAAAGATTGCTCAAAATGTATCAGACTTTTTAAGAGCTAGTAAAATGGGAGATTCTTCTGCTGGCCCAACTATTATAGATAATCAGTTAAATATTAATGCGGTTAGTAAAGAATCTAGTATTGAAGGAGGAGGTGCGTATTTAAAATCTAACCAGTTTATGAATAAGATATTTGAATATGGAATTAAATTTCCACAAGAAGTATTAGTAAATAAATTAGGATTACCTAAGATTAATAGTATTAGTAGTTCTTGGAATTATCTATATGAATATTTTACTCAATTAAAGAATGGATATGGACTAACCGCTAAAGAATATAATACAATACTTAATGGGGCATATCATTATTTAGCTACTCAATTTGACTACTTCAGTACTGAAGACTTTACTAAAATTATAAATAATACGCACAACTTATTGTCTAAAGTAAAAGAATCTAATAGTAAGTATAGTTTATTCTTAGATCAATTACATATTAGTCAAGACAATATTATACAATGGAGAAAACCATTAGATAAATATGAAATGGATACTATGAGAGAATTATGGTATGATATGTTAGTCAGTGGAAATGAATTAGAACAAAGTTTAGGAAACGCTTTAATTAAATATAGTTTTTATAATTCAGGATTTAGTGTTAAACCAAATAGTTTTAGTCATATGCAGCCAGTAGGTTTCTTTACAGACCTCAGCACTGAACAAGGACATTTTAATGAAATTATGAAACTAGGCCTTAGTGAATTTAATAGTTATAGTCCAAGAAATATAAATGGATTTATAGACCAATATATTAGAAATAATTATAAAACTATTCAGTTACCTAGAGCTGTGTTATCTGAAAAAGAACAAAATGTTTCAGTAGAATTTATTAGTAATACACCTGTTAGTTTTAAACCTTTAGAAAGCAACTATTCAGAATTTATGTCTGGAGAAAACATTTTAGCTTATTCTAAATTAACTTATCAAGGTAGACAATATTTAGGTAGATTTCAAGAAGGTAGATATGTTGTTATTCAACAATTAGGTAATGATGTATTTAAAGAATACAGTTATTCTACACCATATTTAGATAGTATAATTAATGAAAAAGTTCAAGAAGCTCAATCTGAATCTAAACCTAAAAAAATCATATTTACACAAGATCAAATAAATGTTATGAATGAAGCTTTAGGGGAAGAATCTAAAGTTAATTTAGAACAATTGAATAATGCTAGTTCAGATCAAAAATTAAGAGCATTAGAATATTATAATAAATGTATAAAGAAATAACATGAAAAGTTGTATAAATATAAAACATCCTGAATTTGTTCAATTAGTTAAAGAGTCAGATATTAACGCTCTGACTCTAGCTAATGTGGTATCTACTTGGCAAGATAATAATAATACAGATAGATTTCCCAGTATTGAAGAATTAATGCCTAATAAGTTATTAGCTACTATAAAAGAGTTTTTAAGTAACAATAATATCAATTTAACTAATTTAGAGGACTATTTTAAAATACATAGAGCTAGATTCAATAATAACAAACAAGATATAAGTAACTCTATAATAGAAGGTTTAGCTGATATAGCTAATAATACTATCGCTCTTAAAGATATTAATGATTATTCTACTTTATCAGAAGAAGTTGTGCATATGGTAGTATCTTACATGTCTAATCATCCAGCATACAGAAGAGCTACAGAACTAGTGGTAGATACTAAATTATATAAACAACATAAAGAAGTATATACTAAGACCTATAAAAAAAATAATCCTAAATTATCTAATCAAGAAATAGAACAATTATACAGAGTAGAAATAGTGGGTAAAATAGCAACTAATCAATTAGTTAATAGGTTAAGCAATCAAGATGGCAGTATAGGATTTAGAATTATACAAGCTGTAAAAACTTTAATTAAAAAGTTTAAGTCTTTATTTAAACAAGATAAATTACAAGAATTTATAGACTCAGTTAATGATAGTATAATTAATAAAAATTATACTGAATATATTAAATCTAATAATCAAGATATATATTTTAGTCTTAGCGACACTAAGTTTAATTATATGAGAGAAGTGTTAGAGTCTAGAATACTTAATCATCAACAAAGATTAAAAGATTTAAAAAGTAAATCTAAAGTTAAGAATAAAAAAATTAGAGAGCAAATTAAAAGATTAGAAGAAGCTTATAAAATAGGAGAATATGAATTAGGTCTATATAAACTTATTAACAATTTTAAAAAAGATGCTAATAAAGTATTAGAATTTAAAGATAAATATAATAGAGGGGTTAGTTCAGCAACATCTAAACAAATAGATGATATGAGAGATTTTGTAGCATTTTATAAAGATGATTTAGAATTAATTAGAACTATATTTACAGATAAGTCTTTAAAATTTAATCAAACTATTTTAAAAGCAGCTAAAGAATCTTTCAATATATTAAGTAATGACATAATTCCACTTCTTAAAGAATTACAAACTAACTATACTTTACAATTAGAAAAAGATAATAATCTAAATAAAGATTATAGTCCTGAAGATTATAAAGAAGAAGTTCAAGATGATTCAGGGTTTCTTCAGTATTGGTTTGGATCAATTAGAGATTCTTCTAAAGAAATTCATAGAATAGTTCATAAAATAGTTCAAAATAAACTAAATAATGTATATAGATCAACTGTAAATAAAGCTAAAGATTTAACTACTAAATTAGAAGAGTTAGGTTATCTAGGTAAACAATTAGATTTTTTAGCAGAGATGGAAGATGGTAAACGCACTGGATATTTTATA
>BCQK01000068.1_pt1 | contig 12139 bp, 11 predicted proteins | sample 1008131 | NCBI WGS metagenome assembly BCQK01 (sample SAMD00035458, study PRJDB4067) | museum specimen metagenome | isolation source: Liagora japonica specimen isolated from | place: Japan
ACAGCCAATTTTATGCCAAAGGCATTTCATTGTGTCTACCAAATCGACAAGTCGATTTAATAAGAGCGAGGCGATACACCAAAGGCGCACAGGAAAACATTACAAACACAAGTTCGACAAACACTTGTCTTTAATAACTCCATAAAAACATTAAACAAAGCGAGCACCAACATGCCAATATGCAAAAACATAGATACAAAATACATTCATGAGTACGCATCAGGAATAGAGATATTAATCGAAAGAGCCGGAGAGGTGTTTTACCAAAAAATCCCATACAGGACCAATGGTGGCATGCAGAAAACATGGGAGGCCGGAAGATTGCTTAGAGACAGAATGCACATGGAGATGTTTGGCTTTCCTGTGACCCAGGGATTTTTTCATGTCAAAAGAAAAACAAAAGCAAAAAGTCTTACACTGTCAAGCAACCAAGATACCAATATCGCTAATGGTGATTCGTTGCCTAGTGGGGTGTCAATCGGCTACTCCAGAGGAAAGCCTCTTTATGCCGTATCTAGCTGGACATGCAGATTTGACCTAAAGGTAAAAAGAAAAAGATTCAACATAAACAAGATTGGGTACGACGAAGCCATTCGTCTAGCACAAGAGCACAGAGCAAAGGAGATCATTAACAACTACATCCCTGCAACAGAACAGAGCGACCTAAAAACCGAAACCCAAACAATCAAACAAGTAGAAAATTAGTAAAAGCGTATTTACCGCTAAAATAACAAGCAATGATGAAAGATATTGCGAAATAAATGTATTTTTATCTCAAAAAATATGCTATAACTATTATAACTTTTATAATTATTATAAAATTATATAACCTATATAAGGTCGGATAAGTAAATCACCAAATAAAGAAACCAAAGCGAACAACATCAGAAAAAACAGAAGTGCCTCATTTGGCTTTAACGGTGTCAGTAATGACATTTGTTGTGTCAAATGAGGCATTTTTGATGCCAAGGACATTGCATTACGCTTAAGTTGATTTTTTTGTTGTCGCTCTGAGGGAGAGCGATCATAAAAAGCGATGTTTTTTATGATCGCTTATGACGACTGCGGTAGAACATGGAAAAACAATCATAGACCGATCTGGTGTTGTCGTGAATAACAAGGGAGAGTAAAGGCTATTTAATATAGACTAAATAATTCTTCGGTGTTATTATCGCGAAAAAAGGAAGCTAACATGAGCGAAGATAACAATAAGGCTCTGCTGGAAAATGCATTTAAAGACATAAGACCAAGGTTCAAAAAAGAAATTTCATATAGCGATGATGTCGGAAAGTTTCGATACTATGTAAACGTATATCTATTTTCGATGATTTTTGTTTTTCTTATGCAGTCTTTTAGTGCATACATGATACTAACCAGAGATAGTGCTGATGTTTATGCAACAACCACATATGGCAATATTGAAAAAATTGAAGTTTCAGGCAAAACAAAAAGATAGGCTAAGAGCAAAATGAATAATAATAATGCAAAAGCGAATAATCAAAACCTGCAGCGAAAACCATCAGCTTCAAAAGAAAGAGATGGCGGAATGGCTTCTGTAAAGGCAAGAAATGATTACTACAAAGACCAAAGTAATAAAATCTTTGTCGGTATGGTTATTGGCTTATTAACGGCAGCAATCGGTGTTGGCCTTGCCTTTTACTCATCAACACAAAAAGAAAACAATGTTTACATCGCCACTAACGGGGATGGTTCAATCTTAAATCTTGTTGCTCTATCCAGTCCAAATCATAAGAACTCTGCAGTATCCAACTGGGTTGCATCAGCTCTTGTTGATACGTTTGACTTCAGTTACTACAACTTAAGTGAACGCTTAAATAAATCGACCATGAAGTGGTTTACGAAGGATGGCGCAGATAAACTCTTGTCAACCCTTGAGCAGACAGGAAACTTAGCTGTCATCAAGGAAAAGGAGCTTTTTGTATCTTTAGCACTTAAAAATACGCCTCTCATTGTTAAAGAAGGCAAGCCAACTTGGAGCAGTTCGTATCTTTGGAAGGTTGAAGTTGAAGCAATCATGACTTACAGAACAAAGTCATCTGTTTATACAAACGACGTTGTTTTTGCCGTAATGGTAACAAGGCGAAGTAATCTAGAGGATGCTATGGGCTTAGGTATTTCAAGCATAATAATGACCAAGAAAGGCAATTAAACACCCATGCGCAAAACCTTAATAATATTAATGAGGATAGAAAATTGAGTAAAATCGCTTTCAATAAAACCAAGATATCACTGTGCATAGGGTTTTCTTTGCTGTTTAACGGAGCTGCCTTTTCTGCTGATGAAATTAGCTTAGATGTAAATCTAAACAAACCAAATAATACAGAAGAAATAGTCGAAGATGAAGTTTATACCGATATATCTGTAGGTGACATTGATGATAAAACAAAATTATCCAAGGAAGAAGTCGACATCATCAAGAGAAAAAAGCACCTACTTCTAAAGCATCTATACGAAGAAAGTGAGCTTGAATCACTAAGAGATTATCTTTCTGAGACTCAGGAAAATGAGAATTTTGAAAAAGCAGTAAAAAAGCAAATCCCATATACCCCTAGCCAAGTTTCAAAGATAAGAAGACAAGAAGAAAGCGTTGAAAAAGCGAGAAATGAACCACTAAAGGAAATAAAGCTACAGGTAAGAACGATAGATGTTGATGTTGATTCTCCTGAACCAATTGAGCTAAATGTATATGCGGGGTATGCATCATCTATAGTTTTTTATGATCAAACAGGTAGTCCTTGGCCTATAGAAGGGGATATTTTAGGTAACAACCTGGCATTCTCTTCACAGCAAGTGTCTGGCAATAATCATATTGGCGCATTTGAGATTATTAAAAACTTCTCTCAAAGTAATGCATTAATCAACCTTAAAGATTTGCCTGTTCCTGTAGTTGTTAAGCTGAATGGCTCATCAGGAGTAGTTGATTCTCGAGTTAGTGTAAGGATCCCAAGAATGGGACCCAATGCAAAATTTAGTGCATACAGTTATGACCTAATTCAAAACGTATCACCAGAAATGCTAAAAGTTCTTAATGGAGACAAGCTTGTTGATGCTAAAAGATATGATCTTATTGGAGTAGATGGAGAAGTTACATACAAAGACGGACTTCTTTACATTAGAACCCAGGCAGATCTTATGAACCCCATTGCAAAGAAATCCGTTATCTCTCCTTCCGGGTACAAAGTATATCAATTATCCCCAGTTACTAACTTAATGTTTAGTGTTAACGGGGTAAGAACATATGCAGAGATTGAAAAAGCATTTGATGTAAAATTAAAACAACAAGCATCAATTTTTGATAACTAAAGGTGAATACAGTGACTATTTCCCAAACAATTAAAGCAATACCACCGAAAGCGAGATTTATGATTGTAAGTGCTGTCGCCTTAAGTGTTGGTATCGCATTATTTAGCGCAAATAAATTATTTTCATCAAACGACGTTGAAAATAAAAGCTCTATAGCTTCAGCTAAGATTGATATAATACCAAAGGATAAAATCGATAAATCAATGCCAGGAGATAGCCAAATCATCTCTGACGAATCCCCTATGGGTATGGAGATCCAAAAAGACAGAATTGAAAAGATCGAAAGCGCAAAAACATCAAGGGGTTCTTTCGTTGACAAGCTTGAACTCAATAACAACAAAAAAATAATTGCCGATTTAGATCAGCAGATTGCAAGCGAAAGACCAACTAATGGCCTTGATGACATAATGTCCACCAAGGCTGAAATGGATCGTAAGAATAAGGCCGATTTAATCAAAAGAAGAGATGAGATAGCAAAAACAGCATCATCAAACAAGCCTGCATCAGCAAGATCACAGGCAGCATATTTTGATGAGGCTGCATTCCTTAAAGATGAAATAAAGAGCGCAGAGAAGTCATCATCAATAGATAACGCTGTAAGCTCACTTGTATCTGAACCTGTTGGTAGATCTACGCAGTACAAAGTTGCAAGTGCAGAATCAGGAAGCTCAAATAAAACAAATTCTTCACAATATACACAGAGCCCAGATTCACCTTCATCAAAATATAATTCCATTACAAGCCCTGATGTTTCTAGATATCAGAAAAAAGAACCAATGTTGACTGAGTATGAAAAGCTAGTAAACCCTATAGCCGAAGAAAAGTCATATGCAAAAGAATATGTTGAAGCAGGCTCTTTGCACTATGCATTACTTGAAACAAATGTTAATAGTGATGAAATATCTCCAGTGAGAGCGACCATCATTCAAGATGGACCGCTAAAAGGAGCTGTTCTAATTGGAACACCTGTTAGAGTTGGTGAAGATGTTCACATTACATTCCATACTATGTCACTTAACAAGAAAGACTACTCAAGCATAAGCATGGTCTCTTATAACACAGAAACAGGAAGAGCAGGCCTAGCCGATGAAGTTGATAGACACATTTTTGAAAGATACTTTAAGCTTGCTGCCGCATCAGCTGTTCAAGGGTATGCTTCAGCGCTTTCTGGAGTAACTACTAGAACTTATAGTGATGGTTCAGTAGAAAAGACTAGTGATGCACTACCTGATGCTGGAGATCAAGCTGCAGTGGCACTAGGCGCAATAGGAGAAAAGCTGTCTCCTGTTTATGAGAAAGAATTTGAGCGACCACCAACAGTATATGTATTCCAAAAACCAATTGGGATAATGCTGATGTCAGGAATTGAGCTTCAATAACATTCATGGTTTGATGAATTGCCATCCATGAAAATGGGTGGTAATATCCATAAGAAATCTTTTTAATTAAATCAAAAAAATAAGGACAATAAATGTCAAATAATAACTCGATATCAGGTGGAAGTTCTGATGAACTTAAAGATGAGCTAAATCAAATGGACTCATATTCGAGCGAAAGTGACGGCAGTGAAAACAACCATGTCCAAGAGGATGGCGACGTCAATGATAGTGATAGCTATGGACGAGTAGAAGAAATTGTTGAATTTGAAGATGACGAGTTCGACAATAATGAAGACGATGTGAAAAAATCAAGTCCTATCATGAAAGTCGCTATGGCTGGTAGCGCCATTGGCGTTATATCTCTTGCAGTCTTCTTGGGTTATGGAACAATAACAAAAAGCGAAGTTCCTACGCTTATGGATAACAGCCCTGTTGTTTCTGCTCAGATTTCCGCAGAAGAAGAAAGAAGCAATCAGCTTTTTTCAAATGAGTCAATTTCTCAAAATGCGACAGCGATGACTCCTGCAGCTGCTCCTGTGCAAGCGGCAGAAAAAACAGTAGAGCAAGAATCTCCAAACAAAGAAATTTATCTCGACATAGCGCTTGATAAACCAAATAAAGAGCCTGTTTTGGACTCTGTTCCTGTTGAGGCTATTATTCAAGAGCAATCTAGCACAGGCATTGGAGCTCATGGCAATGCCGATAAGAAAGCCGAAGCTATAAGTAGTGAAGTCGCAAGCACTGAAGCAGTAATCGCGGAAACAAAAAAATCTGCTGAATACATGTTTGGCCAGCTAACGGAAGAAGAGCGAGCCAAACTTCTTGCCCCATACCTTGATACTCTTAACAAAAGCATTAATGAATCCATGCTTAAAATTGCTGCAATCATCGAAGAAAAAGATGACTCGAAACCTGCAGAAAAAGGCATAGTAAGACTTACTAGCGAAGAAAAAGCCAAGCTTATATCAGGAAAAACAAGACTCAAGGGATTCCGAGTTATAAATATAAGTTATGATGGAAAGATGTCTATTGTAAAAACGCCGTCGAACCGTATTAATATATATTACCCAGGTGAAGTATTCAGTGTTAGAAACACAGGTGTTATTGCTGTCAATAGTATTGAAGACAACGGTTTTCTGGTTTTGGCTGGGGATAAATGGTTTATTGACGAAGTTTATGAGTCAAGAGACACAAGTTCAGATGCCAAGAACAGTAAGTCACCTGCAAAAGCTAAAGTATCTTCACCTGCCAAATCATCGAAAGAAAAAGTAAAAGAAAAAGCAAAAGAAAAATCAGAAGGAGCAGTTATTAAGCCTTATAAGCCTACAGGTCCTGTCGTGCCTGCTCCAGTAATTCAAAGCAAATATGTGTCAGGATGGGTAATGAATGCAGTATATCCAGACGGGTTCCTGCTCCAATCGCCCACGGGGGAGTGGTTGACATTTGCTGTAGGTGACAGTATAAGCGGCATTGGCACAGTGCACGGAATTAACTCAGATGGCGATTTAATTGTTGGTAGCAAAATAATCAAAATGATTAAATATTAACGATTGCCATGATTAATTTTTATAACTAAAAAAATGACTGAAAGGTCATTTTTTTAATAAAAAAAGTTGAATAATGTTTTTTTTGTGTATATATTAACTGCAAATAAACCCAATCAGTAATAATAACAATAATAAATGGGAGTTTCGCATCATGCTTAACAGTAAAATCAAAAAAGCTTCAAAGTTTACAGCGGTTTTAGCTTCATGTATTTGTGCGTCAATGCTTGTTCCTGAAATTGCAATGGCTGCAAGCGGAGAAACAATTGGCGAAGCAGCTAAAAGACTGGAGGGAAACTTTACTGACCTTAAGTCATTTTTAGTGTCTCTTGGTTTCTTTGTTGGTGTTGTTTTTGTTCTTTCTGGACTCTTCCTTCTCAATAAGGAAGGTAAACAGCCAGGTCAAGAACATGGCAAAAAGGGTTTTTTTGCCTTGGCTATTGGATGCTGTTTGTTAACACTACCTTGGATTGTGGATACCGGTACAACAACAATAACCGGCGATAGTTCTAAAGATAATATTGAAAGCGATGCAGATTTCTAGTCTGTTCGAACAAAACTAAAGCCGCTTATGCGGCTTTAGTTTTTTGTTATGTTAAAATCAAAAGGTGTTTTTATGAAAAAAAATCTATACATATCTGTTAAGAGAAGTGTTTTTAGGCGAGATGATTTTAAGGCAGAGATGATGGACAAGGAGTTTGTGTCAAAAAGAGAAGTGGTTTTAAAGAGAGATAACTATACATGTCAGTTTTGTGGATTTAGGGCAGAAAAGTTTCAAGAGGTTCATCATATTGATGATAATCACTCTAATAATGATGAAAGCAATTTGTTAACAACATGCATCCTTTGTCACTCTGTTTGTCATGCAGGCTTTAGCGGTATACAAAAAAGAGGGGTGCTGATTTATATTGATCCAGCCTTAAATCTTGATCAAGGTGCATTAAATCAAATTGTTCGTGCGCTTTGGGTTGGTGAAGAATCATCTAATGAAGACATTAGAGTAAATTCATCGGTAATGCTTTCTAAGCTGTTTAAGCTAAGTGTGAGCGCTAGAAGACGATTTGGTACATCTGAGCTCAATATGATTTCTGACTTTCTATTGCGGCTAAGTGATGAAAAATATGATAAAAGAGGAGTTGCATTAAAAGGGCTTTATTTCCTTCCTCTTAAGCAGGCGTTTGAAAAACAATTTAGCTATTGGTCAAAAAGTGTTTTTGGTGCTTTTGATACCAATGACTGGGAAGATGTTTCAAAACAAAAGCTCTCGAAATGGTGTCTTAATGAAGGCGAAAGTGCCAGTGATTATAGCCTATTTCAGTATCTTTCTAAGAAATAAAATCTGTGTTTTTTTGCGCTTTCATGTTATAAATGAAAAAAATAATAACAATAATAATAAGTGGGAAAATAATGAAGGTCGGAGCATGCTTATTTGATGACTTGAAGTTCGCTGGTAATGCTTGGTGCTCAGTGGCAGGAGATAAGCCATATCGCGTCAATAGCTTTAGTGAATTAAGAGCTGATGTCCTTTGGGTCACTAATCTCGACTATAACGTCTACAGAAAACTAAACCTGACTAAGATGCCGAATATTTTTGACGGGCAGTATTTCAGAACTTCAATTAGGGCAATTGCTTCCGAGGCAGGTCTTTCTGAAAGCCCAAAAGAAGCGTCTCAGTTTATTTCAAAAATCCTTAATCGAGTCTATATTCTTGGTGAAAAGTATTTCAAGGAAACACTCTTGGAGCCCGGTTATCGATATATGACAACGCTGGCTGCACGATGCACCCCAGAAGTCATTAGGAAAAAAGTGACATCTCAGTATTGGTTTGAGATAACTGACGCTATTAGACAGTCAACGCAATCAAATCAGGCCCTTGTTGGTGAAGGGATCCCTTCTGGTGCCAAGGCATATATATTCAATATTCCAAGAGCGGCACATGCTCAATGGCTTCTTAGTCAAAAATATCCTTCAGGAGAAAAGTGGCAAGTAATTAAGTCGATGGATAATGAAGCCACTTTTGGTTTTGAGGACGGAACAATCATAAAAGGCACAAAGGCTGTTATTCAAAAGCTCGCCACTCACTCTGAAAAAAATGGTGCAATGTTCTTAAGGGTTAATATTCACAGCATTGACCCAAGTCACAGAAGCTTTGCTACATTTGGGGCTGGTTCCCAATATCCTAGACGATGGGCTACCCTGCCTGAAATAATCGACATGGCGAGATATTGCAAGCTGTCTATTCAAGGCGGATATGCTACCGGTTGGACTGAGCTGCCATTTAGCAACGTAATGAACAATGACTTTGAGTTCTCTTACTCTAAGGGGTTGTTTCTTGAAAATTTATGGTGTGGTATATCAGGTGCCATAAATGATAGGCATTCTGCTGTTGGTGCTTATATGAGGGCTTACGACAGAATAATCTGTGGTAGGTACGCCGAGATTATTGCTGGATATAATTTTAAAATAGGATCATTTGGAACCGGTAAGATTGTTGTTTATTTAAGACCTGGTGATTTTGATTTCGCATCAGAGTTATGCGTTAAGCACGGACTCAATCCACCAATTCAGATCATAGGAAGATAAAATGGAAACGTTGGATTTTTTTTGTGAAGGGTTGATTCAAAATCACTCTGATTTTGTTGTAAAAGATGTACTTCAAACATCAATGACAACATTAATACAAAACAACAAAGAAAGCATAAATGCTGCACTAATAGAAAGGCTTGATGATATTGCATTCATCGAAGACAAAAACGAAAAGAGTGTGGTAATCAGTGATTTTTTCAGCGAAATCGTTTACAGCAAAAACAACCCCCATGAAATTGAAGCTGATGATGTCGTTATTATTTAATTAGGTGAAAAAAATGTATTCTGTAGCAAAGCTAATAGGCAAATTTTTTAAATTCAGTATGTCCGACTACTGTAACCTTGAGACAATTGAAAACACAGGAGAAAAAAAATATATTTTTGTAAACAAAGACATGAGTCTTTCAACTGTTATTGAGATTAGTGGAAATCCATCTATCGTCGGTGAGAACAAGTTCCTAGATAATATCGAGTTTGTTTTAAATAAACTTGAAGGAACGCTTGCTCAACCAGGATTTACTCTTCAGTTTGTATTTGCTAGAGACCCTGATTTTGCTCTAGATAAAGTAAAGTACAGTATGAGTGATTCGGTTGCTACTGCACACAGGTTAGGTTTGGATCTTGATGAAATCTTTGCAGAGAGAGCTAGAAAGCTTGGAGTAAAAACATCATCAGAAAGATGTTTTTTGGTGTTAAGAACAAAATCAAGCGTTATTCCTTCTGCGACATTAAAAGTAGAGCTAGCAGAAAGAATAGAAAAAATTAGGCGGTTTAATGTAGGCATAAATCCAGGCGAGCACGGCCAAAGCCCATTTATTTCTATCGAATCCCTAAAGGAAATCCATATGGGATTCGTTTCACTCGTATCGGATGTTATTGGAGTGGTTTGTAACTCAAGTATTCTTGATGTTCATACAGCATTGAGAGCAATTCGCTTTGAGATTAACCCTTCCATGACAGATGAAAACTGGACCCCTAATTTACTGGGCGATAAAATTCCATTAAGAGGGACGATGGAAACACCTAACGAATATGATGTTAGTCATATAATGAACCCTGACATCTCATATCAGCTATTCAATCAATCGCCCGAGATTTGCCATGATGATAGAAGTATGTTGCGTATGGGAACTAAGTTCATCGCGCCTATGCTTGTTGATATACCTGCAAAAACACCCACTCCGTTTAAAGAGCTATTCAATAGCATTCCTCAAGATACCCCATGGAGAATATCAATAACAATAACATCTGGTCACAATCAAACAATGTCAAAAATTGGTACAAAAAACACAATTGCAAGCCTTTTGTCTTTTTCGTCTGGTGTAAATAAGCTTATTAAAAATGCATCGGATGAACTAATTGCGATGGCAACATCTGGTGATGTAATGTGCTTGGTTAATACCGAGATCTGCACATGGGGAGAAACAAAAAAAGAAGCGGATAAAAGAAAGCAGGTAATGGTTCGAGCTATTCAAAACTGGGGTAACATAGAAGTCATTGAGGAGTCTGGAGACGCGATTGAAGCATGGTGTAATACCATCCCTGCATTTAGCGATAAAAGAATTAGTAATCAGTGCCCTACCCCACTGCTAGATGTTATTTCTACGTTACCTATAACCAGGCCGTCATCTTATTGGGACAAAGGCTCTGTTTTATTTAGAACTGTTGATAACAAAATATACTCATACACGCCAGGAAGCTCTAAGCAGGCCGCTTGGGTAGATCTATTTTTTGCTCCACCTGGTTACGGCAAGAGTTTTTTGCTAGCAGCCCTAAATATGGGATATCTAACCATGCCTGGCCTGCCTGTCATTCCAAGGCTGTCAATTATAGATATTGGTTTCTCATCTAGCGCTTTTATTGAATTTGTGAGAAGCTGCCTGCCAGAAAAAGACCGTCATTTAGCTCAATCCTATAAGCTAAAAATGACGTCTGATTTTTCGATTAACGTATTTGACACAATGCTAGGATGTAGAAAGCCAGTTGCAATCGATAGAGAATTCTTGGTTAACTTTTTATCATTGGTATTAACGCCTGCAGGAAAGTCAGAAGGCATTGATCGACTTTCTGAGGTTGTCGGTATGTTGATTGATTCCATGTATGATTACTTCAGCAATGATAATAGCGCAAACCCATATGACTCAGGCATTTGTGAGGATGTAGATGCTGTTCTTGAGAAATACTCGTTCAGAATAAATGACGAAACGAAGTGGTGGAACGTAGTGGATTTTCTTTTTGACAAGAAAGAATTTGCCACTGCGAAAAAGGCGCAGAGGTACGCTGTACCGACTCTTGGTGATGCTACAACCGTATTAACTAATGACGTAAGCATCAAAGATATCATGGGGTCTTCTGGCGCATCTGTCATTGAATATATTAACAGCATGGTGATTTCCGCCATCAAAGAGTATCCGATTCTTTCACTGCCTACTCAATTCGATATTGGAGATGCAAGAATAATTGCAATGGATTTATCTGAAGTTGCAAAATCAGGTTCGGCTCAAGCTGATAAGAAAACAGGGTTAATGTACCTTCTTGCAAAAAATGCCGCATGTAAAGAATTTTACCGTGATGATGATACTTTAATTGAGATACCTTCTAAATACAGAGAATATCACCAAGGGGTTATTGAAAGAGATAAACTTGCGCCAAAGAAAATTGCAATGGATGAGTTTCACAGAACATCACCTTGCCCTCAGGTTCGAAATCAAGTTAACGTTGATATCAGAGAGGGGCGAAAATTTGACACGCATATCGCTTTATTGAGCCAGGTAATTGATGACTTTGATGACTCATCAATTGAGCTAGCTAACAACATTTACATTCTATCAAAAGGAACTGAGGATACCGTAAATAAAATAATTAAAAAATTCAAGCCATCGAGTGATGCCATTGAAAACCTTAAGATTTGGGTTAATGGTCCAACGAAAGAAGGTTCAAGCATGCTTTATATTGGTAACATGAAAGGAGCTCCGAACGTTGAGCAGATTATCTGCCTTACTCTTGGATCATCTGAAATGTGGGCATACAGCACAACAAGCCAAGATGTTAACTTAAGGAAGAAGCTATCAAAAAGAGTAGGTTTAAGTAACGCTCTTGCAATTTTATCCAGAGAGTTTCCTGGAGGAACAGCAAAAGACTACATCATTAGCAGAACCAGCAAAATTGATAATGCTGATGAAAGTGAAGGGATCTATATGGTAATTATTGATGAGCTTGTAATAAAAAACAAAGATATTATCAGGTAATCACTATACACAGTATTTTTGGTGCACGGAATGATTTATTAATTGATTTTAAATCATT
>BCQK01000050.1_pt1 | contig 12132 bp, 9 predicted proteins | sample 1008131 | NCBI WGS metagenome assembly BCQK01 (sample SAMD00035458, study PRJDB4067) | museum specimen metagenome | isolation source: Liagora japonica specimen isolated from | place: Japan
CAAAAAGAACCATCAACTTTTAGAGAGTCTCTGGCACTCCAACTTCCGCTGTTGGCACAAAGCAGACATATCCTGCAGTGTTGGCTAAAAGGTAAGGCAATGATGAAGGCCCAAATAGTGAAGGCCTTCACCTTATCCAGATTTGTGGAATCTAAATTTCTTTCCTGATTTCTTTAAGCAAATCTGTTACCGGTGGGTTCAGAATGCCAGCAGGTAGTTCAGGATCATCTTCTTTACTGATCCCGACCCTGTCCATATCGTAAACACCAATTTCCCATGCCCAGCGGAACTCAATATTACGGATCCTGATACCAAACGTCTCGTTCAGTATCCCGGGATGTAGATTTTCAGGTATTAAAGCATCGCACGTGAAGTCAGCCTCTTTTAAGGAAGAAAATATTTTTTCAAACATATCAAGATTTTTTGAATTGTCCGGCGTCATCTTATTTTGTCTGGAGATGGCAAATATTCTCTTGTTATTTTTATAACTACTAAGGGAATCTGAGACAACAACCCGGTAATGCGCAGGAAAATTTTTATCAATCCCTTTGATAAAGAGTACGCGTACTTTCTGTCGCTCATCGTTTTTTCCGAACATATCGATAATATCTTTAAATATTATCCTGCCGGCAGCGCTGTTTCGAAAAGTAAAAACCAGCTTAGGTGCTTGATCAGGGTGCATGAGAAAACCCATACCAGACCATCCCGCACTGTCCCATAGACGGGGTTTGATAAGCTCACTTACTGATATTTCCGAGTGTTTCAGAGTTTCATCATAATGTTGATATTGGACCGGCCCTGAATCGGGCCGGTTTAAACATTAACTCAGCATAATAGTATGTTTGATTATTAAATGTTCGATAGACCTGCCTGCGTACCTCTTCGCTTCATCCACATTCCGTTGTTTTTTACTCAGAGGCGAAGCTGCGGGAGAAAATAATAACTTATAATTGTTCATTAATGTTTATGGTCTTTATGAAGCGATAAATTATCTGATGAAATATACATCCAAAGCTGTTGTCGATTCACAATATATTTAAGATGATTAAAAGGTTTTTTCAATATCAACAACAAAGAATAGGCGGATTCTTGAGTGAAGTGAACAACAAGTATTTAGCGGATATGATAGTTAATTTCCGTTAACTGCCTACTAAACACTTTTCGTTTTAAATGTGATGTCACTCTGATAATCAATCATCTGCAATATTGCTTTTAATTAATCATAAATGCAATAATAATCATTAAATTTGCATTTCCTACTCAGGGCGCTTACATGAAAATCAGTGCACTCTCTGAACGAATTTCTCAAAAAATCATAGGGTTAATCGACAAGGGCGAGATTACACCAGGTTCACATTTAAGTGTACCTAAGCTGGCCGAAATCTTTGATGTCTCTCGCTCCCCTGTTCGCGAAGCACTCGTTTACCTTGAACAAAAGGGAGTGCTACTACAGAAGCAAAACCGCGGTTTTTTTGTTAAGGATGACTACATCCCTCATGCTGATACCAAGCAAGAGCTCTCAGAAGAACTAGACTTGCCTGAATATTATCAACTGGCTGAGGATTGGCTGCAGGATAAAATCGAATCTGAAGTAACCGAGCTTTTTCTGATGAAACGCTACAACCTCACCAAGAGCCAGTTGTCTACAGTGCTCGCCAGAGGCATTAGTGAAGGATGGGTTGAACGTAAGCAAGGTTACGGCTGGCGCTTTCTACCGGTGGCAAAAACCAAGACCGCACTGGAGCAGATTTTCAGCTTCCGTATGGTCATAGAACCTATGGCCATCCTGGAACCCACGTTCAATGCTCCTCAGGAAAAAATCAACGATATACGACGTGAGCTGGAAATGCTGCTGGAGAGCGGAATTGAGCGCCTCACCCCTACCCAGTTACAGCTGGCAGGCTATCGCTTTCACGAAACGATTATCGCTTTTTCGAATAATCCGTTTTTTGAAATCTCGCTGCGCAATGTCAACCGCATGCGCCGGCTGATGGACTATCGGATCATGGATGACCGTAACCGTTACTACGCTGAGGTAAAAGATCATATGCGGATCCTCGCCCTGATTGAATCCGGGCAGCGCATCGAGGCGTCCTATACTATGAAGCAGCATCTCTCCGTCGCCCTCGATAATAAAAAAATGCGCCGCATCAGTGCGGAAAGTTAATACCGGCCATCAAAAAAAATCGGCTCACGCTGTGAGCCGATTATCTGTTAACTGGCGACCGAATAGACGGGATAAAGCCCCAGCAATAATCCCGAGCCCAGGAATATCATGCACAGCAGGAACGCCCACTTGAAAGTGTATTTTTGATGGTCACTGAACTCGACGCCTGCCAGCCCCACCAGCAGATAGGTCGATGCCACCAGCGGGCTTAACAGATGCACTGGCTGCCCCACCAGCGACGCACGGCCAATCTCAACCGGATCAATTCCATAAGCTTTTGCAGCCTCAGCCAGTACCGGCAGCACGCCGTAATAGAAGGCGTCATTTGACATAAAGAAGGTACCAGGTAGGCTGATCAGCGCGGTAATAGGCGCCAGATAAGGTCCCCATGATTGCGGCAGGATGTCCAGAAGCGTATTGGACATTGCGTTCACCATTCCCGTCCCCGACAGAATCCCCGCAAAGATCCCAGCCGCGAGGAAAATAGACGTCTGATTTAGCGCTGCGGGCGCATGAGCCGCGATACGCTGGCGCTGGGCATCCAGATGCGGGTAGTTAATCAGCAGCGCAATGGCAAACGCCACCATAAACAGCACCGACAGCGGGAGAAGCTCCATCACCAGCGAAGCCATCAGCGCAAGCGTCAGCGCGGCATTGAGCCAAAACATTTTTGGCCGACGCAGCTCGTCATTGACCTCATTTATGGCAGGCAGATAGCTCTCGGCATCTTCTTCAATCACCGACCCATGTGCATTTGTCTGGATGCTAAGCTTGCCCAACCGACGACGTTCGCGGATACCGATATACCAGGAGAGCACCAGTACCCCCACAAGCCCGCAGATCATTGAGGGGATCAGCGGTATAAACAGTTCGCTCGATTCCACCTTTAACGACGCCGAGACGCGCGCCAGCGGGCCGCCCCACGGCAGCAGATTGGTGACGCTCCCGGAGAGGAAGACCACACAGGTCAGAGCAAGCGGGTCAAGACGGATACGTTTAAACAGAGGAAGCATCGCCGTAACGCAAATCATGTAGGTGGTGGAGCCGTCCCCGTCGAGGGAGACCATGGCCGCCAGCAGCGCCGTACACATCACTGCTTTTACCGGATCGCCATCAATAATACGTAAGAAGAAACGTATTATCGGATCGAATAATCCTGTATCGAACATGGTACAAAAATAAAGAATGGCGAAAATTACCATTATCGCGGTGGGCGCGACCTTCTTTAATCCCTCGATCATCATTTCGCCCATCTCGCCACCGAAGCCAGCAATCAGCGCAAACAGGATTGGAATAATAGTCAGGGCGGTCAGAGCCGATAATTTTTTGGTCATGATGAGGATCATAAAGACCACAATCATGCCGTAACCCAGTAACGAGAGCATAAGAGTCTCCGACGCAGATATTGCTAACTGCGTAATGAAAGAATGTACGTTATTAAATTATTAGGGAGAGCGATTAACTCATGTGCATACCGCCGTTGACGGAGAAGTTCGCCCCGGTGGCATAACCCGCTTCATCGGAAGCCAGCCAGGCACAAATGGACGCAATTTCTTTCGGCGATCCCAGACGCCTGACCGGAATTTCCTGAACAATCTTGTCGATGACCTGAACGGGAGTGACGGTTTTCAGTTTGCTGGTAGCAAGATAACCGGGAGAAACGGTGTTAACCGTCACGCCACGTGCCGAAACCTCACGCGCCAGGGCGCGGGTAAAGCCACGCACGGCATATTTTGCGGTTGAATAGTTAACCTGACCGACGGTGCCAATCTGCGCATTCAGGGAGGAGATATTAATAATACGTCCCCAGCCCCGCGCCATCATGCTATCCACCACCTGACGCGTCACGTTAAATAAGGAGTTCATGTTGGTATCAATAACCGCCTGCCACTCCTGGGGCTGCATATCGCGAAATAAAACATTGCGCGCGGTGCCGGAATTATTAATCAGCACATCCACCTCACCCACCTCGGCGCGGATCTTCTGGAAGGCTTTTACCGTTGAATCCCAGTCTGCAACGTTGCCCTCAGAGGCGATAAAATCAAACCCTAACTTCCTGTTATCTTCCAGCCAGACGTCCTTTCTTTTTGAATTAGGTCCGCAACCGGCAACAACAATGAAGCCGTCCTGCGCTAACCGACGACAAATAGCCGTACCGAGACTACCCATTCCAGATGTGACATACGCGATACGTTGGGTCATAGCCCTCTCCCGTTGCAGTTTATTAACATTCACTCACTTCTTATTAACATTAAGCGGGGGGCTAAGGGATTCCGCAACCTGACCTTGTTGGAAATGTGAGCAGGATCGTTCAATTTCTGCATTTAAGATCATTCAAATGCAATTTAAGCCATAAACACAAAACTGCACTCTTGCTCTCCACATCGTTTCACAACGATAAAACCCGCCAAACGCAAAGCGAAAAGGCAAGCCGTACAGAGAAGTGCGATAAATATCACAGCGCAACAACTGCATTTATTATATAAAAAATGCAAACAGAACAGGAGTTATGATGACAACCTATGCTTATATTGGCTGCCGCACTTCAGCATGGCGCGGTGCGCGTGGTAAGGGGATTAGCGTCTACCGGATTGCTGATTCCGGAAATTGGGAGCTGTTACAATGCATTGCTTCCGTACAGGACAACCCCTCATGGCTGACGCTGGACCTACCGCGTAACCGGCTCTATGTTTTGCACGGCGATGGCGACCGCGTTGCGGTATTTAACCGCGATCCTGACACCGGCCTGCTGAGTCTCTTAAGCGATCAAACCACCGGCCCCCGACACAGCAACCCAGACCTTGATCCCGCCCGCAGAAACAATCCGGTTGGTGCCTCGCTGACGCCTGACGGCAACACACTGCTAATCGCTAACCACGAAGGGGGCAACATTGCCGCCCTGCCCGTCAGCGACGAGGGTCTGGAGCCACCAGTACATCTTGCCGCTATCGAAGGCCATACCGCCGCGCAGGCCACGCTGTCACGCCCGCATGAAATCGTTTTTGCCCCAGGCAGCCCGCTGTTTGCCGTGCCGGTTCAGGGCCGAAAGGCTGGCAATGGCATCGATATGATCCGCCTGTACCACTGGGAGCAGACCCGCTCCTGCCTGGCCGATGAGGTTCGTCTCCCGGAAGGCAGCTGGCCACGTCACGTCGATTTTCATCCCAACAGGAAATGGCTGTATGGCATCAGCGAGCTGAGCAGCACAGTCACTGTTTATCATGTCGACCAGCAAAAAGGTGCTATCTCTCTCAGTCAAACCCTTAGCGCGCTGCCTGCTGGCTACGAGAGCCGAAGCGATGCCAGCGAGATAGAAGTGCACCCATCCGGGCGCTTTGTCTATGCCGCTAATCGGGGCCATGATTCCATCGCCGTGTTCAGCATCAATCAACAGGATGGTTCGCTGATGCCCACTGGATGGGTGCCCTGCGGCGGAAAAACGCCCCGCTTCACCACCCTTTCGCCCGATGGCTCACGCTTCTTCAGCGCAAATGAAGACTCCGACACCATTCAGGTATTCGACGTCGACAGCGAAACCGGCATGCTTTCCGCGACAGAAATCGTCATTGCAACGGCCAGCCCAACCTGCATCTGCTTTGCCTGATCCCGCAGGCTCAGCGTCGCTCTGCCTCTCCTTCGGGTTGCACAGCCTGCTCCGCCGGGAGCAGGCTGCCGATTAGGGTTTTCACCGACGGCGAAGCCTGGCCGTAATCCCGCACGCCGACAAGCAGCTCCCGTCTCGCCCAGGGCTCCGCTAACGGAATGACACGGACGCCGCTGTGCAGGGTGGAGGATGCCACCTCATTCACTGGCAGCACCGCAATCCCCAGCTGCTGTGCCACCAGTTCGGCCATCGAGACAAAGCTGCTCACACGTAGCCCCATGTTAAGGGTCTTACCCAAAGCGCGCGCCTGGCGTTCAAGGATATGGCTCACGGCGCTGTTGCGGTGCGAGCCAATCAGTTTTTCATTCACAATATCGGCAAAGGTTAACTCGCTGTGCGCCGCCAGGGGGTGAGAGGGCCACACCAGTACCGAGAGCAGATCGTGCTGCCAGGGCCAGTACTCAATCCCTGCCGACGGCGTCCAGCTGGAGAAGAAGCCGACATCAGCCTCACCTGCCAGTAACCCCTGCACAACGCTCATCCCTGTTTGTTCTTCAATTTCAATATCGGTCTGCGGGTAATGCGAAAGATAATGGCTCACCACCTGCGGCAGGTGATTCATCAGCGCCGCGGAAATGGTGTAAATCCGGATGTGTCCCCGGATGCCCGCGGCATAATCGCTGAGCTCCTCTTCCATCTTCTCCAGATTGCGGAACACCTGACGGGCATGGTAGAGCAGTGAATGCCCCGCCGGGGTCAGGGTAATGCCCCTCGGCATACGCAGCATCAGCTGCGTACCCACCTGCTGCTCCAGCTCGGCGATACGTTTGCTGACCGCAGATACCGCAGTATGTTTTATGCGGGCCGCATGGGTGAGATTTTGCGTCTCCGCGACCGCCACAAAGAGAGATAAAGAGATCAGGTCAAAACGCATCGTTTTATCCATAGTTAATGCTTCAGGGTTTGCTGAATGACGTAAGGCAGGATGCCGCCGTGCCGGAGATAGCGCAGCTCCTGCTGCGAATCGAGGGTCAGCGTAAGCATATATTCACCCAGAAGCGATGTGCCGCGTCGGATCTGCATCTTCAGGTGCGTGCAACCCGTCTGTAAATGATCCAGCCCGTCAACGTTTATCTCCTCGCGCCCGTCCATCTCCGGTAAACGCGCTGCCTCGTCAGGCGTGATATGTAGCGGCAAAATCCCCATCCCGATAAGGTTGGTACGGTGGATACGTTCAAAACTGTACGCCACTACCGCCTTAACCCCCAGCAGCGCCTGGGCTTTGGCCGCCCAGTCCCGGCTGGAGCCTGCGCCATAACGCTCACCGGCAAAAATCACCAGTGGGGTTTCACGCTTGAGCCAGCTTTGCGCCGCTTCATACGCCGGCAGGATCTGCTGATGTTGCGCATCCCAGGCCTTGCCACCGCCGCTGCGCTGCGCCTGCGGAAGCAAGCGGTTGATCAGCGCGGTATTGGTGAACGCGCCGCGAACCATGACTTCGTGGTTACTGCGCCGCGTGGAGTACAGGTTCAGGTCCTGCGGATCCTCATGGTGCTCAACCAGCCATTGCCCCGCCAGGCTTGCGAGCGGGATCGCCCCGGCCGGTGAGATGTGGTCGGTGGTGACATCATCGCCTAACCACAGGAAAGGATGCGCACCAGAGAGAGTCAGCGGCGCGGCGGGATCCCGGGGCAGGCGTTCAAGATAACCCGGACGGCGCAGATAGGTGGAGGTCGCCTCCCAGGGATAATGCACGCTTCCGGGGGCCACAATCTGCTGCCAGTGCGGGGTCCCCTGCCAGATAATGTCCCGGCGTTTGACGTAGTGCTCCGGTTTCATGATCCGTCCGAGCCACATTTCCACCTCTTCCCGGGACGGCATTAAATCGCGCATGGTGAGTGGCTGCCCTGCCTCGTCAATGCCCAGCGGGTCGTTAACCATGTCATGAGAGATATGTCCGGCAATCGCCCAGGCAATCACCAGCGCCGGAGAGGTGAGATAGCCGTGCCCGAGAGAAGGGTTCACGCGGCGGGGAAAGTTACGGTTTCCGGACAGGACGCATACCGCCTGTAGCCCCTCGCTGACCAGCGCCTCCATTGCCGGTTGCAGAGCACCCGAGCTGCCAATGCAGGTCATGCAACCGTAGCCCGTGACGTCAAAGCCCACCTTCTCCAGTTCGCTCAGCAAACCCGACGCGCTGAGGTAGTCGGTGACCGCTCTGGAGCCCGGCGAGAACGAGGTTTTAACCCATGGTTTTGGCCGCAGCCCGTGTCTGGCGGCATTGCGGGCAAAGAGAGCTGCCTGAATGATAAGCCAGGGATTCGCCGTGGTCGTACAGCTGGTAATGGCGGCAATAGCCACCGCGCCCTGGCGGATCGGTTCAGGATATTCAGACCGCGACCAGTGTCGTTCCCGCGCTTGTGGACTGAGCGTATCGGTGAAGCTGCTGGCCGCCTGGCCCAGCGGGATCTGTTGATGAGGATTAACCGGCCCGGCCATGCACGGCTCAATGGTCGAAAGATCGAGCGCAATAAGCTGGCTGAATTCAGGCTGCGGTGCATCCGCCGTCCGCCACAAGTGCTGCGCCTGCATATAGGCGTTGATGAGGTCCTGCTTCTCTTCGCTACGCCCGGTTAACGCCACGTATTCAGCGCTGCGTTCGTCAAAGGGAAAGAACACCACCGTCGCGCCGTATTCCGGAGCCATGTTGGCGATGGTGGCCCGGGATTCAACGGACATGCTGGCTAACGCAGGTCCGGTAAACTCGACAAACTTACCGACTACGCCGGTTTCGCGCAGCAGGCGGGTGATATGCAAAGCCAGGTCACTGTCGCTGACGTCGGGTGACAGCGCGCCTGATACCGAAATGCCAATCACCTCGGGGAAGCTCAGGGTGACGGGTTCCCCCACCAGCGCGGCCTGCCCTTCGAGCCCGCCCACGCCCCACCCCAAAATACCCAGGGCGTTGATCATCGGGGTATGGCTATCGGTGGCGATCATGCAATCCGCATGCAGGAGCGGCACCGGCGCGGTGTTATCCACCGTTACTACCTCGGCAATGGTTTCAAGGTTCATCAGATGAATAATTCCGGTGCCCGGCGGGATCACACGGAAGTTATCCAGGCTCTTTTCGGCCCAGCGGATAAAGCGGTACCGCTCAGCGTTGCGGCGAAAATCAAACTGCAGGTTATCTTCCAGCGCAGAGGCGGAGGCATAACTTTCGACTATCACCGAGTGATCGATTGTCAGTACTGCCGGAATGCGCGGATTGATCGCCGTTGCGTCGCCGCCCAGCTCGGTTGTTAAATCGCGCATCGCCGCGAAATCCGCCAGCGCTGGCAGGCAGGTGGTGTCGTGGAACATCAGCCGATCGGGATAGAACTCCACCTCGCCTTTGTCCGCCGCCCCGGCCAGCATCTGCAAAAATTGGGGCAGGGCCTCCGGTGAGCGCAGCGCGACGTTTTCCAGCAGCACGCGCAGGCTGAAAGGGAGGGCCTGCAACTGCGCCAGGGGCAGCAGTTGGGTGAGATCCACAAAATGATAGCGCTGATGATCAATCACCAGGTCAGAACGTTCGAGAGCCAGGGTTGATGTCATAGGGTCTTCCGTCACAGCAGTAATGTTATGTTCGTCAGGGGATAACGTGCCATGTCCGGGACGGGGCGAAAATTGAACTTTTGATAAGATAGCGTTCTCGAAAAGAGAACGCTAAGAGGGAGATCACGCTGTGGCTAATTCTCTGTCGATAATCTGCTGTACGCTGCCTTCCGCCTGCCAGCGGGTCAGAAGCGCAACGAGATCCTGATAGCGTTCAGCGTTACCACGTGGAACGCAGATAGCCTGATTTATCTGACCGAAATTGTCCGGCAAGACGCGGTACCCAGGGTGTTCTGCGGCGGCGCGCTCCAGCGGCTGGCGAATACCGGCTGCCATATCCCCTTCGCCGTCAAGAAACGCATCAATAGCGGCCTGAGATGAAGCAAGTCGGTTCAGGGTGGCGTTTTTCAGTTCGCGCGTCAGATGGAGATCGTAGGCCGCCCCTTTCCCGACGTTGATCACCACTCCGGTTTTATCCATCTGCGATACGCTTTGCCACGGGCTGCTTTCGTTAACCAGAACCGTTCCCTGGATCTGGATATAAGGCTGGGTAAAATGCAGCACCTCTTCGCGCTGCGGATCGACCGCCAGAAACGCGATATCCCAGAGCCCCTTCTGCGCGTCGTCCACCACCTTTCCGGCGGTCGGATAGGTTTTGAATTGCGCCGTTCTGCCCCACTCCGCGGCGATTTTATGCGCCAGTTCCACCGTGATCCCGCCCGAACTGCCGTCCGGCAGTTCCTTTGCAAGCACGGCATTACCCAGATTAATGGCAAAACGCAGGGGTTCAATGGCTGACATGTGGCTCCTCCGGAAGACGGTTACGGTCATTATGTTCGGTATCAAAACTCAGGCGCTGGATTTTGCCGGCGACGAATAAATAACAGCACAGATTCAGGAAAGCGCAGACGCCAACGAAGATCAGCGCGCCGTTAAATGAGCCGGTGTCTTTAATAATGTAGGCGATGATAATCGGCGTGAAGATCCCCGAAATATTACCGATCATATTAAACAGCCCGCCGCTCAGGCCGATCGCCTCTTTCGGCGAGAAGTCGGAAACCACACACCACCCCATCGCCCCAAATCCTTTGCCGAAGAAGGCCAGGGACATGATGGCCACGACAATCCAGGCAGAATCAACGTAGTTACAGATCACCATGCTGACGGCCAGCAGCATACCGATCACAATGGGCGTTTTGCGGGCCGCAGAGAGGCTAAAGCCACGGGAGAGCATGTAATCCGACAACACGCCTCCCAGCAGCGCTCCGGCGCAGCCACACAGCGCGGGTAAAGAGGCGACGAACCCGGCTTTCAGAATAGTCATGCCGCGATCGTGAACCAGATAAACCGGGAACCAGGTCAGGAAGAAGTACGAAAGTACGGTAAAAAAGAACTGCCCCATATAGACGCCGAGCGCCAGTCGGTTGGTCAGCAGTTTGCGGGTATAGCCCTTGCCCGTGGTGTCGCCCTTTTTGGTGGCCTTCAGGTTGGTCAGCCCCCCGCCCGACTGGATGTAATCCAGTTCTTCGCTGTTTACCAGAGGATGGACCTTCGGGGTGTCGGCAAGGACCCGGTGCATAACCAGTGCAATCAGGATCCCCAGCCCGCCCATAAACCAGAACACCGACTCCCAGCCGAAGCGATAAGAGAACCAACCCATCAGGGGTAAAAAGACCACCAGCGCGAAGTACTGCGCCGCCGTGGTAAAACCGGATGCTTTACCGCGTTCGCGCGCCGGGAACCAGGCAGCAAGAAAGCGCGAGTTGGCAGGCAGGGTCGGCGCTTCAATTAACCCCATCATAAAAATAAAGCCGAAGATCATGATGCGGGTGACCCAGACGCTGTCAAATGAGGTGCTGAACCCCACCAGGAAAACGAACAGTGACCAGGTAAAGACCCCGGTGACCAGCACCCTTTTCGAGCCAAAACGGTCGAGTAACCAGCCGCCCGGATACTGCCCAAGCACGTACGCCCAGGTAAAGGTGGAGATCAGATAGCCCAGCGCCACAATATCCAGGCCAGCGGCTTTGACCATATCGGGTCCGGCAATGGAGAAGGTGGCGCGATCGCCATGGTTTAACGCGATACTTAAGAACACCATCAGCAAAATCATATAACGATAGTGCGTAGGTCTCTTTTTTGTTGAAGCAGAGTCAGGAGTTGTCATTCTTTTCGGCCTTTTCAGGAAGACGAAGAGTTAAATCCGTAAAGTTCAGCCGGGTTATCGACAAATAATTTGTGCCGAACCCGCTCATTACTTGCCCAGTGAAAAATATTTGAAAGAATTAACGCGTCATCTGGCATTTTCTTATTTGCGCTAATGAGATTCGGGTGCGGCCAGTCGCTTCCCCAGACCACGCGCTCGGTGGCTTCATGTAAAAATCCTTTGATCACCCCCGCCATGTCCGACACATCATCCCGCTGTGACTGATGGTAAAGCGCCGACAGTTTTACCCAGCAGCGGCCGGTACTGATGAGATCCCAGGCGAGCTTCCATGCCGGATGGGACATCGGCTCGGGCTGCGGCAGGCGGAAGAAATGGTCGATTACCAGCCGGCCCGGAAGCTGGGTTAGCAAAGTGCGCAGTTCCCAGAGCTGGTCGGCGGTGGCATGGATCTGCACATGCCAGCCGCGTTCGGCTACCCGGGCGGCCAGCGGCATCAGCATCTCTGGCGTGGTGATACTGCCCGCGCCAAAATTGAAGCGGATGCCGGTCACTCCGGCGGCGGCAAGGTAGTCCAGCTCCGCGTCGCTGACGGAATCC
>BCQK01000051.1_pt1 | contig 12094 bp, 12 predicted proteins | sample 1008131 | NCBI WGS metagenome assembly BCQK01 (sample SAMD00035458, study PRJDB4067) | museum specimen metagenome | isolation source: Liagora japonica specimen isolated from | place: Japan
GTTTAAGTGTCTCGCTTTGGACGAGTATCATGCTGATTGTTTTTGCAGGTGGTGTACTAGTATTCAGCTGGTTCCATTCGGATTGGGTGTTTGGTGTAGTGATGATTTGGTTTTATAGTGGGCTGTTCTTTAACGATCGTCTCACTTTGACACAGGAATGGATTACCGTTATTGCGACGGTGGCAGTCGCAATCGTCACAGTAGTGGTCTTTCGGAGACGACAAAAGGTTTTTTCAGAACAAAAAACACCAGTTTCTTGAAACAAACCGACAGTTTGAATCATTGCTTTTCGTTTTTTCGGGTATATCCCTTATAGAAGTTAAAAAGGGGGAGACAGTCAAATGGGGAAAAAACAATTTATCGGAACGTATGAAAATGAAACCGAATTGATTCGAGATATTGAAGATTTACATTTTAAAGGGTATCTTGAGGAAGATTTATACGTCGTCTTACAGGATAAAACCGATATGGCGATGTTACGGGGACAGTCAGCAGCACAACTCGTCACGGGTAAACGGACATTATTCGAGCGTTTTACCGGAAAGCCGGCGACAGAAGATGAAATCCGAACGGCATTTACGTCGCTTGGTCTAGCGGACGAGGAAATTGAACGTCATGTCGTCGGTGTCCGGCATGGTGCTTACGTCTTGTTCGCGGATCAAGAAGGTGCGGAGCGACCGACACCGTCACCTAAAAGTATTCTTGAGACGGAGCCGGAAGGCATCGAAGCAGAACGGAAACTCGATCATGAAAACAGAGCATTGGAGAACGAAAACAACGATAAATTATGAGTGTTGCCTTTGTTTGAGTGGAGAGGGTGAATTATGATGGACAGCCACTACCATACAATTCTGGTCGCAGTAGACGGATCAAAGACAGCAGACTTGGCATTCGATAAAGCGGTCCAGTTTGCAAAAATTGATCATGCAAAGCTCGTCATCACACACGTCATCGACATTCAGACATTCGCGAATGTCCGTGCCAACCAACGCTTCATTGACCAAAACGTGACAGAGTATGCACAAGAATTACTTGAACGATACGAAAAACAGGCACATCAAGCCGGGGTGGATGCAGTCGAGCTCGTCATCGAGACAGGGTCACCGAAGACGCTGATCCCGAAAGTCATTGCACCGCGTGTTGGGGCAGGACTAATTGTCTGTGGGGCTGTCGGCATGAACGCAATGGAACGGATCATGATTGGGAGTGTATCCGAAAACATTGCCCGTTATGCGAAATGCGACATTTATATCGTCCGTCCAAAAACGTTAAATTAATCAAAAAAGATAAGCAGTCTCTTAACGGTAGTAGCTTAAGGGACCGCTTATCTTTTTTTAGTTTACTTTGTCAGCAGGTAATAAAATACACCAAGTACGATTAAGATGACCGGTAGTAAAATCAAGTACATCCAAACCATGTTTTTAGCAGTTGTTTTGTTACTGTAGCTTTCTTCATTACGGCTACGTCCGACCATGAGTGTAAAAATAAGTCCAATGATACAAATCACAAGGGCGATCCAAAATAAAAGGGTCATCGTTCTTCCTCCTTTATCTAGCAAACATCAAGCTCTCTTTTATCATATCGAACATTGCTCGGGTCTGTCTGCCTAATTGTGACAGTTTGAAGTTGACGTCAGCTAGTTGAGGGGCTAAACTAACACTAACAGTTTAGGAGGTAAACTAAAATGAAAGACAATCTTCGGGAAGCCGTCCTTCTGTTTGAGGAAGTCATGATTCATGGGACGGAACGCGTATTAAAGTCCGTTGAATCTCCCGTGTGGCGTTTGTATTCTCCAGAGCAACTTCATTTATTGAAAATCGTCGGTAAATACGGACCGATTGCTTCGGGACGAATCGCCGTCATGCAAGGTGTCCATAAAAGCGCGATTTCAAACCGTCTGAAAAAGTTAAATGAAAAAGGACTCGTGGAAGTCGAACGGGCGGAAGATGATCATCGGACGAAACAAATCATTTTGACGCAAGCAGGACACGATGTCGTCGAGGAATCGAACCAGGCAATCTATCTCTATTTGGAACAATTGATTGACGGTAAGGTCGAGGACGATGAAATTCAACAGTTTATCGAAACGTTTAAAAAGGTTAAATCGATTTTAAAGATTGAAGATTAAGCAGCAGAGAAAAATAGAACTAGAAGAGGTGGAGAAGGCATGCGACAAATCGTCAAGTGGCGCTGGCCGATCGTAATCGTCTTATTGATTGCGACAGTCGGTCTATTTTTAGCGGCACCGAACTTATCGAAACAAGCAGAGGATGCTGGAGCGATTCAGCTCGCAAGTGATGCAGATTCGCAGCGCGCAGCAGATATTTTACAGGAAGCTGGTGCAAGTGAAGAAACCATTTCGCTCGTCATCCCGTTAAAGGACAAGGTCTCAGCGTCTGACCGCACTGACATCGGTCAAATCGTGACGGATTTAGAAAAACTCGACAAACCTGTGACCGGTGTCCTTAATCCGTTTGAAAGTGAGGAAACGGAAGGACAACTTGTCTCAAAAGATAAAAAAACGGTGCTCGTTCCAATTACAGTGGACGGGTCACAAGAAGAAATTACAGCGCTCGCGGAAAAAATCCGGGCGGATGTCCTTCCGAATGACCGGACGATTTATCTGACAGGTGAATCGCTGATTAATGCAGACGTCAACAAAAGTTCGCAAGAAGGACTGAAACGGACGGAGTTAATTACTGTCGGTTTGATTTTTGGTTTATTGCTCATCGTCTTCCGTTCGATCGTCACACCGTTCGTTCCACTGCTTGCAGTCGGCGTAACCTACCTGATGAGCCAATCATTTGTGGCGTTTTTTGTTGATTGGTTCGGTTTCCCGGTCTCGAACTTCACACAAATCTTCCTCGTCGCGATCTTATTCGGGATTGGGACAGATTACTGTATCTTACTGTTAAGCCGCTACAAGGAAGAACTGACAGCTGGACATGACGTCGAAACGGCTATCGTCAACACGTATAAAACAGCGGGTCGGACATTGCTGATCAGTGGGATTGCCGTTCTCGTCGGTTTCTCGGCAATCGGATTCGCAGATTTTCCAATCTTTAAATCATCGGTTGCAGTAGCGGTCGGGATTGCCGTCTTACTGCTCGTCCTGTTTACACTCGTCCCATTTTTCATGGCGACGTTAAAAGAAAAATTATTCTGGCCGTCGAAAAGTGCAGCGAGTCACCGTGATAGTAAGTTATGGGCACGTTACGGCGGATTATCGATTCGCCGTCCATTGCTCGCGATGGCAATCGTCGCCGTCATTACAGTCCCGACGCTCTTTACGTATGATGACGATCTTTCATTCAATACAGTCGATGAGATTGGAGAAAAATACGAAACCGTCAAAGGGTTAAATGCGATTTCAGACGGATTTGGTGCGGGAGAATCGCTCCCCGTCAACGTCATCTTAAAGGACGATAAAGACATCGTGACAGAAGAAACACTTCCTTACGCGGAGCAGTTAAGTCGCGAGCTCGTCAAATTGGATGGTGTCAAATCCGTTCGGTCGATTTCAAGACCAACGGGTGAGGTCATCCCCGATTTATACGTCGACCGCCAACTCGCGCAAATTGCAGATGGGGTCAAAGATGCCAATACGGGTCTTGGTGAAGTCGGTCAAGGTTTAGAGGAAGTCGAAAAAAACCTTCAATCGATTAGTGGACAGCTTCCGGCTGGAGACGAAGCGACGGCTGGGGCAACACAACTGCAACAGGCAGCAGATGGTCTCGGTCAAATCAATCAACAGCTCGGCGCTGTCGGTCAAGGACTGCAAACGACACAAAACATACCGCAAGCGGTCGGGACGTTGTCCGCTTTATCGGAACAATTGACGCAAATTGAAACCGGCATTGCGCAAGCGGCGACAGGAATTGAACAACAAGGTGCACAAGCTGGACAGCTCGGTGGTGGCTTGACGCAACTTGCGGACGGTGTCGGTTCGGCAAATGAGGGTCTTCAAAAAATCGAAGACGGTTTAACGGATGTAGCGGATATTCTGACTGAGATGGGCGATTCGAAAACGATTCGCGGGACCGGAATGTTTATTCCGAAAGAGACGTTAACGAATAAAGAGTTTGAACCGGTCATCGAACGCTATGCAATTGATGACGAAACAGGATTGAAGTTTGAAGTCATCTTAAACGACGATCCCTATTCGCCAAAAGCGATCGAAACAGTCGCGGCGATTAAAAAAACGACTGCGAGTACGTTAAAAGATACGCCACTCGAAGAGGAAAAAGTTGCTTACGGTGGTATTTCAAGCATCAATAGTGACTTAAACGATACGTCAAAAGCGGACTTTTCGCGGACGGTCGCGATTATGATCGTGAGTCTGTTCATCGTCCTCGCAATCATGTTCCGTTCGTTCATCATGCCGCTGTTCATGATTGGTTCATTGTTACTGACGTACTATACGTCGGTCTCAATCGCAGAGTTGATCTTCGTCAACGGACTGGGGTATGACGGAATCAGTTGGGCGGTTCCATTCTTTGGCTTTGTCATGCTTGTCGCACTTGGCATCGACTATTCAATCTTCCTCCTTGATCGCTTCCGCGAAGAAACGATCAACGGACTTGAGACGAAAGAAGCGATGTACATCTCGATGAAAAAAATGGGCTCGGTCATCATTACGGCAGCGATCATCCTCGCCGGTACGTTCGGTGCGATGATGCCATCCGGTGTCCTCAGTCTCGTTCAAATCGCGACGATTGTCATCACGGGTCTTCTCTTGTATGGATTGATTGTCTTACCGCTCTTGATCCCGGCGATTACGGTTTCGTTCGGTTCAGGTGTCTGGTGGCCTTTCCGTCAAAAAGAAAATAAGAAGTAAAGGCATTGAACTGGTCCATCCGGGCGTCATCCGGATGGGCTTTTTCGTTATACTACAAGCAGGAGGCGATGAAGATGCAACAATTCAATCAATTGACGGATCGTGTGTGGTATCAAACACCGGTCAGTGAAACGGATCGACCGATTTTAGGGCTGATCGTCGGAGCAAAACGCAGTCTGATGATTGACGCAGGAAACTCGAGCCGGCATGCGGCACTGTTTTTAGAAGAAGTGGAGCGACAGGGCTTGAAAAAACCTGATTTACTGGCATTGACGCATTGGCACTGGGATCATATTTTCGGACTAAAGGAAATGAACCTTCTGGCGATGGCAACGAAGCGGACGGTAGCGCGAATTGAACAGATGCTAGATTATGACTGGACAGATGAAGCACTCGAAGCGCGAATCGAGCAGGGAATCGAGATACCGTTTTGTGCCGATGCCATCAAGCTCGAGTTTGGTCCGACACGTGATATAGCAGTACAATTGCCAAATATTCAATTCGAGGGAGAACTTGTCGTCGACTTAGGGAATGTGCATTGTATTCTGCGCGAAGTCGAAAATGACCATTCACCCGGGAGTCTGCTTGTTTACATACCGGAAGAACGTGTCTTATTTTTAGGGGACGCGATGTATGCTGATATCTTTTCGGCGAAATGGAACTATACGGTCGAGCGAATGACGTTGTTACTTGATACCATCGCGGAGTATGATGCGGCGTATTACGTCTGGTCGCACGGTGAGGCAATGCCCCGCGAAGCCTTTGAAAAAGAAGTCGCGATGTTACGTCAGGCGATGGATGTGACGGAGCGAGCAGGTGGGAAGATTTCAGAGATGCGTCGATTATACAAAGAAACGGTCGACCGTGTGTTAACGACGGACGAAGAAGAAACGCTCGTCTTTTTTGCGAACGGGATGAAATCTTAAAGCAATCGATCGTCAGTTCGGAAGGAATTGATGCCGCAAAAGGCGAAACTGTTCAATATGAGAAAAATTGGATAGATGAGAAAGGGAGTTGTATAATGTATCCGGATAAAAATAATCGGAACGAAACAAGCGACCGTGTTTTTTTTGGTACGGGAAAATTCTTTTTCGTCTTTGTGATTGCGCTAGTGCTCTATGTTCTCTACGACTTGTATCTCCAATGAAAACAATCTGACGCGTCACCTTCCTGAAAAAATCGGAAGGTGATTTTTTGATTTTTAGGGGAGTGCAAAGAGACCAAATTTTGGGTAATAATCAGCATGAGACACTTACAGGTTTTTGCAGAGGAGGCACAACATGAAACGCATCCAGATTGCCGACTTTGATCGTCGTTTACCTGGGAGAGAGCTCCGGGAGACGACGCATTATTATGAAGTGATTTTTATGAAAGATTACGAAGAAATGTATCCTTCAACACAAGTACGAACGATTCAATTGGCAGATATCTGTGTCAACTTAATCGTGATGCCGGAGCGGACGTATCTTGTCTCCGCGTTATTTTTGAAGCCGGTCGAAGTAACAGATGTCGTCGCCTGGATTCAACTGTACACGATTAGTTTTGCGACAGCTGATGACTCGGGTTATTATGTCGAACAGGCGGATGAAATTCTTGAAATCGTCCTGTATCAAGACAATCCGATTGTCATTGCGACACGAGGGGATGACCGCCTTTATTATGAGACGAAAGGAGCGATTGAAGTGCGCCGAGCCACCAATGAAGGAATTGGAAACAAACCATTGTTGTATTTGAACGGAGAAGCATGGTTCGGGGTCCCGCGACTTGAATTCAACCCGAAGCAAGACGAAATCCATGTCAATGGAACGTTTTTATTCGCTGATTATATGGACGTTTATCAAGGTCATGTCAGCTTTTTTCGGAAGACGGACCCAGAATTGCCGGCTGTGTTGCTAGTCGGGCAGGCCATTATTGAAATGGAGTTGACGGAAAAGCCAGACGGTAGCCGAATCCTCGTCATCGAGCAGCCGTATGATGAAGCGTGAAACCTCGCCTCTTTCTCTTTCAAAATGAGTTAAAAAGGAGACAGTGAAATCCCTTACAAAATGTGCGAAGATAGGAAGGAGAAGGTTAGAGGGGATGAGGGGAAGCATGACTAAAGAGACACCACGTAATTCAAAATGGATGCGCTCCTACAATCGGGCACTTGTGTTACGCCTGATTCGAATGCATCAGCCAATTTCGAGGGTCGAACTTGCCCAGCGGACAAATTTGACGAAGCCGACGGTCTCGAACATCGTCAGTGAGTTGATTGCCGATGGTCTCGTGACGGAGCGGGAACTCGGAGTTTCGAATGGGGGACGCAAACCAATCATGCTTGAATTGGTTGCGACGGAACAATATGTCATCGGAATCGATGCGACGAGTCATCGTTTCATCGGTGTCATCGCCGACTTGAGTGGAAATACGATCCATGAAGTCGAATCAATCGGACACTTTGATACGAGTGACGATATGATTGATGCCGTCAGTCAACTGTGTGAAGAATTGATTGAAGCGACAAACGGTGTCGGGACGATTCATGGCATCGGGATTTCTGTCCACGGGATGGTTAATCCGGAAACAGGTGTCATCCTATTTGCCCCTCGGTTCCACCTTCATGATGTCGCACTAAAAAAACATTTAGAGGAACGATTTGCCTATCCAGTTTTCATCGAGAATGACGTGCTTGCGCTCGCTTCCTTCGAATTGTTATTTGGCGAGGGGGTTGGGGTCGATCAATTCTTTTACCTTTATGCAGGCGAAGGGATTGGAGGCGCCTATGTACTGGATGGAAAGTTGATTGATGGGGAAAACCACATCACGGGTGAAGTCGGACATATGCGACTTGATTTAGATGGACCCATCTGTTCTTGTGGCAATCGTGGTTGCCTCGAGGCATTGGCAGGCGAAAAGTCACTGTTGCGCGATTTTGAAGTCATTGATCCGCAAGTAAAAACCTTACTGGAACTGCGGAGTCGTTTAGTGGCAGGAGACGAACAAGCGGCGCGCGCCTATCATCGAGCAGGAGAGTATATCGGGATTGGTGTATTGAATACGATTCACTTGTTGAACCCGAAACGGATTTTACTAGGCGGCCCGATGTTTGAACGCGCACCGGGCATCGTCGAGCAGATTAAAGAACGGGTTGCGCATACGGCGCTGACAACAGCCTCGCGACAGACGGACGTGAAGATGGTGCCGTGGAGTGAAAAACAAGGAGCACTTAGTGCAGCTGCCTTAGCGACAAATAGTGTCTTTCAAACGATTTAAAGTATAAACTACTTCCATCGATATGACGGAAGTAGTTTTTTTGACTGTAGGCAAACTCTTATGAAGAGTGAAAATGCGATAACGAGAAGCAATCAGTTCGCGCTTCCCTTTCTCGCTTCATCTTCAAAGCGGCAATTGGTCTAAAGCGATTCAAGACGGATTGCGCTCCAAATCGTCTGCATGCCTGGATTTCTCTCACGGTATTACTTAAAAAGCGTCACGTTTCGTTGACTCCTACGAGAAAAAGTGTGTGTTTAACGCACTTTCAGAGGTAGGCAAGACCTTGCTCGTAAGGAGCAACGGCTTGCGCCTCGCCCGAGGAAAGCAACGAAAAAGACGCTTTGTCACGCCCTCAGTTATCAGGAATTCAAGCAATCTCGAGATAACCCCGAAAAATAATTTATGAAAACGTTTACAAATATAAAAGTCATATGCTATAGTCTTTTTAAAGATAGATAATAAATTTAATTTACTAAGTTCATGTGAACGGTGGAGGTGGATGCGGACTGGCGAAGACCAGTCGAGCTGAAACGGAAAGAAGGAGGCAACGCGCCGATGGAAACAAAAGATCCGTGGGTTTCCTATCGTGAAGCTTTTGGGCGTTACGGGGCCATCCGCGGCTTTTACTATGATCGTCAAACGCAGCGGATGACTGAACAACAACTAGGGGATGAACGGTCACCGGACCAAGACATCGTGCTCGTCCGTCCGCGACAAGATGGAGTTTTTCAATTCCGGATGTCATCCGTGCAAGGAGTATTGACAATCCGTTCCTCAGAACTGCATGTTCGAAAAAATGAGAGCGGATACATCGAATTACGCGCATTGATGCAACAAATGCGGACGGCAGGCTGCTTAACACTTGGCGGGGAGTTTTACTTATTTGTCGCTCGCGAAGTCGACACATTGGATTATCGGTTACGTTTGATTGCCCGCGTGTTGATTCGGCTACAGGGAATGCCGATCGACCAAACGGTGATGGAAGACTGGTGTAAACAAGCGAAACTGGAAGGTCAACACGGTCAAAAATACGCATGATACTTACACATAAAAAGGGGATCAATCAGATGAAATTTAAAAAATCGAAAATTTTAGCGGCAGCATCGGTTCTTACATTATCAGCACTACTCGCAGCTTGTGGTGGCGAAGATGAGCAACAGACGACAACAAAAGACGGTAAAACAATCGTTACCTGGTGGGGCTGGGCACCACAACCTGAAGCTGGGAAAGCCGTTGTCGATGCGTTCAATAAATCGCAAGACAAGTATTCAGTCGAATTCAAACGGTACAGTGAAGACTATGAAAAGCAACTTCAAGTCGCAATGTTGTCAGGTAAAGGCCCGGACATCATTGGCTTAAAAGAACCGATGATTCAGCAGTATAAAGATCGTGTCGTACCGGTCGATTCATATATGGATAAAGCAGCCGGAGATGGATGGAAAGATAAATTCGTCGAGCTCGGGATTGAACAGACGACACTTGATGGTACACAATACGCAGTCCCAATCGGTTTCACAGGACAAGCATACTTGATGTACAACAAGACGATGCTTGATAAATACGGTGTCACGCCACCTAAGAACTATAAAGAAACGGTCGATGCCGTCAAAAAAATCAAAGCGTCTGGCGATAAAGTCATTCCATTGATGCTCGGAGCAAAAGATGCTTGGATCGACATCGATGTCTACAATGTCCTCAGTCACCAAGTCGCGCCGGGTTATATTCAAAAAGTCTTGTCGGGTGAAGCAAAATGGACAGATGACGAAATGGTCAAAACAGCACAAGTATGGCAAGACCTCTTCGAAGATAAAGTCTTCCAAGAAGGAGCGCTGGGTCTTGCGACTTACAATGACGGGATGAACCAGTTCTTCGATAAAAAAGCTGCGATGTGGGTCATCGGTTCATGGGAAGCACACTCGATGACGACGGCTGAGAAAAAAGACAAATGGAAAATTGACGATGAGCTTGGATTTGCACCACTTCCTAACCTCGTAGGCGGAACAGAACAACCAATCATCGCTTCAATCGATATGGCGCTTGGTGTCAATAAAGAATCGAAACAACAAGAAGGTGCAGCAGAGTTCATCGCCTTCATGAGTCAAGGTGAAGGACAAGAAGTATACATGGGTGAGTTCGAGATGGCACCAGGAATTAAAGATGTCACGATCGACTCTGATTCCGCTTTCACATCGGAAGGCGAAAAAGAATCATACAAAATGTTAAACGATACGCTTGCGGACGCAGTCGCGAGCCGTGGAATCCGGGATACGAAATTGAACGATATCCTCGGGAAGGAACTTCAAAATATCGCAACAGGTCAAGATCCGAAAGAAGCACTTCAACGTGTTCAAGATACAGCGGATAAATCGGCGAAATAAGCAGTAGACAGCGAAGTGATGCGCCTGGCGTATCACTTCCTGATTTTTGGAAAAGAGGAAAGTGAGGAATCAACATGCAGACAGAGCGTCAGGAATTGCCGATTAAACCAAAAGCAGAGCCGTTAAAACCAGCAGCGACACGTTCACCTGCTCCAAGAAAAAAAGGCAAGATGAAACAAAATATGGTCGGTTGGGCATTTGTCGCACCAATCGTCCTTTTCGTCGTCAGTTTCATCTACTACGGGATTTTCTACAATGCCTATAACTCGTTTTTCTCATGGGACGGGATTTCGTTTGATAAAGCGTTTGTCGGGCTTTCAAACTATGCGGAAATGTTCGGAGATCCGGACTTTTATCTTTCGCTCAAAAACACCTTCATCTTCACCGTCTTGACGGTCACAATCCAGGCTGGAATCGGACTTGTTCTCGCGTACTTCCTGCATACACAAGGACCGCTGCGGACTGCGATGAAATCGGTCTTCTTCTTCCCGGTCGTTTTGAGTCCGGTCGTCCTTGGGGCAGCTTTCACACAAATTTATGATTTCCAATTTGGCTACATCAACGAATTCTTACGTGCAATCGGTCTTGGGAGTCTCGAGCAGAATTGGCTCGGCGATCCGGATATCGCGCTTTATTCCGTCATCGCCATCAATATCTTCCAGTGGACAGGGTCGTCGATGGTCATGTACTACATGGCGATGTTGACGATTGAAAAAGAAATTTTCGAAGCTGCGAAAATTGATGGAGCCGGTTTCTTCCGGACCCTTTGGAGCATTGTGTTCCCGAACTTAAAGGGCACGACCTTCACGTTATCGATCCTCGGTGTCATCGGTGGACTGAAGACATTTGACTTAGTCTGGATCACGACTGCCGGTGGGCCGGGATCGTCCACAGAATTTATCTCGACCTACTTATTCCGAAAATCAATGCTCCAACAGGAAGTCGGCTACTCGAGTGCTGTCGCCATCGTGCTACTTACAATCGCGTTGCTGATCACGTATTTCCAATTACGGATACAAAAGAAAATGGATAACTAAGGAGGAACGTACCATGAATGTAGAATCTAAAAAGAGTCGTTGGATGATCAACCTTGTCCTTGCCTTAGCTTCAATCGTCTGGCTGTTCCCGATCTTTGTCATGTTCAAGGAAAGCTTACGTGTCAATGGATTTGAGAACTATATCGCGACGTTACAAAACCCGAATTTCCCAACGTTCGTCTTCAACAGTTTCTTTGTTGCTTTCTTCATGATCATCATCTCAATCACGATTCTTGCGTTTGCAGCGTTCGCTTTTTCAAAGCTAGAGTTCGCAGGAAAGCGTCTCATGTTCAATATGGTCCTCGCCGGTTTAATGTTACCGGTTGCTTCGATGATCGTCCCTTTGTTCTTTACGCTCCGTTCATTTGACGGACTGAACAATCATTGGGGATTGATTGGGGCAGAAGTTGCATTTTTCCTCCCGTTCGGCTTGATGCTCATCAAAGGGTACTTTGACGAATTGCCGAACGAACTGATGGAAGCGGCCTATATCGACGGTGCGACAATTTTAGAAGTCTTCTTCAAAGTCATGTTGCCACTCGCGAAACCGGCACTTGCGACAGCATTAATCTATGCGTTCCTCAACTCGT
>BCQK01000052.1_pt1 | contig 12083 bp, 12 predicted proteins | sample 1008131 | NCBI WGS metagenome assembly BCQK01 (sample SAMD00035458, study PRJDB4067) | museum specimen metagenome | isolation source: Liagora japonica specimen isolated from | place: Japan
TTTTTGTTGATCTGAACCATAACGCCATAGCACTTCCATATTGCCACTATCTGGAGCATTACAATTAAATACTGTGGGTGCGATTAAACTACGGCCTGACAGTTCTGCAATATGGGCATATTCCTGTACAGATAAACCTGCACCCAATACTGGATCTGGTAGAAACATGTTCCAAAGTCCAGCAGCTTTTGCTTTATTTTTCAGGACTTCAAGTTGTGCTGGCCATTGCCATTTTGTCCAATCACCACCTTGATTGAGATGATGGACTTCATTCCAAAAATCAGCTTCTACAGGTTCAATTTCATTTTTAATAAAGGCTTTGGTACGTTCTACAAATTCTTGCGCACGTGCTGAAAGTTCAAACATGCTTATCTTCCTGTAAATATATGGATAAATATTTGAATAGTGACTCTTTACTTTACCTTAGCTGAAAACCTATTATGAACCAAATGATTTAATTCAATACCTCACTATGAATATGATTCATAATAAAACCAATCTTGATATGTCGATTTTCAATCATATTGATATTAATTTATACCCGCTTTTTATCACCATTTATGAACAAAGAAATATTTCAAAAGCGGCAAAGATTTTATGCATTACTCAGTCTGCTGCGAGTCATGCTTTACAAAGACTTAGGCAGCATTTGCAAGATGATTTATTTGTTCGCGCTGGGAGTAAAATGCTGCCAACACCTTTTGCTGAACAGATTTATCCATCTGTACAAAATGCTTTATTTGCTTTTCAAAATATCTCCAAACAAAAACAACAGTTTGATCCCAGTTCAGTACAAACCTTACGCATTGCAATACATGATGAAATTGAACCGATTATTTTTCCTAAATTGATTCATCATTTTCAAAAATTGAATTTAACCATTCAGTTTCTAAGTACCAAGCTTGACCGCAAAAATGTAATTGCTGATTTGGCTGCTCAACAAGTCGATTTTGTCATTGATCTAGAACAAAATTATGGTGATAAAATTAATTATCAAAATTTGGTTCAAGATCATTTTGTGATTTGTTCTCAGCATACAAATATCAATTCTGAACTGTATTTTGCATCACCTCATATCGGTGTTTCTTCACGCCGTACTGGTTTGCTTTTAGAGGACATATATTTAAATCAAGCGCAATTTCGTCGCCAGATTTTTATGCGTTGTCAGCATTATTCAACTGCCCTGCAAGTTTTAGCACAATATCCTGATGCGATGTTAACCATTCCAAAGCAGATACTGGCACATTTACAAGTTGATCAAAGTATCAATATTTTTGAGCATCCTATTGATCTACCTGTATTAAATATGGGAATTTATTGGCACGGTGCGCTAAATGAAAATTCTAGGCATATTTATTTAAGAGAAGAAATTTCTAAAATTTTTGCTTAGGCTATTTTATAAACGATTGGATTTAGCATGCGGTTAAGCCGCTTACGTACGATCATCCCTATTCTTAATGATTTTCTTCATTCTAGTAGGTGAAATTAAGCCACTTATCTATTCCATTCGACATTTCATACATTGAACTCAAATTATAAAAATAAGACATAAAATCCACATTAACCATGATAATATACATTTTATGTCATGTTTTGGATGATATTGCTATGAGGACTTCGGCGCATAATTTTATGCTTGATGGTGTGGAAGACATGTTGACTCAAATTGGGACGAATATCAAAAAAGCCCGACTTCGACGTAATATGACCATTCATGATTTGGCCAATCGCATTCATGTAGATAACCGAACGATCTCACGTATGGAAAAAGGTGATCCAAGTACCAGCCTAAAAAATGTGATTTCAGTTTTAGTGATCTTTGGCCTTGAACATACCCTAGGCTCACTCGCGAATCCTGAGTTGGATGAAGTTGGCTTAGCACTCGAAAATCGTAATAGTTCAGTACGTGCAAGATTAAAAAAACAGTCTGTGATTAGTGATGATTTCTGATAGGTAAATGAACATGGATGAAGTTAAAGGATGTTATGTTTTCATAGATACAGGCTCCCAGCCAACAATTGCTGCACACTATTCTTATGAAAAACCGATTTATCGCTTTCTTTATGGTCAATCATACTTACAACGTGCAGATGCCTTCCCTTTAGATCCACTTAATCTAAGCTTTCAGTCTTATAACAAACCATATGAAACTATTTCTAAAGATGGTTTTGGTGTACTTGCAGATGCAACACCAGACAATTGGGGTAAACGCTTAACCAATGCCTTACACCGTAGAACACCATTAAATCAATTGGAATGGTTACTCGCTTCACAAGGAAATTCAGTCGGCTGTATTGTTGGAAGCTTGTCTAAATCGCATATAAAAAACAATTCAAATATCATTCAATATGCAGAATTAGAAACTTTCATACAAATTACTGAACTCATCGAAAAAAAACGAGATCCGTTTGAGATGAAACTTGAGCAACTTGAATTAAACAAGCTGTTATATAACGGGGCTTCAATGGGCGGAGCCAGACCCAAAACCCTTGTGATGTATAAGAATAAGGAATGGATTGCCAAATTTAATAAAAGTGATGATTTGTTTGATACCTGTAAAGTTGAATATGCTTCGCTGAATATGGCACGAGACATGGGGCTCAATACATGTAATGCTGAACTAACAGAATGTGCCGGTCGCCCTATTCTCTTAGTTGAACGCTTTGATCGAAACTGCCCTGAACGTAAAAAACACTATATAAGTGCCAATAGTTTGCTCAATATTCAGAAAATTCGTATAGGAGATCCTAAAATGTCCTATATGAGTATTGCCAAAGTCTGTAGTCAGATTTGTTTTGATGCTATCAGTAATCAAAAAGAACTCTATAAGCGGATGGTGCTGAATGTCATGATTAGCAATACTGACGATCATTTAAAAAATCATGGTTTTTTGATGTATGACATGAAAAAACAACATTATGCTTTAAGCCCGCTTTTTGATGTTTTACCACATGGTATGCCAAGCTCATTTCCAAATGAACATGCTCTGGTTTTAGGCAATGATGGACGTTTTGGAAGCTATGACAACCTTATCAGTCGTAGCAATGCCTTTGGACTAAACCTAGATCAAGCCAGAGAATGTATTAAGGATATCCGTGATGTTCTCGAAAATAGAGAAAAATACTTGTTAGATGCGGGTCTTAAAGCCATAGAAATTCGTCAATTAGAGCCCTATTTCTATCTAGATATCCTCAAAAACTAAAGTTCAACAATGCCAGCCATTTATAACTATGGATAATAAAAACTTTGATCAGAATGAATCGGTATTTAACCATTCATCTTGGCAAGAAAATGATCTAAACATGACATAAAATCCAGTTTAAATTAGATAAAGTACTTTTTATGTCATTATAAAAGAGAACATCCAATTGCATTTATTTAATTTCGCTTAGGCTATTTTGTTGTTTTATAATGATCCTTAGTCCTACTTTTTTACGATAATAAGCTAAAACATCAGAAAAAACTCTTGCTGCGGTATACATGATCAAGATCGTAAATCAAAAATAATTGTTGTTATAACATGAGACCGAATACGATCTGTTTTATTCATCTATTTTCCAGGCGTGATGAATACTGTTAAGCAATCTTTGATTTAATGCTTGCTGATGTATTTGCCATTGAGCAATTTCGATTTGGGTCGGCTCTTGTTGCCCATCGGATTCACTTAAAAACCTTTTCAATCGACTTTGATAATGAAAAGCTGAGACATCCCCAGTAATATCGACTCCGATTAGACGTGCTGAACAAGTTTGAATTAGATCCTGCAAATGTTTTTCTAAAAAATGCCCTTGGTCCCAATTGGTCATCACCACATCTTTAGACAACACATCCTTATCTATAGATAAATATATGGGTAGATCAATTTTTTGTATTTCATTAAAAAAATCTGACATTAATTGGTCTGGCTCATCATAACCATGCCATGCATGTTGTGCGCCAATCCATTGGGTCCAATTCGCCTTTTGTTGAATACTCCAATAATGCAATTTGCCCTTATATAAAGGAGACCAATGGTTTTCCCATGCATGTTTTAAGCTAATATCACTTGAGCTGATGCCGATCACATCGATCCGTGCAACCTGTGGCAATTGACTGGCCCAATACACCCATGAACCACAGTGTATTCCAAACGGATAACGCATATTGTCAGGGTGATTGTCACAAACAATTAAATGAACAGGTTCATTGTTTGTTATCCGTTTTAAAAGCAGCTGGGTTATATGATGATAATCACCACTTCCCATAAATACACAACCCAATTGATCTGATGGAGGTAATTGCTCAGCTAGATAATCTTCAAGTTGCTGAAATTTTTTCCAATGACATCCAAAACGGATTTGTTCTTGCCAACTGGCAAGATCGATGTTTTGAGCAGCATTCGAAATCTCGACTGAACCATCAAAATTGAGAACAACATGTTGCCTAATGCTATTCATGATTTTGACTCCTGCATACTTTCATGCCAATGTGCATCTGCTTCAAACAAATGGCGTAGTCGTCTGAGTACAAATCTTAATATAGGTTGTTTAATCCAGACTAAATGCCGTGTAAAAGTAAACTTAGCACCCAACTGAGCCTTTACTTCAGGGTCTGTCCAACCAGCAATGTAAAATTTTAAATGATGTTGTTTGGCATAATCCAGATTGATGAACCAACTGATAAAATAAAGATTATATTCAATGGCTAAGGGATAATTTAAACCAATATATTTATCAACAAGATTCCCTTGGTACTCAAAACAAATGTTATATCCCACTAAAATTTGCGCTTTCCAATACAAAAAGACTTTGCCACCATTCTCAGCATCTTGCAAAATTTCATCAAAAAACTCAGCAGTGAGTAAGTCAAAGTGAACCTCACTTTGATTGTAAACATTTAAAAATAACTGATATAACTGCGCTCGAAATGCGTGCTGTGCAAATTGTTGTGCACCTGTATCGAGTATCTCAACCCGTAAATCGTCTAAGCTTTTCAACTTGCGTTTCAAATTTTTACGGCGGCTTTTTGAAAATTTTGCTAAATAATCTTCTCGATTTTCAAAATCAATTGGCACATAAGCCAAAGCTTGCCCTTCTATCGCCAGAAAACCGGCACGCTCTGCAACTTCAATGAATTGCTGACTATAGAGATTCTCCCGCGCAGTTAATAAAGGCGAATTTATCGGTAAATCTTTAATAATCGTTAAACTTTGCTGGCCTATACGTTGCTTGAGTTGTTGCAGCAAATCACTGACCGGTAAACTACTGATAAGCGGGCTATATTCGGTTACGGTCGTTCCAATAAAACATGTTTTTAAATGCAAAAACCGACCCCAATATGAATAACCTAATGTAGATTCAATGCGTTTTTTTACAGGAAGATCTAAAGTCGTGAGTAGATTAAAATCTGTTGTAAAAAAAGTTAAAAAATCGCTTGAATCATTTACATCAAACATCTTAGGTGGATGCTGAATAAAAGCATCTACCAGTGAATGTGGTTCCAATTGATTGAGATCGGTTTGCATTGTCATAAATTCAACCTACTGAATCACAGCTCTTTTTTAGCACGTAGTAATAACTGCTCTAATAAAACCATTGCTTGATCAATTTCAGCACGTGAGATTTCCAAGTTTGGTGCAAATGTAATCACATTTTTGTAATAGCCGCCCACATCCAAGACTAGACCACATTTTTCACCTTGATACTCCAAAGTACCTGAAAGACCAATATCTACCATTTTGTCCAATAATGCTTTATTTGGAGTAAAGCCATCCACTTGACATATTTCTGCACGTAAAGCTAAGCCTAACCCATCAACATCACCAATTTCAGGATGGCGTTTCTGTAGATCTTTTAAGCCTTCAAGGAAATATGCACCACTTTCCATAATTTGTTTTTCATAATCTTTCTCAGCCAGCATTTTCATGACTTCAAGCCCCACTGCCGTACCCAATGGATTTGATGCAAAAGTCGAGTGCGTTGATCCAACAGGGAAAACTTCAGGATTAATGATTTCTTCTTTTGCCCAAACGCCTGCAAGCGGATTTAAACCATTGGTCAGAGCTTTACCAAATACCAATACATCTGGGGTAATACCGAAATGTTCAAATGACCACAATTTACCAGTACGATAAAAGCCCATTTGGATTTCATCAACAACCAATAAAATTCCATGCTCATCTAAAACTTTTTTTAACTCTGGATAAAAATTCATAGGTGGAATGACATAACCACCTGTTCCTTGAATCGTTTCAATATAGAAAGCGGCAAATTCACTTTCGCGAACTTTAGGATCCCAAACACCATGATATTCATTTTCAAATAAGCGTTTAAACTCAGCCACAAGTTTTACTGCATACTCTTCAGCTGTCATCCCTTTAGGACGTCTAAAAGGATATGGGAAAGGGATAAATTGAGCACGTTCACCAAAATGACCATAACGACGGCGATAGCGATAGCTTGAGGTAATTGAAGAAGCCCCTAAAGTTCGACCATGATAGCCGCCTTCAAAAGCAAACATACGGCTTTTACCATGACAGAAATTTCGCACCAATTTCAATGAATCTTCGATCGCTTGTGATCCACCAACATTATAGTGAATACGTCCCTTTACGCCGGTCTTTTTCAACATATCTTCGGCAATGACTTTGCTCAATTCAATTTTAGTTGGGTGTAAATATTGGCTGGCAATTTGAGGTAAGGTATGAATTTGATTAATTAATGCTTGGTCTAGGCGTGGGTTTTTATAACCAAAATTAACTGCTGAATACCACATTTGAAGATCAAGAAATGGCGTGCCTTGGTCATTATAAACATAGCTACCTCGACAATCTGTAAAAATATTAGGCGGATTGACATAATGCACGGTATCGCCATATGAACAATATTTGGCTTCATCCGCCAAGAGTTGTGCTTCATCTAATGGTTCACGTTTTGTCATGGCCTGACCTTCTGAAAAAAGATGGTTTTCTTTGATATTCATGTTGTTACCTTTTTCGAGCTTTTAATTGATTCAGTTTTGTTTTGAAACAAAATCTGAGTGGAGAAATGAGTTACATTCAAAATTTATATTTGATGCCGATGGATGGATAAATATCTGTACGTCGGTCAATCATTGGACTATTTGTTTGTTCCTTTGAAAGAAAATCGACGTTTAAAGTGCCAAAAGCACTCCAATCTTTTGAAATCTGGTAATCAGCTGCCATCCCTAAAAAAGGATGAAAGCTTGAGCTGGGTTGATAAAAACTGATACCTGTGCGTTGGGCTTCTAATGAACTTACGCCATAGTAATATTGGTTATATTTAGCATCGTTCCATTGCACACCGATTTCAGGATAAAAAGACCATTTACCACGACTGATTTCGGCCAGATACGATACTGTGGCAATCGTGCCCTTACTTCGAGAAAGTACGTCTGTTCCAATCTGGGCCTTAAAACCCCCAAATGGCGTTATTCGCATATAACTACCACCCGCCATGACTGACCATTTACGGCGTTGTAGTCCAGTCAGCTCCCCACTCGGGTCATAACTGCTGCCATCGTATGCAGCATTTAACCGCAGTTCATTGTGATCATCATTTAAAAGATAAACACCAGCTTCATCGCCTTCTAAATAAACGCGACCGTTATCATAGAAAGCTGTAGGTAATAAGCTCTGATAGGTACGTTTTCCTTTATATGGCTGAAAATCGACAGTGTAATTTGCACCAATACTTAAAGCTGCAGGCTGATCATCATTTGCATATACATAGGATGAACTAAGTAGTATTCCGATAATCGGCGCAAGTTTTATGGGTTTTAAATGATTGTTCATATTTCGGTCCATTCAACGCATTTTTATAATGACTTCAAATCTGAAATCAGCATATTTGCGATGTGGGCTAAATATGAATTTGCTTTCTTATGCGAATCTTAAAAAAAAGTAAAATTCCATTAACATTGTTTTGTTTTGTGACCCGGAACTTAATTCAGTCAAAAATATGAATTTTAAATTCCTTTAATTTGAGGCGATAAAAAAATAAGTTATTAATTTTTATTAAATTAAATAATTTTAATAAATTACACTTTTTTACAATACAGCAACGTCATCTTTTTGCCACTAATTTCCCATAAGATTTAATTAAGAATCGAAAATTAATTTATGTGACAAGTTTATTAAAATAACAGTGGTAAAACTTATTATGTTCCTGATAAGCCCGCAACAGAATACGACCTCACAAAACCTTTGGCATATATTATGTGATTTTGATGGGACTATTAGTTTAAATGATACAACTGATCATTTATTGGAAACTTTTGCCTTAGATGGATGGCAAGCCATTGAGCAGCAATGGGAACAAGGATTGATTGGCTCAAAGCAATGTATGCAACAACAAATCGCTTTATTGCATATGAATCAACAAGCGTTTTATCAATGTTTAGATCAAATAGAAATTGATGCTGGTTTTTTAAATCTGGTGCAATTGAGCGCCTTACATAACATACCACTGACCATTGTTAGCGATGGTTTAGATCTGGTGATTCAATATATTTTATCTAAGTATAATCTTGGGCATCTTCCAGTTATCGCGAATCATTTGGTTCAAGTAAATGAATACCAATGGCGATTAGAATTTCCAAATACCAATTTAGCCTGTAAAAGTGCAAGTGGCACCTGTAAATGCAAAATTGCTGAGATGAATCATCAAGCAAATATTATTTTAATTGGCGATGGTCGTTCAGATTTTTGTCTTGCTGAAAGCGCAAATTATGTCTTTGCAAAAAAATCCCTGATTGAACATTGCCGCGAAAAACAAATTTTATATACGCCTTTTAAAAATATTACAGAAATTCATCAACCTTTAGAAAAGTTACTGATGAGTGATTTTGAACTTGATCCAACGATTATGGTGCTTGCATGATTAAAGATAACTCATTCTTCATGAATGGAAGTCGTACTGGTGTACTACTGATCCATGGTTTAACAGGCACACCTAATGAAATGCTTAGTGTAGCAAAGCCCTGTCAGCAAATGGGCTATAGTGTCTTAGCCGTACAGCTCGCAGGACATTGCGGAACAATGCAAGACTTGGTCCAAACCAAATGGGAAGACTGGTATACAAGTATTTGCCAAGCTGCTGAAGAATTAAAAAAGCATACTGATGAAATATTTGTCATTGGATTATCTATGGGCTCGTTATTGGCACTTAAATATGCTTCAGAACATCCAGTTTCTGGAGTGATTTGTTATAGCCCAACATTTAAATTTGATGGTTGGAGTATTCCACGATGGTCAAAAATACTCGCCCCTATCGTTTTACCCATCGTTTCGCATTTAAATATTTTTAAAAATAGTGCCTTTGATGAAACTGAGCCTTACGGCATTAAAAACCAACAATTGCGTATGCGTATTCTAGAAGCCATGAAAAGTGATGATAGTAGTAAAGCTGGATTGCCAGGTAATCCTTGGCATTCACTTTATCAGATGCAACGCTTATCCAAAAATGTTGGTAAAAATTTATACAAAATTACCGCTCCGACGCTTTGTTTACATGCATTTCATGATGATATTGCGGATAAAAAAAATAGTCAGTTGATCTATGACAAAGTATCGGGCCAAAAACAATTAATTTGGCTTTATGAAAGCTACCATATGATCACGATTGATAACGATCGTAAACAAGTCATTGAAGCATCATTAAATTTCATCAAACAGCATCAACAATTGGCTGTTATTTCCAACCCTGTAGAAAACTCAGCTGAAATAAGCACTGTTGAAGTGAATTTAAAACATGGTGAACCTGCGTGAATTTAGCTATTGCTGCTGTCTGGTTTTTAACTATTGTCATTGATACTGTCGGTCAACTGGCTTTTAAGGCAGCAGCATCAGAAAATACTCAACATGATGGCATTGCACATTGGAAAGCAATGGCAATACGCCCCTGGATTTGGATTGGTATCACCAGTTATATCATTGAGTTTTTCACTTGGCTTATTTTCCTTTCCTTAGTCCCATTGTCTGATGGTGTGATGTTAGGCAGTATCAATATCGTTGTCATTCTTATCGCTGGACGTTTATTTTTTAATGAAAAGCTCACACGTAATCGACTGATCGGTGTCATCTTAATTAGCTTAGGCGTCACTGTTGTGGGATTAGGCACATGAAGTTATTTTATATCATCGGTTTTATCATATTAATGTCTTTTGACACCTTGGCCCAAATCAGTTTTAAATTTGCGTCCATCCATGCAATGCCACTGACTTATGATATGGCTTGGTTAATCCGTATCTTGAGTCATTATTGGATTTATGGGGCAATTATTGGCTATATCGGGGCCTTTTTTACATGGATGACTTTACTCAAACATGCACCTGTTGGACCTGCCTTTGCTGCATCACATTTGGAGTTGATTAGCGTCACGCTTCTGTCTATATGGTTGTTTAATGAACCACTCACCTTTGCAAAAGTACTAGGCGCAACACTGATTTTAATTGGTGTACTTTTCTTAGCAAAAGATGAGTCAAAACAACATCTTTCAACCAATGAAGTACTGAAGTAAAACCACCCCCTATTTGAACCAATACATAGGAATATGACTTACGACATCTAAATATGAAAAAAGAAATCCCACCGACCAATGGCCTCACGATTAATTTTAGAGATCTGTTTCCTTCTGCTCGTCAAACAGATCTATCCACATATCTAAGCCATTTACTCAACATTCCTCAACCGAGTTTAACCTGCTCAGGTACAGTTGCTCTAATTCTTGCCTTGCAAACGCTAGAAAAAAGACAGCCACAACGTAAACAAGTCATTATTCCAGCATGGACATGTCCGTTGGTGGCACTGGCGATTGAGAAAATAGGATTAACGCCCGTTCTATGTGACATAGAAACCAATAGCTTAAATTTTGAGATTCAACAACTACAACAATTAACCAATGCAAATACCTTGGCAATTGTGGTGACTCATTTTGCTGGTCTAGTTTATGATTTTAGCTTAGTCCAAGAAATTGCCCGACATTATCAGACCTTTATCATTGAAGATGCTGCTCAATCTATGGGTGCTAAAACCCATTATCAAAGCGTAGGGCTAATTGGAGATATTGCATTTTTTAGTCTGGCTTTTGGCAAAGGACTAACCAGTGCTGAAGGAGGTGTATTGTTTAGTCGGGATCTAGAAATCAACCAGCAACTTTATGAAAGTTCCTTAACATTACCTCTGCTCAAGCAATGGGAGCTGAAACGTTGTTTGGAGTTGATGGCGTATAGTTTGCTTTATCGTCCTGCAACTTTAACATGGCTCTATGGCAAACCTTTGCGTAAGGCGCTAGAAAACCATGATGAAATCACAGCTGTAGGTGATAACTTTGATCTCGACAGTATCCCTATTCATCAACTTGGAAAATGGCGCAGTCAAGTCGCAGCACATGCCAGTACACGCCTTCCACTACATTGGCAACAAGCAAGACAGCGAGCTAAAAAGCGTATCTTACAATTAAGATTATTGCCAAACTTACATATATTTGATGAACAGATAAATACTCAGGCAACTTTTCCCTTTTTGATTTGTTTTGTAGAAAACGAAAGATTATGTCAAAAAATATTAGATGAACTTTGGTGCTCAGGTTTAGGCATAACCAAACTTTTTGTACGTTCAATTTCCCACTATCCAGCGTTATCGCATATACATGCCGATACGCCAAATGCAACGCGCTTCGCAGCACAAAGTTTTACCATTAGTAATTCAGCTTGGTTAGAGGAGGATGATTTTCAAATTATTTTTAAAGTACTAGAAAAAATTCTAACCACATAGAATTAAGCCCAATCTGAGTAACATCTATTTAAAAAAACAATTTACCTTTGTCACGTCATATAACCCATTCAATAAAAACCAAACCGTTTTCACCCTTTGCCTGATTTAATCAAAGATGATCATTTTTTGATTGATGAAAAAAATTTATTAATTTGTTAGAAGCCGCTTATATACAGATTATTTTTATTGTCCGTATGCTAACACAAAAAATGAGGAACACAGTTCCTCATTTTTACTTTAGCAAAACCTTAGTAGGCCAATTGAATCAACATTCTAAAAAAACCAGCAATAATCGCCAATGTTAGAAATC
>BCQK01000053.1_pt1 | contig 12007 bp, 10 predicted proteins | sample 1008131 | NCBI WGS metagenome assembly BCQK01 (sample SAMD00035458, study PRJDB4067) | museum specimen metagenome | isolation source: Liagora japonica specimen isolated from | place: Japan
TCGACAGACGCCGGAAAAATGATCGGATCTTCTGATGGACCTTAGCTGCATCCCATTCCACATGACGCTTAAGTTGAATTCGGTTCACATCAAACAGATAATCTGCGTTTCCCGCCCCCAGTTCCGTTGATTTTTCTATCAGGTGATGCAGCCTGGGCTTCAACGCACTGACAATGGGAACCCGCCATTCACGGTGTGTCTTACTGCCCTCCAGGCAGAGTTCCAGATACCCTTCACTAAGATTGATGTCACCCAGCCGGATATGCAGCAGCTGATTTAGCCGCATTCCCGTATATCTGAATGCATCCAGCACCGTCAGCCAGTACCACGCTGGCCAGAGCGCATTACGCCCTCCTCTGATACCACGCCCTGCCCGTTCAGCCTCTTCAAATTGCTGCATGACCAGATAAACACGAATCAATTGCGATCGTGTCAGCGTTTTTTTCTTCCTCGTATCCCGCTGAACATTGCTTTTATTGAAGGGATTTTTCCCTGGGGGAAGGATTTCATGTTCCATCCCGTAATTAAACAGCGCCCGCAGGTGTGCTATTTTATTGTTCCATGTCTGAGCCGATTGTTGTTTCTCCTGAAGGAGATAACGCCGCCACTCCAGTACCTGACGGTGCGTAATTTGCGCAGGAAGGATATCACCAGAATAACGCCTGAAGCCTCTGACAACCTTGTTATAACTCCATTCGGTAGCGGGTCTCAGCCGGTGAGCAAAAAAATATTCTTCAAGCAGTTCATCCCAGGTTATTTCATTACGCATCTTATTCTTCTCCCAAAAAACCAAAACAGATCCCTGTAGAGATCCCTGTGTGTATCTTCCTTATGGAAAGAAAAGGAGCTTGCTGTCCTCCGGAGGCCTCACTCCTTTCAGACGGGCAGCTTTGATAAGATAACCATTAACCCTGCTGAACCACCCCTGTTTATCTTCTGAGCAGTACAGTTTCGCCCGGGTAAAACGCTCTCCTTTGCGAACACGATGTAGCTGGAGTTTTTCAAACGACGTCTGAATCTGCTCCCTGTGACTGTCACTTCCGGTATCTTTCAGAAATAGAAAGAAAATATCCGGCACCAGAAGGTAAATAAAACCGGCAACGGAATGCACCCGTGAATCAGGTCGGTTGACGGTGATCCTGCCGGATGCCATGCCATCAGACAGCCAGGCGAGAAAATCCTCGCCCGACCGTCGGGCATCAGCACCGGCATTAATCGGGTGGCACGGCTCTCCCGGTGTGCTAGATAACAGACAATCAGCACCGGTATTGATGTGCCAGGAGACGTCTTCCGTCTCAACAGGCTCATCAGGTACGTCATTCCCGACGGGCACCACGGTTTCATCCGGCACTATAGTGGCTGGCGTATTCACATCGCCGTCAACCGTGACCTCAGCATCCGATACTGCGGAAAAAAGACTGAGCAGCATATCGGCATCCCCCTGGCCCGGGCTGCCGTTAGCCTGTTCTTCCGGCGGATCAACTCTACTCATTCCGTTCAGCGGTGGCTGACAGTCCCCGCCACCGGTATCGTTCAGAGACGTCATCAGTTCCGAAGCAACCAGCGTCAACGTAGATGAAGTTAAGTTATCGTCCTTCTGAATAGATAACATGCCGTCCGGCGGAGTCACCGAATCTGGCGGCGCACTTACCACAGAAGATTCACCTGTCTCCTTCCGGAGCGCCGGTGAGTCAACCTTCTCTGCGGCCTGGTCGAGCAACGTCCTGATAAGAGGCATATCTGGAGAACCATTGCGGAATGCACAGGCAAGACTTAGCAGCGCCCCGGAGTTACCTGAAAGCCAGTTTATCGCTTCTGCGGGCATCAGTTGACCGGCGGCCAGCGCCGCCAGAGCAGAAGCATCATGCGCGTTCGGGGGAGAAGAACGAAACCGGAAGCGATAAGGTGTATCAGGCACAGATATGCCTGGTTGCCAGTTGAGGCCACTGGCGGTTTCGCCTTCAATACTGGCCAGTAACGGCAGGTGATAACACAACGCAGCCCAGAAAATAACAGCCTGCCACATAACGCCCTGAGCGGCCTGTTCTTCCGGTGCCGCGCCTGGCGGAAACATATACCCCCGGGCAAGCCTGACAGCATAAGCGGTAAAACGCAGGCTTAAATCACCAAATCCCCCTGCATAAGCCCACCGGCCATCAGGTGCCGCTGGCACGTTCTGGATCCGTTCAAGCAGGTGGTGCACAGGAGCCAGATAAAGTCGCTGATATACTTCGCCCGACAGCGCGTTATTTTCCCGGATTTTCTGCAGGGCCTCCTGACGTAATGTGCTGATGGTCAGTTCTTCAGCCTTAACCGGTGAGAAATAACCTGTCGGCGCCGAAACAGGGTGTTTGCCGGAGGGCTCTGTGATAGCAGGCGTACCGGACAAAAACGTTTTGATTTTATTTAACATGGGAAAATCGCATCTCCCCCATCCTTCTGAACATAATCCGTTGCAGGTTGTTCGCAATCTTTCTGCTCTTCACCAGACTTCAGGCACTGCATCAGCTCATTCAGCACCAGGGTCTTACGGGCGCGGGTCACGGCCACATACAACAGATTTGTTTCGTCCTGTCGTTCTTCTGCAGAGGGTAGCGGGTCGGTGATATCACAAAAATTCTCATTCTGAACGACAACTTCCCATCCCAGCCCCTTACTACGATGCGCAGTAGACACGGTGACCTGCGGATCCTTTTCATGCGTCACAACCTGTCGGCGCATGATGGCCAGCTTTTGTGGCAACGAAAAATACTCATCAAGCAACCGGATAGCCTGATTCATCTCCATCTCCTGTGTCGCCTTCGCAATGGAGCAATATTTCTCAAAGTCCCGGTAATCCTGACCGAGGCGGGGGGACTGCATCCGTTCAGGCATATCGGCAGAGAACCAGCAAAGATCTTCCAGTTCGTCCGTTTTGTACCCTTCAATGCCCCCCACCCAGAAGACTTTTTTCTCCTGTAGACGGGCAGAAAGCGCAGCGCCAATGACGCCGGAGACCGTCCGGCTGAGAACGGAGTAATGAGGGATGCCAGCAGGCAGATAAGCAACCACTTCATCATCCCCACAGCTGCCGGTGATTTTCATCTCCTCCCAGGACGTTGCCAGCAGCATGTTCGCCATTTGTGGGACCGCAGGGCCAAACCGGAAGCTGGTCGTCAGCCACAATCGTTCAACCTGCTCAAGACGGAGAGAACTGAGCGCATTATCCGCACCACGAAAACAATAAATCTGCTGGTAGCGATCGCCAACCAGCACAATCCGACAGAGCTGACTCAGGACAAAGGCACAGGTGACCGGATTGGCATCCTGGACTTCATCAAAGAGAATAGTATCCCACTTACTGGCGAGACTGGGGCCGGACAGCTGAAAAAGCTTTGGATAAACATCATGAGTGATCGGGAAATCAGATTCGGTACGACTCACTTCATACCAGAGAACCTTTACAGCCCAAAGAATTTTATCTGCAGAGGGGTCATGACGCTCATCGTCTGCTAACAGATGGATAATGCTGGGTTCCGGCTCTGCACTACAGAGAAACGCATTCAGCCCCGTCAGCGGCCAGTGCCGGGTATTCATTTTCCGGGTGACATCAGTAATACCTAGATTTGCCATCAGTCGGTGCCTGAAATGTCGGCCGAAATGCGACCAGACCCGTTGATGGGAGGTTTTGCATTCAACGTTGAAGGGAAACTTTTGTTCGGCTTCGTCACGGATGGTTCTAGTGTAGGCAAGGTACAGCATTTTGCTGTCCGGGTATGCCTGAGCGAATTGCATCAGTGTGGTTTTACAGGTACCTGCAAACGCGTTGACCACAAGCTGATTGCCCTTCCATTCAATAATCGCATTTTGCTCTGGTGTGGTTTTCCAGGTCATTGGGTTCTCCGGGAGTGACAATTGAAACTCTCACACTGCCGCCGGCGGGAGGTTACGGCTACAAAAAACCAGATATCCATTTTCATAAATAAAAACGCTTTCAGGCAGGAGCGCGATGGTGTAAGTGGGGTCAGTTTGGATATTGGAAATTAGTGTACGGCAAGCCTATTTTTTGGATAGACTTACCTGTAACAATAGGTTGTAGTCCTTCTCATTCACCATGGAGGCTCTTTCCTTTTCAATGGAAAGGTGGGAACTTTCGTTTCTGGTTCATTAAACACCTCCATTTTAGATGTAAACTTATTATCCTGATTATTTGACCACATCACTATTACTAAGATGAAATGCTGAGAACACTACTCGGTTATAATCTCCCAGCGCTTTATCTGCGGCATAAATCCCCGCCCCCGGCACAACCGGCAGACCAGAAAATATCGTTATCTTTTACGCTACATTGACCGCAGGCCCCGACTTTAAAATAAAAAGAATCCTCCGAGCAACCTTTTGGATTATCTTTTTTATCCACTTTTCCGAAGGCACCCACATTGTCTGACAATGTCAGGAGAGAGAGGTAAAAACAATATTTTAACATGGGAAAGCCTCTTTTATTTTTATAGGAACATTATTGTTAATAGTATATTGTACGGGACGTTAACGTATTTTCAGATAACGTTACGCGAGCGAGATAATGTATCAATCGTACATTAACTTTCTAGCGTTTTTTGCATCAAATTCCTTTAAAGACTTACGGGCCAGATATCTGAATGGCAGCGCTTTAACGATCTCTTCAAAAGGCATCACCGCAAAAGCCCAAAAGAATGCGCCATCAAAATAGAGAATAATCAGCGCACACAAAGGGAGCGCAATTAGCCACTGCCCAGTGAAATTAATGATAAAAACTCCTGACGTTTTTCCCAGGGCCCGGAGGATATGGCCATGGACCGTATTATATCCTCTGACAATGGGTAAAAAGATATATAACGGCGCAATCGCCGACAGCGCCTGATAGGTTGCCGGCGTGAGCGTCGGATAGAAATCCGGCAAGATCCCACTTAACGCTAGAAAGAGCAGCGCCGAGATAAAGGAGATCGCCACCGCCATATCAATACTGACATTGATATGCTTATCAAGATGCGCCATATTCCCTGATCCGATAGCCTGGCTGAGGGTAATGGCCGCTGAGTGTGCCCAGGCCGTGATAAACAGCGTTCCGGCTTTGATCCAGGGCATCACAATCGTCATCGCCACATAGGCATGCAGCGTCAACTGTGAATACAGCAACATGTAAAGGGTCGCCCCCGCCTGGAGCATCACCACGTTTGCCGCCACCGGGAAAATCTCCCGAAAATGACGGGCTGCGTTTTTTTTCACGGAGGCATCCAGAGCCTTCAGCGACAGCACCAGCCCGCCATCTCGCCGGACTGCTCGCAGTAAATAGAGCAGCCTGACCATAATCGCTACCAGGCTCCCTGCGGCAGCCCCCTGTAAACCGATGCCCGCTATACCGCCATGACCATGAATGAACAGGTATGAAACGGCGACATTAATGGGAAGTTCAAGAAGATAGCCGCTTAACGCAACATTGGTACGCCCTCGCGAATTAAACAGCGCAATCAGTACCTGAGTAACGGCATTCACCACGATGATAAACGTGGCCAGTGTCAGATAACGTTCCGCTTCTGCATACAGCGCGACATTATCAGTCAGCGCACCAATCAGCCCCCGGGAAAACAGGGTCAGCAGCAGGCAGAAGGGCAGCGCAGCCGCCACATTGATCATCAGGGCGGCCCAGAACCCTTTATTGACGGCGTCCATTCTCCCGGAGCCTATCGCCCGGCTTAACACCAATTGAGAGCCATTGGCCAGCGCCATCTGAACGCCAAGGACAAAGGCGATAAGGGTGGTAGCGATCCCCATCGCCGCAAGGGAGACCTCCCCAAGCGGAGAAACCAGCAGAGTATCGACCATGAGCATCGACTGCATCAGCAATGCATTAATGGCCAGCGGCCACGCCAGGGAGAGGGTATTTTTAATGTAGGGATGGGCTCTCATGCTTCACGCTTTCCGGTTACCCTTAACGTGGCGCTGCGGCCCCCGGGAACAAAACCAGGAGGCAGCAGCGCCAAATACCACGCAATAGACACCGCGTGAGTCGCGGCCCTTAAGGCATCATCTGGCCGCCGTTAACATCAAGCACCTGTCCGGTGATATAGCCTGAACAAGCATGTGAGGCAAAGAACGCAAAGGCCGGAGCCACCTCCTCAATCTGCCCAAAGCGCCCCATTGGGATACTGTTCGCAATGGCAGTTTTAACTTCATCTGACTTCCCGTCATGAAATGCAGTATCGATCGTGCCCGGAGAGACGATATTGAAACGGATCTTATCCCGGGTAAATTCTTTCACCCAGTTACGATGGATATCGTGCAGCCAGGCTTTAGAAGCGGCGTAGATCCCGGCACCGACACCGCCACCTTCCCGTGCGGCAATCGAACCGGTGCTGATCACACAAGCGGTTTCACCGCTCGCCAGCGCCGAGGCGCGCAGGTGTGGGATCGCATATTTGGTCGTCATCAGCGCGGAACGCGCGTTCAGATCCATGACGCGGTTGTAAAATGCATCATCAATATTCTCTAAATTTTCGCGCCCGCCCAACCCGCCGGCATTATTGATAAGCACATCCAGGCCGCCAAAGTGGCGGGTGAATGCCGCAACCAGCTGTTCACATGCAGCGCTGCTCGTCAGATCGGCCTGAAAAAATGCCACCTCACCGCCGGCAGCGCTCAGTTCCCTGACCAGCACCTCCACTTCAGGGCCAGCCACATGACCGTTAATGCCCACTCTGGCACCATATTTTGCAAACAGACGCGCGGTTGCCAGCCCCATTCCCGCTGTGGAGCCCGTGATCAGTACTCGCCTGCCTTTCAAGTCGTTAAACATTGCCTTTCCCTCTTGTAATAACCTCATTAAATAAAATCATACAATATTATTGTATTTTTTAATGAGCGAGATCGCAATACCGAACATTGCCAGAACGCCACCTGTCGACAGGAAGCAGAAGCATCAGATGTCGATAAAGGAAATAGGAAGGTAATAGAGAAAAGGGATAACCCGCGCTATGTGGCTTGACAGGATAAACTCGCCGCTCACAGACCAGCTGCTGAGTGCTTTTCCACCGCAGATCAGCGGAAAACGCCGCATTTTATCCTCCCTGTCGTCACTTGGTGGACAAACATAAGGATGCTATAGTGCAATTAAATAATACATATTAATTTGTGAGTAGCCCATGTCAGGTGAATTTAACTCTATATCCGACTCCAAACGTAGTCTTCACGTTCAGGTTGCCCGCGAAATCGCCCGCAGTATTTTGTCCGGAAAAATCCCTCAGGGTTCGCTGCTGCCCGGAGAAATCGTCCTGTGCGGACAATTTGGCATTAGCCGGACGGCCTTACGTGAAGCCGTAAAACTGCTGACGTCAAAAGGGTTACTGGAATCCCGACCAAAAGTCGGCACCCGGGTCATCAATCGCGCATACTGGAATTTTTTAGATCCGCAGTTGATTGAATGGATGGATGGGCTCACGGAAATAGATCAATTTTGTCATCAATTTCTGGGGCTGCGCCGGGCGATTGAACCTGAGGCCTGTGCCCTTGCGGCAAAAAATGCCACCGCCGGGCAGCGTATTCAGCTATCAGAGGCGTTCCAGGATATGCTGGAGGTCGCCAACGCAGAAGAGTTTGATAAAAAACGCTGGCTGGATGTGGATATCCGCTTTCACAGCCTGATCTTTGTCTCCACCGGCAATGACTTTTTCTTACCCTTTGGCCATGTGTTAACCACCATGTTCATTAACTTCATTGCCTACTCCTCTGAAGAGGGAAATACCTGTATTGAGGAGCACCGGAAGATTTACGATGCCATCATGACAGGCAATGCAGAAAAAGCGCGCCAGGCGTCACTGAATCATCTGCTGGACTCGAAACACCGTTTACCGGAAGCCAGCTGACCTTACGCCGCACGTCCTGACCCGGGAAGGAAAATGTGCTGATTTTTCTTCCCCCGCCTTTTCCCTGTCTTTACATTCCCGCTTTTCCTCTGTGTTCCCCAACGGGCAGTGACGCCGCGTCACCACCGCGAGCACGCCTTTAAACACCCGTCACCTCTCATCCCGCATCCCCTCCTCTTGAATTTACAATAATATTGTATTACATATAGAGAACATTACAGGCCGGGTGACAGGCCAGTTTTTATATCCACTTATTTTAAAGATAGAACGATCAAGGAGTTAAGAATGAGTAAGCCGACTATCGGTTTCATTGGCCTCGGCCTGATGGGCAGCAATATGGTGGAGTGTCTGCAAAAGAATGGCTTTAAGCCCGTGGTGATGGACCTCAATAAAGAAGCCGTTGCTGCTGTCGTCGCCCGTGGCGCAACCGAAGCGTCTTCGCCTGCCGAACTGGCCAGCGCCTGCGATATCATCATGCTCTGCCTGACCACTTCTCACATCGTAGAAAGCGTGGTCTATGGTGAAAAGGGTCTGCTTGCGGGTGTAAAAGCGGGGGCTGTACTGATCGATTTTGGGACCTCCATCCCTGCCTCAACCCGTAAAATTGGCGCCGATCTCGCCAAAAAAGGCGCCGGTATGATTGATGCGCCGCTTGGCAGAACCCCGGCCCATGCAAAAGATGGCCTGCTCAACATTATGGTTGGCGGCGATAAAGAGACCTTCGAAAAAGTGAAACCGGTCCTTGATATCCAGGGTGAGAATATCTTCTATTTGGGCGCTCTGGGTGCAGGTCACACAACGAAGCTTATTAATAATTTCATGGGGATGACCACCGTCTGCACCATGTCTCAGGCGTTTGCCGTAGCTGAACTCGCCGGCGTCGATCGCCAGCAGCTTTTTGATATTATGTCCGCAGGTCCATCCAATTCACCCTTTATGAAATTCTGCAAAAACTATGTTGTAGACGGGGTGAGCGACTTAGGTTTCTCCATTGCCAATGCAAACAAAGACCTTGGCTATTTCCTGGAAATGGTTGATAACTTAGGCAGCCGTTCCCAAATCGCTGAAGGGACATCGGATAACCTGAAAGCCGCCGTCAATGCCGGAATGAGTGACGGAAACGTTCCTGAAATCTTTGACTATTTTCTGAAGCTTAAGCACTAAACCGCACACGCTTTCACGGCGATCGCACACACTGGCTGTGCGATCGCTCCTCTTCACACTCCCTTTTTCTTGCCACCGTCGGCCTCCTCATCGCAGGCTCCATGCCAGGCCTCTCTGGCTCTTTTTTGTCTTATTTTATTTCTTTTATAGCAAGATCCAAATCACACAATAAACATATTGTAATACAAGATGGTTATAGAGAGCGCTATGATGATTTCCATTGATGATTACCCTTTAAAAGGTCTACAGATGGAACTCAATACGCTCATAGTTGGTATCTATTTTTTATTCCTCATTGCGATAGGCTGGATGTTCCGCACCTTTACCAGCACAACCAGTGATTACTTCCGGGGCGGGGGTAATATGCTGTGGTGGATGGTTGGGGCCACTGCGTTTATGACACAATTCAGTGCGTGGACGTTTACCGGCGCAGCCGGTAAGGCTTATACCGATGGTCTGGCGGTTGCCATTATCTTTATGGCAAATGCCTTCGGCTACTTTATGAACTATGTCTACTTTGCGCCGAAGTTCCGCCAGCTACGCGTCATTACAGTTATTGAAGCCGTGCGTATGCGCTTCGGACGCCTTAATGAGCAGGTCTTCACCTGGTCCAGTATGCCGAACAGTATTATCTCTGCCGGTATCTGGCTCAATGGCCTGGCGATTATTGCCTCCGGGATCTTCGGCTTTGATATGACGACCACGATAATCCTGACCGGACTGGTTGTCCTGGTGATGTCCGTCACCGGCGGCTCCTGGGCGGTTATTGCCTCTGACTTTATGCAAATGGTCATTATTATGGCGGTCACCGTAACCTGTGCCGTTGTTGCTATCATCAAGGGCGGTGGCGTCACTGAAATCGTCAACAATTTCCCGTTAGAAAAAGGGGCCTCTTTCGTCTCCGGGAACGACCTTAATTACTTAAGCATTTTTGGTATTTGGGCTTTCTTCATCTTTTTAAAACAGTTCAGCATCAACAATAACATGCTAAACTCTTACCGTTATCTTGCGGCGAAAGATTCAAAAAATGCGAAAAAAGCGGCGCTGCTTGCCTGCCTGCTGATGTCTTTAGGGCCGCTAATCTGGTTTATGCCCTCCTGGTTCGTTGCCGGTCAGGGTGTTGATTTAGCCGTCGCTTACCCGGAGGCAGGGAAAAAGGCCGGTGACTTTGCCTATTTATACTTTGTGCAGAAATATATGCCGGTCGGGATGGTAGGTTTGCTAATAGCTGCCATGTTCGCCGCCACGATGTCTTCAATGGACTCCGGCTTAAACCGTAACTCCGGTATTTTTGTTAAGAACTTCTATGAAACCATTTTGCGACCGAATGCCTCTGAAAAAGAGCTGATGACGGTCTCAAAAATCACCTCAACTGTCTTCGGCCTTATTATTATTCTGGTGGCGCTGTTTATTAACTCGCTCAAAGAACTAAGCCTGTTTGATACCATGATGTACGTAGGTGCCCTGATTGGCTTCCCCATGACTATTCCTGCCTTCTGTGGTTTCTTCATCAAGAAAACACCGGACTGGGCGGGCTGGGGCACCCTCGTTGTTGGTGGTCTGGTCTCTTACGTGGTCGGCTTTGTGATTAAGCCCGAAATGGTACAGAACTGGTTTAATCTGCAAACCTTAACCAGCCGCGAATGGTCTGATCTGAAAGTGGCTATCGGTCTGAGCGCCCACGTTATTTTCACGGCAGGCTTCTTCCTTCTGTCCATGCTGTTTTATAAGCCGCTGGCCACGCACCGTCAGCAGGATGTGGATAAGTTCTTCGAAAATCTGGCAACGCCGCTGGTTTCTGAATCCACCGCACAGAAGAAACTGGATAATAAACAACGTAGCATGTTAGGGATGCTGCATATTATTGCCGGAGTTGGGGTGATGCTGCTCTGTCTGCTGGATAACCCGCTGTGGGGACGCGGCGTATTTATCTTCTGCGGTGCCATTGTTCTGGGTGTCGGCATATTACTCAAGATTGCCGTAGATAAAAAAATAACGGTAAACGATGCTCCGGCTAAAAGTTAACTAACCTGACCGGGCGGTTATTCCACTCTCACCGCCCGATTTTTAATAACCCAATAATTAAAACAGTAATAACGTCGTGATGGCTAATAATGTGAATATTCTCCATGACGTTTATTACGCAAAAAAATAGTTATAAAAACATTTACTCTTTAATTATCAGGACCGCAAAATGAACAAAACATGTGTACTCATCGGCATGGTTACGCTATTACCTGTGTTCTCCGCTTCAGCCGCAACGCTGGATTTTCGTGAAGAATATAAACACGAACAGCAGGACTGGGCAGGAAGAATAAAAATAGGCGGCAGTGCAGGAAATCATTTTTTTGGTGTGGAGTTAAAGCATAAAGGAAATTTAAGCGAACTGGAGAGTGGTGATAACGAATTTGAGTATGGCTATAAATATACGTTTACCGATCATTTGCTCGCCAAGCCCGGTATGGTAATAACCTTTGGCGACGGAAATACCACGTATAAACCACAGATCCGTTTTGAGTACGCATTTGACAACGGGATAACCACGAAAATCCGCTATCGCCATGAGTTCCGGAATTATGCAGCCGGAAAAACGTCAACGGGTCGCGATGGCGAACAGCATGACGCTTTAAACCGCACAAAAATCACAGGTAACCTGACCTATCAATGGGAAGCTATTCAACTGGATTTCGAAGTGAATTATGCCGAAGATCTCTTCAGTAAAGAGTGGAAAATGGGTAATAATAACACCTATGAATGGGACTACAACCTCAAAATTGGCTATAAGATGAGTACAAAATGGCGGCCATATGTTGAGTTCGGTAATATTCAATGCACCAGCTCAACCGATTGCGACTCTCCCCGCCAGCTGCGGAGCCGGGTCGGCGTCACTTACAGTTTCTAATCTCAATCGGAAAACCGCCGTCTGCTGACGCGGTTTCAACCCTGTACACCTTGCGGTGTACAGG
>BCQK01000055.1_pt1 | contig 11887 bp, 14 predicted proteins | sample 1008131 | NCBI WGS metagenome assembly BCQK01 (sample SAMD00035458, study PRJDB4067) | museum specimen metagenome | isolation source: Liagora japonica specimen isolated from | place: Japan
TAATGATGTGTTGCTTACTGGTATACAGTTAGCGGGAAGCGAAGTCATCGACATATCCCTCAGTGAAGACGCTTATGGATGGTGTCGCTGCGGTAATTTCAGAATATGCCATCATCCGTCCTGTATAGTGCATCTTCCTGCTGAAGGGTTTCAGCCGCCACGGTAATAAATGCTCGTACCGTGCAGATAGCATTCTGCACACTCCCCGAACTGATATACACGGGTTCAAGAGATTCGGTAACTCCATTACGGTGTACCAGTGCGTTTCGGGTCTTGATTACACCCTTAATCTCCTCCAATGGCCACTCATGTGGCGTTGTCAGCATCCTTGAAAAATACCGACCTATCACTTTGTGGCTCTGAAATGTCTTCTTCGCTACAAGAGACTGAGCTCGCCAGGTATAAACCTTCTCAGGAGTGTCTTTATCCGGCTCCTGCTCGACCCATTTGGAAGCAAGTAATTTTCTTCTGTCTTCCTTATTAGGAACCAACGAATCAGCCTCGTGCAGGAACTTCTGTAAATGCGGGGGATGACTAAGAAGTGCTCTTGCGCTGTACATCAGAAAGCTGTCCAGTACACTCACGCAATGAACGTAAGCCATCCGCTCTACGATCCTGGGTTGGTTGAACTGCATCAGGCTCTCTAACTCATCCAGTTCAGCCTTTGCATCCTGCAGGCGGTCAGGAATACTGGCAAGCGAAGCCTCAAAATATTGCTGCTCAGCCGCCTCTTCCATCCAGTCCTGAAACCAGCTGTATTCCTGCGCTGCCGCATCCCATTCAGGAGTTCCTTCCTCAGCATCCGGATAATTTTCCGCAATCCATTCGTCACGCCGTTCCTCCTGCATTTCAAACAGCAGTTCTTTCATACTTCCCATTTAAACCTCGCCATCAATGATGTAATCCCACCATCAATTACTCCTCTGACCTTCAGGGGGCGATAATGTAATAGCCTTTAAAATAGTCATCTATCTGACAGGATTGCCAGGGCGGAGCACAATGTTGGAACAGCGGTTTTTTGTAGTCACCAACCAGTTGCCATGAGTCCGAGTTATCCATTCGTTCTGCAACCATTCTTCCGTTACGTTTCAGGATTTTTGGCGATTTCCAGTTATGTCTGGCGTTAATCATTTCTGTTGGCGTTGCGTATGCCGCTCCTGAATACAGCCATAGCTCTTTATGGCCATATACATCCTCAAGCTCCCGGACCACATCGTAAAATGATCTAAATGTTGGTTTACCCATACCTCGCCTCAAAAATAGTATCCGGTTCAATAGTCACGCAGAGTAATGATGACGCGCAGCACAACCCTGCTTCTGTCACACGGATGATTTTCCCCTTCCGTCATCATTTTCAGGATGATAATAAGCAGCCATATAGCCACGCCGTTAAATTACCGGATGGCCGTTTAGGCGAGATCCGACTTTATGTCTTATGACAACTTTCCGGAAGTGTACCACACCCACGGAATAACCACACCGCCCTTTACCGGTGCTGAGCGGCCGGTCACGGGGCAGGGGGCAAACACTATATATAGAAGAAAAATCAGCCTATGGCGTAGCACATATTGTGTTTTTAGGCCGCTGCGCGCCGGGGCTGTTCCGGAAGATCCGGAACTTGCTTTTTTCGGATCTAAGGAGGAGAGAAGAAGGATTTGTGCTGATAACGCAATACTAATGATAAATATTGAACATAATCGCACTATTGCTTACTTGGTAACAATAATTAAAAATATTTGCATTATCTTCAGTAAAAGAACGAGGCTCTTATTTCCCATGTAAATTATATGCCCTTGTAGAGAGCGAGACGGTAGTGAACTTGTGGTACTAAGAATAAACTGTACCGACTCTTCCAGGGCACTGGAGTGTTCAGATGTACGACAGAGCCCTGCGCCTTTTGCAATAAATAATTAAAGGACTGAACATGGCGACCACAGTAATAGCTGCCTTTAACGAATTTATGAAAGATATCGTGAATCTCAAAAAGGCAGATACCGATGACGCGCGTGCAAGTCGCGACTGGCTTATCGGTAAGATGAATGATTTTGAGAAGGACGATAAATTTCCGGTGAGTTATCCAGCGATCCATATTGCCTTTGGATCCTTTGCCAGAAGAACCAAAATCCGTCCTCTGGACGATATCGATCTGATGTTCGGCTTATCCGCGCAGAGTGCCACCTATAACGTTCTGAGTGACCGGATCACTCTGACCTCTTCCGGCGAGGGGTCGCGCCTGCACGGATATCGGCATTCCGGAGCTGACACTATCTGCTCCGTCAGAATTCTGAATGCCTTTAAAAACCGCCTGCAGGACATTGCCCAGTACGCGCAGGCTGATATCAGGCGTAACCAGGAAGCCGTCACGCTGAAACTGGTCAGCAAGGACTGGAATTTTGATATCGTACCCTGCTTTATTACCAGCGAAGATGCCTTTGGACGGACTTACTATCTGATCCCCGACGGCAAAGGCCACTGGAAGTTTACCGACCCCCGCAAAGACAGGGACAGAGTCACAACTGTCAATGTGCAGAATGACGGCAATGTGCTGAATGTCATCAGAGCAGTCAAGTACTGGCAGCGGCGACCGACGATGCCCTCCATGAGTTCCTACCTGCTGGAGACGCTGATTCTGGACTATTACGCCGGCAGGGCAGCCTGCTCATCGTTTGTCGATATGGAGTTGGAAGCGCTTTTCCGCCATCTCGGTCTGTACGTACAGTTCTCCGTCAACGATCCCAAAGGCATACAGGGAGATATCAACTCTCTTTCAGCCGAGGCGCGTAAGGCGATTTCTGACAGATGTTATCTAGATGCGCAGAAGGTATAGGAGGCGAGATGGTTTGAGGAGAACAATGAGTATGAAAAATCCATCAATAAATGGCGCGATGTGTTCGGGCCGTTCTTTCCTGTTTACGGGTGAACCATGAATGCCATTTACACGAACCAGTCGACCAGAGAAAACCTGGATTTACTGTATGCGCAGGCCCGTGTTTACGACAGGGTAAAAAACTGGAACAGGCTGAATTTTATCTTCAGCATCATCGTGCCGCTCCTGCTTTCGCTCGTTACCGTATACAACCGGAGCCGGGGATTTGTCGATTCAGAGCTGCTGTCTTCACTGCTGGGGTTGTATGGACTCCTGGTGCTTACTTTTAACATTATCATCAGCGGACACATCGCAGCACTGCGCAGGAAGGCAGCCTCAATCCAGGAAATGTACGACTGCCGGGTACTGGGCATCCGGCGCAATGACCTGAAGGTGGAGGAGATCCCTCGCGATGACATCATCCGGGAAGCTGCCTATTTCAGGGACAGTCCGGAAAAAGCACGAAAGCGATTTGGCGAAGAGGGGTGGTACGTCAGTAAGGTGTATGACGCGCCGCTGGCCGTAATGGCGCTCCTGTGCCACGGAAAAAACCTCGGCTGGGACAAATCGCTCAGGGAGGTGCTGCACGTGTTTTATCTTTCAGCTTTTATTGTCTCGCCTGTCGCGATGCTTGTTTACGGCATCGCCATGAAATCCGGGCTGAATGAGATCCTCTTCTATGTGGTGTTCACTCTGCCGGTCATCCGCTATTTCTTGCTTCAGTTTCTGGATAATCGCAGCAGTATGAAAAGAAGCGAGAAGCTGAAAAAGTACGTTGAGAAGGAATTATCCGGGATCAGGGTGTCCGGAAGGACAGAAGAAGAGCAACTGGGTTATACGCTCCGGAATATCCAGGATGAGATGTTCGCCTACCGGGCCTCATGTCCGCCCGTTCCCAACGGTATTCAGCTGATAATGAAGCCCAAAAATGAGCGAATTTATGTTGATTACTTTGAAACGAATCTGAAGGAGCTGCACCTTCAGGAGTAATCCCTCCTTAGCTCCGGTGTAGGATTTACGTATGCCGGAGCACATCACGATAAACCATTCAGGTTGCGTGGCTGCCAGCGTAAACACATAGTCACCTTCACCTCAGATAGTTAGCATCCGGCTTTCAGGGTTTTCGGATCTCTGGAAAAGAAAGGAGTGAGGGATAAAAAATGACATTATTAAAAATACAAAAGCAATGCTTAAAAAGCATAAAAGCACTTTTTGTAATTACTACTAGTACTACAAGAAGAATCTATAGCTTGAGGCGGCGTTTATGGAGGTGATCGAGCCGGACGCGATTCCCGCATTAGCTGAGCTGCACGTACTGAACGGGGATAACTTACGCGTAGACAGGCTGCCGTTCTTCTCAAAGAAGCGGCAGCCGTGGCTAAAGCATTAGGTCTTCAAAATTAAGCGTATGGCTGTGCGGCTTTTTGCGGAAAGACAGCTCGTTTATACGAAGCTTAAGTGGCATAGGGCAGATCACGCCACTGAATATGCAGGTGCCGGTTGCAAGCGTTGGAATAGATTCTTCAGTCATGCGGTCTATGTAGGAAACGGATTTTTCAATAGCATACAGATCGTTCTGATTTATCAACCGGTGAATGAAATAGTTATGTGCCTGAGAAATGATAGTCGGGGAGATATCGTTTGGTCGCTGACTGGATATCGTCACAAAGACGCCAAATTTTCTGCCCTCCTTAATTATCTCTTCAAACGTTTCGAGCCGATAATCCTTCCAGCTTTCTGATTCCCTAAACGAGGTGTTCGAAAGGATATTGTGTGCTTCGTCTATGATGAGATGGAGAGTGGACGGTGCCTTATCCATTTTTTTTGCTGAATAAGCCCATTTGGCCATCAAAAGTGGAAGCGTTTTTTTCATGGTCAGATTGACCATATTAAGGTTCAGGACAACAAAGTTCGTTGCTGCCCAGATGGTTCCGCCGGATGCTGTATTGAAAATTTTACGAATATCTTTTTTGAGTCCGCTCATTCGGTTGATGACAGGAGAAAGATGTTCAGGATTTGAGCGGCTTGAAAGATATTCAATAATTAGCTGAACATACATATAGTCCAGCAACTCTTCCATTATATCGTCGGGAAATTCATAATTCTGAGCCCTGCGGTACATATTGCACTGATGCGTATTTTCTTCATTAGAAAAGTAAACACCTGTCTTAGTTCGCCATACACCGCCGTTGTTATAAAAAAGTCAATATCTGCTATCAGGTCTTCGTCCTTCAGTACGGGGCGGAATAAATCAATCAGGTCGTCACTTTTTTTCTTTTCGCAACCAAACAGAGTTTCGGTGACCCGCCGTTTCAGAATTTCACGAAAATAGGACTGAGGGTTCTGCTTCGACTCCACTCGCTTTTTGAATTCAAGCACTCGCTTCAGAAAAGGTTTCTGCGTTTTGTCGGTAGCATCCGTCAGGACAGAGAGAATCTCATGCTCAAGCAGTATCTCAGCAGGCATCGGAATGCGATCACCCTCTTCATCATGCGTGCTAAGATTGTAAACAACCTTGTCGCGCGTAATGCAGCTTCTCCCACCATATTCACCATTGAAATCAAATAAAAGAAACCGTGACTGACTCCTGAATCCTTCGCCTAGTAGGTTTTTCAGGGCCTCATAGCCATGCTGGTAAAGCGCGGCCAGAGTATTGGACTTGCCGCTGCCAGTATTACCGAAGATGGCAATGTGTGAGTTAAGAAGGCCGTTTATCGGGAGTGTGATATCAATATCTTCGAGATCTGTGCGAGAAAAATTCAGCCCGGCCTCGCCCTTCGGTGCGATCGAGTGGATAAGATGAAGTTGTTCCTCAGACATCAGAAAAACTTCATTGCCGATAAGGGGCAACTCGCGTGTTCCGCCAGTAAAGCGCCCGTTCCGGTCAATGTAGCCTGCCAGTGAGGCCGTAAGATAGCGACGGAAGCGAAGCGAATCGCTTCCGCTACCAACAGGTGCTTTTTCCTCGACAATTTTCTCGGTTTCTACCTTTGCAATCAGAGTCATGAAGCCTTTCTTGACTTCAATGAAGCTGCCCACTGAAACATTTTTAAGCACCTTGCCGTGATAGAAAAGGTCACTCAGATTTTTATTTTTATCGACAAGCACACTGAGTGTTCTGCCCGACACTTCACGAACCTCACCGATCCTTAATACTGCTTCTTCGTTAACAAAAGCGGAGGTCATTTCATGCCTCCCAGAAAGCTGGTTATAATTTCATTCATCTTTTTGAAGTCCAACGGAACTCCAGGCGTAAAAACTACGTCAACGTTGGAATAATCACGGAATTTATCAAGAAATAGGTCTTTCGCCGCCACGTTGTAGGCGAATATTACAATCTTGAGCGTGGCGTTTCGCAGCGCTTTTTTGGTAAGGGTTTCAATATGCTCATCCGCAAAAGAAAACCCGAAAACTATAAGCAAAGAGCCTTCTTTATCCAGCTCATTTGAGTAAGTCCGTAGCAGGTCGTAATACACGTTTTCAAGTAAGGTTTCACGAAATTTATCCTTGCGCGGCAGAACCAGTTGATGAGACATAACCCAGTCCTGCTTCTCCTTTGGTGTATTGAACGCAACTGGCTTCATATCCTTAATGGAATAGTAGATTTCCTTATTATAGCTATGCCAGGAAAGGGATCCATGCAACTTGATGAGATTCACCGTAGGTAGTTCCACGCTGTAATTATAAAGGTTCCCGGTTGCGTGTATGGTCTGATAAAAACATTTGGCATCGAATACCGTCCGGTTGTAAATATCGGCGCGTTGACGGAAACCATCATTCAGAATGACGTTGTTATTTTTAACCGCCGCATCCTCAATGAATAAATCATAGTTAGTCGTAAAGAGGTTGATGCGCCGCGGTAGCAATCCAGTGCGCCGCCTCGTTAGAAGCATTTCTAATGCACGCATGAACTTCGCGTAATTGTTTTGTGTCGATACGACATCATCAATTAAAGCAGGAAGGACTACCTCTGCGGGCCTGCTTCGCTTAAGGAGGACATTGTTTGCCTTCCATACATTGTCCAAAAAAGACTCAGACTTACTGAAGTATTCATCATCCTTTCCGGCGCGTATCAGAGCCTCAAGTTCGCTTTCAATATCACCTAGCACGCTGATTGCAGGCAGTGATGCTCCTGAGCCAATGATAAAATTTATGTTTGCTGACTGAAATATGCGTTCAAAATATTCACGATCTCTGTCCTGACCGTAGTAAGCCCGATAAGTCGCCACGCTGTGCCTTTCCTTAAATATCGTAGATAAGATTTATCTTACATGTTTCATCAAGTGATGCATCCTGTTTAAATTTCATTCCCTGAATCGTATACGAACAGAGCTAAACGAATCAGGTAGGCAGTTGCATTGCTTCCGGCTTTGGGAGTTTTCGGATCTATAAAGGAGAGAAGAAGGATTATTGCAGGATACTCACAAAAAATGGCTGATTGTTGCGATGAGTGGACTATTGCTTCTAAGGCAAAAAAATTTTCATTTAATGCATCTATGTTTGCAATTATGAATCACTTTGGTAAGCATTCATGATATGAAAACCACAATGATGTTATTTAAAAATCCGGTTAAAATACAGACTCACATAGCGTAGAAGAACATGATATTCCCGATACGCTTTCGTAAATAGTGTCCGTATCTTTTAAGGATAAATATGATATTTGCACGGCAATCAAATGAACCCGCTCATAACGAACCCTCTTTTATCAGAGATTTCCACTATCTGACAGCTTTAATACAGCATCTGGGGGCGCATGAACGCTGGAACAGCAGAACTCCCAGAAATATAGCTGATAGTCTCGGCATGGATATGCAGGAGGTAGAGCGGGTGCTTGCTTCTTACCCGGCGTTTTTCAGACGCTCTTCCAACCTCAGTTCTCAGGGCGAGCCTCTGTATATGATCCATCTCCGCTATGCCAGAAGAAGGAAGAATAATGAAACTGACGCCCGTGAATCTCCTCCTGTCAGTGCGGCTGAGATGGGTATTATGCTGGATCTCGTGACAAAGATGATTGCCGTGGAAGAACAGAACAAAAGGCTCAGCTTCGAGATTAAAACCAATAATCTTAAAATATGGTCTGCTCTGGGGCTGGCCTTTCTTTCTTCCGCCACGGCGATTGCCACAGCATTACTTAAATAGGAGAATATGGATGAAACTGGAATCTTTTCGTGTTCGAAACTTCCGCTCTGTGTTTGACAGTGGGGTGATAACCACTGAGAAACTGACAGCAATTCTGGGGCGGAATGAAAGCGGCAAAACAAATTTGTTACTTGCTCTTAAAAGCCTTAATCCGGCAGAAGGTTTCGACAAACTCAATGATATAAAAGATTTCCCAAGGAATAGAAAACTAAGTGAATGTACTCCTGACACACCCGTTGTAGATACCACCTGGACATTAACCGAGACAGAACTGGCGGAACTCAGTGCAATTTATCCACGTGCACGAAATATTACTTATGTTGACATCAGTAGACGATACAATGGAAAACTCAGGTACATCAGTTTTAGTGGGCTTGAAAAATTCGCATATGATGTACAAAAAATAAAAAAAGAAGTCCTTAAAATAACGGCTCAAATTGATTTGTTTTTCGATAACCCCGAAAATAAAACAGAACAAACCCAGCCTGATATAAAGGCTATCAGAGATATATGCAATGCCTTACTTCCAATTCCGGACGATCCAATTGGCTGGTCAGAACAGGCCAAGGGTAGACCTCAGGAGCTGAGAAAATTTCTGGTTAAGTATAACATCGAGCTTAAGTCGGAATCAGATGATGCTCTAGATGAAATGGAGGATACTCTTAACGAGATAAGCAATGATTCTACCCGAGCTCAACGGGCACGAGAATGGATCCTTACAAAAATTCCTGTCTTTGTGATGGTAGATGAATATCCTGAACTGAACGGTCACCATCAAATGGCTGAATATAATAATCGTAAACAGCAGGGCAAATTAACTAATGCCGATATCAATTTTGAGAAACTTTGCAAGGTGGCAGGGATTGACCCTGCCGAGCTGACGGCAAACAGAAATAATTCAGATGTTCGAAATCAGCTTGTAAACAGAGCGGGAGCTGTCGTTACGACAGAAATGGCTTTGTTGAATAAATCGAACTTTTGCTGAGTTGAAGGATCAGATCACGCATCCTCCCGACAACACAGACCATTCCGTGGCAAAGCAAAAGTTCAGAATCACCAACTGGTCCACCTACAACAAAGCTCTCATCAACCGTGGCTCCCTCACTTTCTGGCTGGATGATGAGGCGATTCAGGCCTGGTATGAGTCGGCAATGCCTTCATCACGAGGAAGGCCCCAGCGCTATTCTGATCTCGCCATCACCACCGTTCTGGTGATTAAACGCGTATTCCGGCTGACCCTGCGGGCTGCGCAGGGTTTTATTGATTCCATTTTTGCCCTGATGAACGTTCCGTTGCGCTGCCCGGATTACACCAGTGTCAGTAAGCGGGCAAAGTCGGTTAATGTCAGTTTCAAAACGTCCACCCGGGGTGAAATCGCACACCTGGTGATTGATTCCACCGGGCTGAAGGTCTTTGGTGAAGGCGAATGGAAAGTCAGAAAGCACGGCAAAGAGCGCCGTCGTATCTGGCGAAAGTTGCATCTTGCTGTTGACAGCAACACACATGAAGTTGTCTGTGCAGACCTGTCGCTGAATAACGTCACGGACTCAGAAGCCTTCCCGGGCCTTATCCGGCAGACTCACAGAAAAATCAGGGCAGCCTCGGCAGACGGGGCTTACGATACCCGGCTCTGTCACGATGAACTGCGCCGCAAAAAAATCAGCGCGCTTATTCCTCCCCGAAAAGGAGCAGGTTACTGGCCCGGTGAGTACGCAGACCGCAACCGTGCCGTTGCTAATCAGCGGCTGAGCGGAAGCAATGCACGGTGGAAATGGACAACGGAATATAACCGTCGCTCGATAGCGGAAACGGCAATGTACAGAATGAAGCAGTTGTTGGGAGATTCACTGACGCTGCGTGACTACGATGGTCAGGTAGCGGAAGCTATGGCCATGGTGCGTGCGTTGAACAGGATGACAAAGGCTGGGATGCCAGAAAGCGTGCGTATTGCCTGAAAATCCAGCCAGCTACAGGGTCGTTCGCACGAAATCTTATTTATTCAACAAAGCCACTTTGATATGCCGGGGATCGTCAAGCGCCCGCTAACCGAGGTATCCGCTACCCGCTGCATCGGCTTTGAGTGGGGCAAAAGCGATAATCAGGATGAGATCGACCGTTTGATGGCTTTCGCCGCGACTGCGCGCTGGCCCTAAACCAGCCGTTCCTGTGAAGTCTAAGCCAACAGCGAGTCGGCCGCGTTTCGCTGTATTGACTGATTGGCTTTTATGGTCGAGGCATGAGGGCTTGGCTTTAGCTGCCACCCCATAGACCCACTGATAAATAGCTCTCCGGGAAGCCGTCCCAGGTCGTCAGCGCAGCGCTGCGCCTTTGGCTGTTGGTATTCTTCTTTGGTTTTCATCAACAAGCTCCCATCAATCAGCCCATCGGGCTCACGCCGCTCAAAACACGGTGTAGATGGGCTGCGAACAGTCCGTAGAGCCCGGCGCCAACGATCAGCGCAATCCAGTCGTTGAGGTTGCTGCGGGGTAACCCCGGCAGCGGGCGAATGCCCCGCTGACGATAGGAGAACCGAACCCACACCGCCCAGAACAGAAAAGTGCCAAACAGCAGCAGCTCTACCAGGCGCCCGTTACTCAACAGATGCGCCACGGCCCAGAATTTCACCGCCACCAGCATCAGATGTTTGACCCAGGCGCTGATCCGGCCGGGGAAATAGGTCGCTATCAGCAACGGAAAGACCGGCAACATCAATAACGCCGCCAGATGTTTCATCCCGGCTGGTGGCGAGTAGATGAAGGAAGAATCCGGGCGCGCCTCACCGTAGCCTGTCGCGATCAGGAACAAACCGGCCAGCGCAATCAGGTATAGGCGGCCTTCCACCCGATCTCGCCCATGCGGACCGCCATGCGGTTGCGCCAGGGATCGTTAATTATAGAGATGCAATGAACCCCGAAGAACAGGGCTAAGCCAATCAAAAAGGTGGACATGGTGGGCTCCATTTCAAGAGGCGTATGGTTGCTTAAATCAAAGGGACTGTTGGCTTAATTCAACCAAGTCTGTGACCACCAGATCTGGCTGAACATCCCAGGGATCAAACAGCTTGGCCGGATCACGCTGAACCCAGGCGGCTTTTAACCCCGCGCATTTGCCGCCGATCACATCCCAAGGGTTGCTAGAGATCATCCAGCAGTTGTCAGCGGTTGCGTTGGTACGTTGCATCAGGTACTGGTAGACCTTGGGGCTGGGTTTGTAGGTGCGTAGATCATCAACGCTGATAACATCATCAAGGTGAGGTAATACACCTGCGCGATCAAGCAAGGTACGCACGGCGGCTTCCGGGCCGTTGGAAAAAACCGCGAGGGTGTGCCCCTGTGCTTTCAGCGCCTGCAGGCCCGTAACGACATCCTCGAAGGCAGCCAAGTTGCTGAACTCGACCATCAACGCCTGCTGTTCCTGTTCGGACAGCTCTACGCCAAATTGATGCAAGCAATATTGCAGCGCCTGCCGGGTGCAGACACTAAAGTCCTGGTACTGCTCCATCAGCGCCCGTCGAAACGCAAACTCTACCTTTTTGTCATGCCAAAGCTGGCCGAAGGCGTTGGCCTGATCTCCGATCAGGGCGCGCAGGTGCTGACCCATCGCCACGGGATCAACCAGGGTGCCGTATACATCAAACCCAATCACTTGTGTCATATTGTTTATCCTATTTAGCTGGCTTTTTGGCCGAACAGCAGTTTTTTGCCTTCCTCGGTGACCGCCGGACGGTTCGGCCAAGGGGATGCCTTGGCATAGGCTTTGATCACTGCCGTACGGTTCTGCATCGACTTAAACCAATGCTGCAGATGCGGAAAATCGTCCAGATTCTGCTGTTGAAGTTCATGGGGGGCGATCCAAGGGTAAATTGCAATATCGGCGATG
>BCQK01000056.1_pt1 | contig 11881 bp, 29 predicted proteins | sample 1008131 | NCBI WGS metagenome assembly BCQK01 (sample SAMD00035458, study PRJDB4067) | museum specimen metagenome | isolation source: Liagora japonica specimen isolated from | place: Japan
ATTCGTTTTGGCAGTTCTTTTTCAGATTTAACGGAAGAAACCACAATCACCTTTTTTGTGGGCATAAGCGTGGCCATTTCCTGCACCAAAAGTCCACCAAAGGAAACACCAATTAAAACTGGGTTTTCACCAACTATTTGTTCACACATTTTTTTGGCATACGCTTCAAAAGACATTCCCCTATCGGGCTGAAACCACTGCAAACAATGCAGTTGAAATTTAGTACTGTCCAATTTTATACCATCAAAAATAACTTCATATTTAGCTACAGCTAAAGAATAAAAATAACTCTTACCGCCTCCCCTTGCTCCCAATTCATTAATATTTTTAGCATTATTCCAGTAGGTAGGTACACCCATTGGTTTATCATGAAGTCTTCTTATATTATCTCTAGGATTAATAAAAGTCTTTAATTCACCATTAAGTTTAAATAATTGAGTATATCTAGTTATGTTGGATCTAATAGATTCAGGATCTTTTATAGCTAAATCAGAAGTATATTCTTCATCTAGTGTCCAACCACTAAATCCTCTGGCTTCTAAAACCATATAAGCTCTTTCCCACTCAATATCTCTAATATCAGGTCTAATTCTTTTACGAGTATTTTGCTGCTCATCTACGTCTAATATAGTGCAAAAATTACCATAAAAGAAAAGTCTACCAGGCATATACCTATATCCTGCAGTATTATTATTGTGAATACCTGATTCATATCCCCACAAACCTTCTATACATTGCTTTTTTAATTGCCTCCAATAGGGTAAGTATTCTGGCGAATCAGGATGTATTTGTCTAATATTAATTAGATACTGTTTTAAATTCTCAATCTTTATATAATTCCTCTTTATTTTCATTCTTTTCTTGAATAGTTTTAATTAACAACCTTAAATATTCTATTTCAGTAAATAACTGTTTCTTTTTTGTTTTAGTAAAAGGTATCTTAGTATCTAAAAGTTTAGCCAACTCTAGTCTTAAAAACTCTAGTTGGCTTTTATTATTGTATTCTTCTATACTATACAAGCTTAGTAATTTGATCGTTATAAAAAATAATATCTTGCAATACTACTCTAGTATCTGCAAAAACACCTCTAGCATAAACTACATCGTCTACTCTGTACAGAGTACCTATAATAAATTCTTTTTCTTTAGAAATAGCTAATACTTGCTCTGTTGGTAAATTATTTACATCTGGAGTTTTTAATTCAATTGTAATTTTCATGTTTATTTACATTTTAAATAGTTAATAATTTCTGTATAAAATTTTATAGGTTTATAATTGTTTAAATAAATATTATATTTATTTAAATTTTTTGATGGGTAGGAGGTAAGTACTTCAGATTGATAAGTAATATCAAGTACTCCTTTAATATTAAGTATGTAATTTATTTGTAAATCAGATAATTCTTTATCTACTATATGAAAAGACAGTTTATTACCTAAATACCCAACATAACCAATATCAAACTTATCTAAACAATTATCTTGTACTTCAAACTGAAATACTTTAGCGCCATTTATAGTTCTGTAACTACCATAATCAATTATCTCTAATACATTACCATATTGATCTGATCTATAAGTAGTATCAGGAACAATAGTAGTGTCTATTGTTAATGTGCCTTGATGCTTATATCTAGTATCTACCTCAAATATAGTAGAATTATAATAATCAGTTAACTGTGATTTATACTCTGGAAAAGTATCTATAGATCCTCCATAAGTTACATAAGAAACTACATCTTCTATATAATATTTAGCGTATAAAGGTTTAGATTTAAACTCATACACACCATCTGTAATAGTATAATTTTCACAATCTATTACTCTTTGATACTTATTTGTTAAGCTGTCATACAAATGTACAGTATTACATTGACAATAACTACTTATTGATAGTAGTAATACTAGAACGGTTATTAGTATATTCATAAATATGTCTTTGTTTAATTTCATTTTTTATAATAGTGTTTAATTTATTTTCTAATTCAAGCTTTCTATAATAGAAATATTTACAAACAATAGTATCTTGTTCTTCAAGATACATAGATTCACTACACGCCTTTAAATATTTGTTGATTTCGACTAAATCTTCTAAATTACGAGGAGTGAATTCTAAATTTTCTTCTGCACTTGTAAAGTTATTACCTTCTATTTTTATTTCTGTGCTTGATTCTTTATTATTAAATATTTGCTTATAGTAATAAGTTGATCTGTAAAGTACAAACAATACAATTAATGTAGGACATACTGTATTCCAAAATATGTTTTTAATTTCTGTAAAATTATAAGAGGCCTTTTTCTGAAGCTGTTTCTTTTCTACCTCCTCTAATTCTAGTTTCTTCTTGCTGTTTAATAAATTTTTGTTGTAGTTTTTCATAGTTTTCATATAGTTTAGGAGTCTTAGCTCTCATAGAATCTAGCTGAGTTGCTGTACCTTTAATTGTAAGAGGTTTACCATGCTCTATAACAGTCTTATCTAACGTGTAATCAGTAGTTCTAAGTAACTTAGCTCTTTGTACCATAGAATCAATTTCTTCTTTTAAAGACCTTTCTACTGCTGTTAAAATAAGCTGAGAATACTGTTCTAAACATTCTTGTATAATAGCGTTGTCTGGATCAAATTTAGGATGGTAATTTTTTTGTAAAGTATCTAATCTTTGTTTATAAGGTATACGATAAAAAGTGTTTTTAGTTGGATCAGGATCAGATAAAAAAAATATCATCCAAGCATCAAGTGAAGTTTTATTAGTATTTTTACTAGAATTATAAAGTTTACTAAAGGGATTGTGTAGTATTAATTGAGGATTAATTTCCCAAAAGTTTTGATCTGGAGTCCAATCTTTATTGATCTTTATCATTTTTTTAATATATCTTTTATAATATTATTTACTTTATTGGAATTATTTTTTATAGTATCTACAAATACTTCTTCTTTAATTAAAGCTCTTACTAAAAAAGGTAAAGCTTGATAACCCGAACGTAATAAAAAATCATATATTTCTCCAGTGTCAGTTCTTAATCCATTATTTTCAATAATCTCAGAAAGATTATCTTTTAATATTTTAAATACTTGTTGTTGTATAATTAATTTACCCAGCATATTCTATATTTAACTGTTTAAGAAGTTTTTTAAGTTCTGATTTATTTTTAACCCAACCTTTAAATTCTCCATAAAAAGGATTACTATAATATTGAGTATTTTCTAAATGATACTCAGAATTAATTTCTATATATAAACCTTTATCTAATTCATTAATAATGATTATTATAAAGTTTTTATCATTAATAAAATAAACTCCTTCTGGCACTTTTGAACTAGTGTATTTACCATACCAATTTCCTCCAAATTTAAATCCTAAACTTTCAACATCTTCTATAGTTAAATATTTAACTCTAATAGAATCATTATCTAATCTAACACTAACTATGTCTTCAGGTAAAAAAATTTCTTCTTCTGTCCAAAATCCTTCTGGATGGCTTTATATATATTTCAAATTCAAAACCTACATAAAATTCACATATATCAGGTGCATAATATTTATCCATTAATCATGTATTTATTTAGATCAGAATCATTTAAGTCTAATTCTTTCATATAATATGAAGTTTCTGGATGTATTCCTTTTTTATTAGGAAAGATCATTCTATTATCTAGCTGCTTTATAAAAATATATAAAATAGTTTCTTCACTATTAGATAAAGCTATTATTTCACCATTTCTATAACTATCAATTTGCTTATATCCTAACTTTAACAATTCTAAACTTGCTGCAAATCCACCCATTATAATTTTTGTAGTTTTTACATTATGCATCTAAAACTTTAATTTTAAATTGTAATTTTTCTGTAGATTCGTCTACATAAGTAATATACACCGACACTTCTTTAATATAAGTATCTCCTTTTGTATATGTAGGTAAATGTATTTGAGGACTAGGTAAAGAATTATATCTTATATTTACTTCTACCGAATCAGAAGTTACTTTGGGTGTAGTACAGCCACAACTAGATGTGACTTGTGTAATTTCTTTATCTGTACTATATGTGTAATTAAAATCTTGAGAGTGATTATGTTCAAATTCTAATATTTTAATCATCTTTGTTTATGTGTTTAATTGCCAACCATCCAGCAACAATTAAAACTACTGCTGAATATATAACAGGTAAGTATTCTTTAAAAATTTCCATGTTTGCATTTTTTATCTGTCAATATAGCTTTAGTAAAATTACATCCACAACATTTCATTTCGTTATTAAAATAACATTCTGGACAAGATGCTGCTTTTGTGAGAGCATCTTGAATATTGTTAGGTAATAATACTATAGTATCTTTTATTAACTTTTCTTTATGATTTTTTTGGGGAAATATCTTTTGATATTGATTAATTATAAATTCTTTATAAGAACCTTCTAAATATAATTTAATATTGTAAAGGTTTATATTCTGTATTATTTTCTTTAGCTTCATTAAATTCTTTAATAATATTTAATATATCTTTTATTAGTTGAATTATTTGTTTTATATTTAGTATAAAACTTATAATAGTTGTAACTGGTAAAGCGTTGGTAGTAATAAATAAATCTTTTAAAGCTGATTCAGCATTAAACGTTCTAGTAATAAGCTCTGCTTTTTTAACAGAGCTTAATTGTGATTTAGTCATATAGTTTAGGATCTCTAAATAGTTGAATAAATGTAGTTACTATAGACTCAGCAGTAGTAGCCAGTGCAGAATCTCCAAAGTCTAATACTAGATCTTTGTCTTCACATTCTTTCATAGTTTCTACTAGTTTGTCATAAAGAAACACCATTAAACTAGGAACTTGACCAGGCTTAATAACAATAGCATTGTTGTCATCAGTAACATGTGCATCTAATTTAACTAGAACATCTCCTAGATTTTCAATGTGACATCCTGCTTGTTCTAGAGTAAGACTTTGTGGAATTGTAACAGAATCTTCACTTTTTGTTTTAGGTACAAATTTTTTCATAATATATATTATTTAATTAAAGTATAAATTCAATATCAGCAATATTTACTTTTAAATATCCATAATCTTTATCTTTTGGATCTACAGATACTGAAGTTGTATTTCTATCTGGATGAATAAATGCATTTCTTACAGTAGGGTAAGCATCGTCTCCTTTTCCTAAGATTACCTTATCAATACTTGTTTTAGATAAACTAACTATATCTCCTACATTAAATGACAATTCATAACTTAATTGAGGTGTAGCTACAACAATAGCTTTATATTTAAAAGGATAAGGATCTTCTACTTTAATACCTAGTGGCATATCATTACGAGTATTACCATACAGTATTTCATAGTCTGGTATAAGTATTCCATTTTTTTCTTCTAATTCTTTTAAATAAACTCTAACTAATACGTGCATTGTAGGTTTAAGAGAAGTAAAATCTTCATCTAAGTTTGTAATATTTTGATTATACGCCGCTATATCTTCATTAGATATTCTTTTAAATTCTTCTATTGTAATAGTTTGTCCAGCTTCTTCTTTTACAAAAGAATCATCTTCTGCAATAAAATCTCTCATTGTTTGTTTCATTCTAATATTTTTTTTATTTTAATAATTGTTTTTTCTGATTTAGCTATCTTTAAAGTTCTTTTTAAATAATTTTTATTTATTTCAAATTTAATAAAATTATTAATAACTATTTTTCTGTAATTTACAGGATCAGATAAAAATGTTTTTAATGTTTTATAAAAATTATTAACTACGTACTTTACTTTTTCTGGAGGTATATTTAACTCTGAAGCAGCATAATTATAAATATCTTCTACGTTTTTAGGAACAAAATGGTCTGTAGAATCTTTCTGATACATATAAAGGAATGTTTTTAAAATAGTTGAATGGTTTAGTATACTCTATATTTAATAACTCTCTTAGAGTAGCTAAATGCTCAGGATGAATATTTATTTGAGTAGGTAATTTATTGTGTTTTAGTGAAAACTTTAACATAGATGTTAAAATATCACTATAGCAATTAATTTTGTATTTGTATCGGAAGCTTGAATTCAATCTCTTGACCATTTTTTAATATTTTATCAAAGTTTCTTTTAGTATATAATAAACTATTATGCAATCTTACATCGCCATCTTCTTCTATTAAAAACCCTTTATCTTTTAGTTGATTTTTAAGCATATAAACTCTATTATAACCTACATTTAAATATTTTTGTAAATATACAGACATTTTTAAACTAAAATAATTTATATCTTCTGAATTAGTCATTAAAAATATTAAAGTTCTATGTTCTGTATTACCCAAAGCATAATTTCCTTTCAGCTCAATTAATCTTAAATATAGATCCCAAAACTCTTCTACATTAGTAAGTATTGGCTTATCTACATCCTTTGTGGCTATATCGTTAAATATATTTAGTTGTAATCGTTTCATGTATACAAAATAATAATACTTTAGTTAAAATTAAAAATAATTTTTATATTTATATAATAATTTTACTAAAAAGTAACTAAAGCTTTGTAACTTTGCTTAAACATAGCGTGTTTGCGAACACACGCAAAATTACAAGTCTTGTTTATAGGGGCATACTTTATTAAAAAATAAAATATTTATGAATAAATATATGATTAAATACAGACCAGTAGTGAATGGAATTAGAGGTCTGATTCTGGATTTTGAATGTGATGCTGTAAGTAAGAGAGTTGCAGAATCAGTAACTAAAACATATTCTAGTATGGTACATGGTAAAAATACTAAATGTATCATAGTAAAATGTAAAAAAGTATAATGTAAAAATTTTGCTTTATAGCTTATGTTAGGCTACCTACCCAACATACCCCTACTAACTTTTGAGATCCTTTACACCCCCTATGACTTTCCTATGGTGAATCCTAATTCATTGTAGGATTTGTTATTTGTGGGTAAATGATTTTAATAGAATCAGAACAAATAGTATTAATGATTGTAATAAATCATAGAATACAATTGTTATGATTTATTAAAATAAGGATTTCAAGGTATCTAGTTAGCCTTTAAGTTACTAGACCGTTCATCTAGGGTAATGAACTTAATTATTGTTGAGTTACTAACTCGTATCAGCAATGAAGATAATAATTAAAGTGAGCAATCACGGACTATTAATGAGTTAGAGCTAACTTCCATGCTATACTGGAACTACTATCTGTAATCAAGGGATAGTTAATTTAATAAATGTTACAATAATTTTAAATTTATGCACAATTAGTTCAGATGGTCAGAACACTATTCTAGTGATTTAGCTACACTACGATAGAGGTCATTGGTTCGAGTCCAATATTGTGCGCAAGTTCATTTCGGGTATTTATCTCAGTGTTGTTAGTAATCTTCGTCTCATCAATATAGACATCAAACTAACACACTGAGCTTTTTCAATCAGATAAAAATTTAACACAATGAATATTACCGTAAACAATATCAAGTTCATAGCGCCAAAAAAAGTATTTCTAGTAAACAATAAGTATTGGATAAATGCTCAAGCTATGAAGTCCATGTACAATAACATGGGTCTAAGTTCAAAGACTTCATTCATGTTATTAAAGGGCTGTACTCTAAGTTTTGATGAAATAGAAGTCCCAGAAGGTACTACTGCACAAAGTCCTTTTGAACACACCATTGAATCAACTGGTAGAGTAATTACATTTACTAAACCAGGAATTAAAAGATTGAGTTGGGATATTAGTGAATTAAGTACTTTATTAGAATCTAAGTTTGCTAATAGTTCTCTAGAATTTGCTAATTGGGGTGGAGAGGTTGAAAGTTTAGAAGACTTAGAGGAGTAGAGGAGTATAGTAGAAGCATGATTACTTTAACTAGTAGTTGTGCTTCGTATTGTTATTTCGTAAAAAGTGAGATTAGAACTACCCAATTAAGTAACAATTATTAAAAATAACATCAGTAAATTACAAATTACAATTAACATGATAGATTTTAAAAAGTACCTAAAAAGTAAAGTTAAACAACCTCAATATACTATGCCATTATATAATGACAATGGTGATATTGATGTACTTCATCCTTATACTGAAACATCTACTTCTAAATTTAGACCTCAAGGCTTAGTGTTTATATTTGAAGGTTATTGGTCTTATTATTTATCTGATTTAATTTACTGGATAAAAAAAATTGAAGTTGACGAAACCTCAACTGGTAGAATGTATCTTGATGTTGGTAGAGGATTTTATGTCTTAGTGAAAGATGTGAAAAGAATACTAAGTGAAATGAGTTTAGGTACTACAATAAAATCTTTATCATAGATCAAGTTAAAAATCCATACATAAACGTAATCATAACACAGAGATAATATCAAGGTGATTAATCCAGAGTCAAGTTTAGATATATAACTTTTTTAGCTGGATATTTTTCTAAAAACAAAATCATTTGATATGTTTAAAGAACATAAAATTGTTGTCTTACCTAGTGAAAATGTAAGAGGATTATTTGTAGAAAAATCTTTTTATAAAACAACTGTGGGCACTTTTGGGTATTCTATAATTCAACCAGATTGGACAGTACAAAAATATGACCTTTATCTTGTTTCTGATGAAGAAATTAAAGTTGGAGATTGGGCAATGTCTGAAAGAAATACTTCTAAACTACACTATCCTTTTAAGTGTAAAAATTCTGCATTTGTTTCTCCTAGCTTTCTCAATTCAGAAGATTGCAACGACATTTATAAAGTAATTGCTTCAACAGATCAATCTTTAAATTTACCAAAATTTTCACAGTCTTTCATTAAAAAGTATTGTGAGTTAGGAGGTATTAATAGTGTAATGGTGGAGTATGAATTAATTGGAATGTCTATTTCTTTAGGTATAAAAAATTGGGAATTAAAAATTAGACCTGATAATACTATCATTACTAAAAAAGTAAAAGATAGTTGGAATAGAGATGAAGTAATGAAGCTTATAGAAAAATCTTATTATCAAGGATTTGAAGATGGAGAAATACCAGAATATGACAAAGACATTAGATTTGGATTAGCTAACACTATTTCAAAATTATTGTCATAAATATAATACCCAAAAAACCAATATAAGACATACTACGTAAAGTAGTCTAGTACATTCGGATAGTATAATACAATGGAGCTTAATAGCTGTGATATTGTATTAATAATTATAAAGCTTGATGCTTCGGCAAGAGATAGTGAATTAATTAGTATTATTTGGATGATAATGTAAAGTTATTAAGATATAAATAACAAACCCATTCACAGAATTGAAGCTGATACAAACTTTAATACAATTATGTGTCTTAGTCAGGTGAATTTATATCTTTTTAACTGCGGCAGCAAATGTTCTGTTACGGTAGGAAGCTGAGCTAATTTATTAGTGACCAGTTTAAAAAGTCGTTATCCTACAGTGTGAAGTTTCAATAATAAAAACATTTGCCTTTAGTAAAGAATCTAAGTCTGCATTGCGATGTAGTTAAAGGAAGAAATTGTTTAGATTTGGTTAATAGCCACTAAAGTATAGATACAGATAACAGGGCAGTAGATATACTGACAGCAAACTTATCCAACAGAACTAGCTAGAATAGTTGCTGAGAAAGATGAAAACATTATCTGATTAATATCTAATTGTGCAGACTACACTTGCTAAGTTGATAGAAATGTCAACGCAGTGTAGTAACATTAAAACTAATTAAGATGAAAAAACTTATAGTTAATAGTACTATGTATTTAGTCTCTGAAGAGCTTTATAATAAATACATTACTTTATATTATAAAAATGCATGTAAAGAAACTTACTCAAGTCTTGATTATGTAGAAGAATTAAGATTGTTAAAAATAATAATGGAAACTTGCAATTTTGTTAATATTGATAATATTGTTTTAGAATCTTCTTTAAATTCTGTTCAAGGGTTTTATCCTTTACAACATAAAAACAAAAAATTAGAAATTTAATAAATATAAAAGATTTTAATTTAATTCACTTTTTATTTGGAGTATCAGTATTTATATTGTACCAATTATAAAAAAATATCAAGCAAAATGAAAATAGGAGATGTAATTTTTTATGATGGTTTGCTCTGCAAAATACAGAGTGAAACTAAAACTCAATATTATTTATCTGCTGGTTTATTTAGCAAGTTTTGGGTTGATAAAGACGATCCTTTGCTTGGTGTAGGTGGAATTGATATTTAGCATTATTGTTCCCATAGCTCAGTTGGTTTAGAGCAATTCATTATTTATTAAAATTGACCCATGATGAAAATGGTTATCATGCTGCGCTCATAACGCAGTCTTTAGAGTTCAAGTCTCTATGGGTCAACATGAAAATACAATTAAAATATCCTTACAATATAGATTACAAAGCAGGTTATTTAAATACAAACAAAGAACCTCGTAGAGTAGTATTACTTGTAAGAAACAATGGTACAAAAACTTCTACTTCTTATGCTAGATATTTAATGTCTTGTCACTTAAAACGTTATTTATTACCAACAGAACATGTTGACCATATAGATAATAATAAGTTAAATGATATTGTTGAAAATTTACAAATTTTATCTCAAGCAGAAAATAATAAAAAATGTTTAATTGCTAATAATATTAGATTAGCTGATCCTATATTAATTACTTGTCCTGTTTGTAATAAAAAAATTTATAAACCAGCAAGAAATGTTAAGTATAAAATAAAACAAGGTAAAAAACCTTGCTGTAGTAGAAAATGTGGTGGTACTTATAGTCATCGCAATAAATAATGATTAGGTCACAGGTTCGAGTCCTGTTGGGAACACTCATTTAATAGTTTTAATTAGTAATCAGCCTAGAATACTTAGTTATTCTTGTCAATCTATAGATTGAGTCTAGTTCTTAGTGACTAGACGCTGCTTTTAAATTTTTGATTATGAATTATATATATTATATAATAATATCTTTGTTTTGTCTGTACATTATTAATTGGTTTTTATGGTATGTATTTAGTATCATATTTACTAAAATGAAGTCTAGAATTTGTCTGTATGAAGATGATTTATATTATATAGAATATAAACATCCAGTGCATTTTTGGTTATGGTCAAGATATTTAACTATTGATTATTCAGGAGATTTAGTAAATAAACAAATAACTAGAGGATATAGCAATTTAGAAGAAGCTGAAAAAACTGAAATTAATAACTATAAACTTTTTAGAAATAAAACAAAAAGTAACAAAAGAGTTAAAGTTATTAAAAATAATAAAATAAACACTTTAAGTGAAATTAGTAAACTTATTAATTCTAATAATTTTAGCGAAGAAGATATTGTTAAATTAAAAGAATTAACTAAAAACTTTTAAAGATGTCTAATTTAACTGAAAATGGTAAGATTAAAAAAGCTAAACCGCAAGCTAGAATTATAGTTAATGGTAAAATCTGTGGTAAATTAACTAAACCTAAAACAAATAAAAATGGCAAAATGTAGAGTAAAGGGATGTGATAAAAACGCCTTAGCTGGAAAAGTATACTGTTCTACTCATATTCATGGAGGAGATGGGTCTTATATGAGGTGTGAAGGTAATCATGCTTCAGACATTAGTATACAACCTGATTTCCTATGGAGAATAGTACAAATATTAGATGGATGGCTGTAAAATACTATCATTCTCAATTAAGAGTAATAGTAGGAGGATTTTTTACAGAACAAGTTTGTAAACAATATTGTGAGCACTATAATTTAGATTATGATGATATAGTACAATATAAAAAAGAAAAAGATGATAACTAACGATTATGATTTATGGATAGAATATGCTACATTACCTACTCAAGAGTTTGTAGATAATATAAATTCTGACAGTAGACTAGGTAAATCTATTGCTCGATGTAGAATAGATGGACATTTATTATATTCTAATTTTAGTTTAGATACA
>BCQK01000057.1_pt1:0-2500 | contig 11833 bp, 10 predicted proteins | sample 1008131 | NCBI WGS metagenome assembly BCQK01 (sample SAMD00035458, study PRJDB4067) | museum specimen metagenome | isolation source: Liagora japonica specimen isolated from | place: Japan
CATTTGTATTCCAGCGTCAGAGGTGAAATTCTTGGATTGCTGGAAGACAAACCGCTGCGAAAGCGTCTGCCAAGGACGTTTTCATTGATCAAGAACGAAAGTAAGGGGATCGAAGACGATCAGATACCGTCGTAGTCTTTACTATAAACGATGAGAACTGGGGATCGGGCGGGCATTACGATGACCCGTCCGGAACCCTCCGGGAAACCAAAGTGTTTGCTTTCTGGGGGGAGTATGGTCGCAAGGCTGAAACTTAAAGGAATTGACGGAAGGGCATCACCGGGTGTGGAGCCTGCGGCTTAATTTGACTCAACACGGGAAAACTTACCAGGTCCGGACATAGTGAGGATTGACAGATTGAGAGCTCTTTCTTGATTCTATGGTTGGTGGTGCATGGCCGTTCTTAGTTGGTGGAGTGATTTGTCTGGTTAATTCCGTTAACGAGCGAGACCTGGGCGTGCTAACTAGGGGCCGTTACCATTGTGTAGCTGCTTGCTCCTTCTTAGACGGACTGCGGGCGTCTAGTCCGCGGAAGCTCCAGGCAATAACAGGTCTGAGATGCCCTTAGATGTTCTGGGCCGCACGCGCGCTACACTGAGCGGACCAACGGGTGAGGATGCGCGAGAGCGTTTCCCAATCCCCAAATCCGCTCGTGCTGGGGATAGAGGCTTGCAATTTTCCCTCTTGAACGAGGAATACCTTGTAAGCGTGGGTCATCAGCCCGCGCTGAATACGTCCCTGCCCTTTGTACACACCGCCCGTCGCTCCTACCGATTGAGTGATCCGGTGAGGCTTTGGGATTGTTGCGATCGGAGCGTTTGCGTTCTGGCCGCAACAAGAACTTATCCGAACCTTATCACTTAGAGGAAGGAGAAGTCGTAACAAGGTTTCCGTAGGTGAACCTGCGGAAGGATCATTCATGAAAAAAATTATCCAAGCGGGAGCACTCTGGAAACAGTGGGCTTTCGTCTTGGTTAAACCCCGGTAACACTTTATTTACAAACTGGTTGCTCTTCGAGCGCACTGCCATTTAGGCGGGCGCTCCACATTTTACCCAAACTATATAACTACAACAAAAACGACATTTTTGGTACGGAAACGTATCAAGAAAAAAACCAAGAAAAAACTCGTGACGGAGGATATCTTGGCTCCCACATCGATGAAGAACGCAGCAAAATGCGATACGTAGTGTGAATTGCAGAACATGTGAATCATCGAATCTTTGAACGCAAGTGGCACTCGCGGGTAATCCTTCGAGTATGTCTGTTTGAGTATCCGCACAAACAACTCGCCACATCAGTTTTATATTGATGTAGGCGGCGATTGGGCAGTGTGTTGCTGAGTATTTGTTTTATTCAGCATCGCCCGGAATATAGAGCATGTTGCATTGGAGTGTGGTTTTCCGCGACTCTGGCAGCATTTCTAACAAGTGCATTTCGCACAGCTAGGTGGTTTTTTGACAAACCCTTGCTCGTTTAATTCTGAGTACCTACCAATGTTTCCATTCGTTCTTGTGCTTCGGCGCATGGCTAGGTGGATCTCTGGGAAGTAATTACGATCCAGATCTGATGCACTCTGCTCTCAGTGTTAATTCGCTGATGATACGTTTCCATGGATCAGGTTTGTATATCAGAAAGAGCACGTGGATACTATAATTTGTCGGCCCGTTCTAGTTTTCTTTTTATTTTGGATCTCAAATCAGGCAAGATGACCCGCTGAATTTAAGCATATAACTAAGCGGAGGAAAAGAAACTAACAAGGATTCCCTCAGTAGCGGCGAGCGAAGCGGGAAGAGCCCGGTGTGAAAATCTCTTCGGAGAATTGTATTTGAGTGTCCTTTGGGTGGTCAGTGCGAGCAAGTTGCTTGGGATAGCACGCCATGGAGGGTGAGAGCCCCGTCCATCTCGCACAGGATCCATCCGCACAAGGGCGCTTCAACCGAGTCGGGTAGCTTGGGAATGCTGCTCTAATTGGTGGTAAATCTCATCAAAGGCTAAATAACGGTGGGAGACCGATAGCGAACAAGTACCGTGAGGGAAAGATGGAAAGAACTTTGAAAAGAGAGTGAAAAGAACTTGAAACCGTCACGGGGGAAGCGGATTGCGTGAGTGGTGGTGTCGCTTGTTCAGCGCCTTTGGCGTGCATTCTGGCGATACCTTGTCGTCGTGGCTGGTTGGTACGTGATTTTGACGTACCGGCTGGTGAGGGCTCCCTATGGTGAGGACGACGACAAAATGACGCAATACGACCCGTCTTGAAACACGGACCAAGGAGTCTAGCACGGCTGCGAGTCGAAGGGTGTAAAACCCAAGGGCGCAGTGAAAGCGAATTTAAAGCAAATTGGGGAGGCGTGGCGTTTTCAACAAAATGTCCTACCTTGAGCATTTGTGCTGGGACCCGAAAGATGGTGAACTATGCCGGAGTAGGGCAAAGCCAGAGGAAACTCTGGTGGAGGCTCGTAGCGATGCTGACGTGCAAATCGCTCGTCGAACTTGGGTAT
>BCQK01000057.1_pt1:7500-11833 | contig 11833 bp, 10 predicted proteins | sample 1008131 | NCBI WGS metagenome assembly BCQK01 (sample SAMD00035458, study PRJDB4067) | museum specimen metagenome | isolation source: Liagora japonica specimen isolated from | place: Japan
CTGGGGACATATTTCTTCTGCAAGACAACACACTCGCGTAGATGTCTTTTCTGCAACACACTCCCGCGAATTTGTTTCTTCAACATACTCGCTCGCACACACACTTTTCTGCAACACAACACAAGCGCGCGTCCTATTTTTCTGCAACACAGCCGCCTTGTTTTTTCCTTGTGCAACACACTCACGAGGACACACTTTTTTCTGTGACACAAGTGGTTTTTTTTTCTCCAACACATGTGCGGTATCCAAACGTAATGCTCGTGCGGCAAGAGGCGTACAGGGAGCCGCTGTTGCGTTTTTTTGACTTTTTTTTTCTCCACCACATGTGCGGTACTTTTTTTTTCTCCAACAAATGTGCGGTGGGGTATTTTGTTTCCTCCAACACAAGTCGTGTGCAAAGTGCGCGCGCGCATTTTTTTTCTGCGACACACCCGCGCGCACACACACACACACACACACAGACGTTAGACGTTGTTCTTGCAACAGACACGCCCGGGCTCACACACACGGATTTTTCGCACACACTCATTTTTTTTTGCTGCAACACACCCCCGCGCGCTTTCCTCTCTCTCTCTCTTTTTGTTTTGCAAACCACTCCCGCGCACATACACAGTTTTTCACACTGTTTTCTGCAACACGAGTGCGCCCATGTTTTTCCCTATTGCAAAATACTCGCGCGGTGTACACTTTTTCTCTTCTGCAATACACACGGCACACACGGCCCGGGCGCACTTTTTTTTTCCACACACGTTTCTTTCCTGCAACACACACACTCGTGCACACATACTTTTCCATTTTCAGCGAACACACACGCAAGCGCACTGTTTCAATTTTCTACAACACCCGCACATAATCGCGCTTTTTTTTGGTTCGTCATCACTGCACTGCGAACTTCACTCTACACCTTGTCGCACTCCAAAATTTCTCGCTGCACGCACGCGCGTCTTATCTTGTTTGTTTTTGTGGCTGCTATGTTTTGTTTGTTTCTTTCAGAACACACACGCACACGCACACGCACACAAAAAAAATTTCACGACCGCCATGTCTCATGAATGTCTCATGAATATGAAGCAGCAGAAAAGATAACATAAGCAGGTTGAAGAAGAGAAATGCAAAAGCTTTCGAGTCCTACGTTCGGATTAATGTTACCCCTTCCAGTCGTAATCCTGAATGATGTGAAAACGCATATCCACCCATGAGTACTACCCCCGTGCTTTACGCAAACTAAACGATTACAAAAAATATAACAAGTAACGAGTTCAAAGAAGTGTGTTTGCACGGAATAAACATAACAACATAATACCTACTATGAGGAATGAAGACTGTGTTTCGAAATGTAGTGGTTCACGGCAGTCGAACCCGAACTACATTGGGGAAGGAAAACTATGCTATACCAAGGCATTACGAACCAATACTAAAAAAATCTTCGGAGATGATATAAACGAAAAGTGTTAAGAATTATATATAACAGAAATATGCGGCGCGATACGCGGGAAAAAAAACAGGGGCAATGAAAAACTGCATACGAGATCTATGGATGCGGATCCGGCACACGCCTAAGTGCCTGGAAATGGTTTGCAGACCTCAGCGGTACAGTGGTCTGTTTTATCATAACTTAGCCTACAAGTTAGGGTGCACTGTCATGCGCAGGTTCCGACAATGTAGTGAGGGGGTGAGTGGTCTGAGCTACTGTCAGCAAGTGGCAAGGTTCAACAGGAATATTTCGGCGCATAATATACAATTCGGCAAATGTCAGGGATAGTGTGTGCATTCGATTCTCCCAGGTAGCATGGCACGAAAATCGCAATCTGTGTTGCTCGATTGCTTGATTTCTCTGTAGCTTTCGCACCTAGTGTCGCTAACTGACCGCTGGTTGAGTCGCTTCCAGGGGATATTGGTTAGATGAACCGAAGGGTTTTGAGGGTGGCGCACAATATACTAGGTCCTGGTTCCCATTTGTCCGAGGCGTGAAGTATGTGGCCTCAGAAACCTGTCTTGCTGCATGTTTTTTTGACTGTGGTCCATTGAACATTTGCTTTTCTCAAACTGTCTCCGTAGGATGCTCGATTGCTTTTCCGGGCTCTTCGTGCTTCTGATGTTACAATTTCACCCTCCTTTCCCCACATTGCGTGAGAATTGAGATTTGTGCTTTCTTTCCTGCCTGTAGACTGTGTACTAATCAGAATTTCCAAGGTTGGTAAACCGGCGAGCGGACACTGCATGTATTAAGTTTCGACCAGGTTTTTCCTGGGCCGTGCGCGTGTAGAATAATAGCTCTGGGACTTGTCGTGTATCTAGAACACTCGTGTTCTCACCTTGGTGTCTGAAGAATATCTGGCCGGATGTACATTCCCGGGTTCAGCATGTTCTGCTGTGCATTTGTTTCGATTAGGAGGGTTTGCTCAAAATTTCTTTTCCCACAATAAAGTGATGTCCTCCGCGAAAGATGGGCTTGAGTTTTCTCATGTTTGTAGCTTCTCTGCGCGTAAGTGCTTTCGGCCAAGCAGTTGGCTCCCAAGTGCCGTTACTTGCGAAAACGATATAGCGTGATACTAATTTGTTGTGGCCATTGGCGGCATCTAGTCTTCGAGACTGGAAAAGTCACCTGCATGAGCTGCGGCGATATTTCGTATGAACGCATATGGGCCTTCATGATGATGTTTCGCTCTTTTGTGGGACCTCCGAAGGAAACCAGAAATTACGCAAATCGCAGACCTGTATTGGCAGGTTGCATTGCTGCAAATTTCACCGACGCTATTGGAATGCACGTTATCTACCCGCTTGGGAACGAACGTGCCAACTTCTGTTTCGTGCGAGAAATCGTGCAATCAGTTTTTGGCTTCCATTGAAAACTGTTATCAGATTTATGGGAACGAGGTCGAGGCGACGGACTTTGTGAAAACAACTTTCGGCCTTTTGTACCAACGCCCATGTTGACTGGGTGCCGTAGATTCGAAACCTCTGCGAACATGAACTATCGAAGTAATTCTTTTTTGACAACGCTTCTGAGCAGTCACAAAGACTTTTACACACTGGTTTGTGAACTGCTTTGGTATTTCGACGTCTCGGTATGCGAGAGCACATTATGCCCAAGAAAAATATTGGAAGGTTCGAAATTGGAGTCGATTAGCAGATCACCTGTATTACATGGGTGAGATGCGAAGAGACGAAAAATTCATAGAACTATTTTTCCCGGTGTTCAGCATCCGCTGTCCACTCTTGAAAATCCATGTCTTCATTCTTGCCATTCATCGGCGGCTTGGAGGCTATGTGGTTCCGCGAAATGAAATCGCTGTTGTTGTTTTTGATCCGTTTCTTTATCTTTTCATCTTTCGATGGGGGATTTAGAGTCTGGAGAAAAGGCGCACGGCTACCTGGTTGATCCTGCCAGTGGTATATGCTTGTCTCAAGGACTAAGCCATGCAAGTGTAAGTATAAGTAATTTTTACGACGAAACTGCGAATGGCTCGGTAAAACAGCTATAGTTTCTTCGATGGTACCTACTACTCGGATAACCGTAGTAATTCTAGAGCTAATACGTGCCACCACACGGCGTAAGCCGTGGTACAAATCAGATATCAAACCAATACGTGGTGATTCATGATTTTTTTTCTGATCGCTTCACGCGACGCATCGTTCAAATTTCTGACCTATCAACTTTCGATGGTAAGGTATTGTCTTACCATGGTTGTGACGGGTAACGGACCGTGGGTGCGGGATTCCGGAGAGGGAGCCTGAGAGACGGCTACCACATCCAAGGAAGGCAGCAGGCGCGCAAATTACCCAATTCTGACACAGAGAGGTAGTGACAAGAAATATCAATAGAGGGCGTTTATACGTCTTCTAATTGGAATGAGAACAAGGTAGACAGCTTATCGAGGATCCAGCAGAGGGCAAGTCTGGTGCCAGCAGCCGCGGTAATTCCAGCTCTGTAAGCGTATACCAAAGTTGTTGCAGTTAAAACGCTCGTAGTCGGATTTTGGCGTGGCCCGTGCTGTGTGCGTGGTGCATGTGGCGCTGGGACACGCTTTTGTGGAGGGCGGTGCGTCGTGGCTTCACTGTCGCGGCGTATCGGCGCCACCGTTTACTGTGAAAAAATTAGAGTGTTCAAAGCAGGCGTTTGCCGTGAATACATTAGCATGGAATAATAGAATAGGACTTGGTTTCTATTTTGTTGGTTTGTGAGAGCCGAGTAATGATTAAGAGGGACGGTTGGGGGCATTTGTATTCCAGCGTCAGAGGTGAAATTCTTGGATTGCTGGAAGACAAACCGCTGCGAAAGCGTCTGCCAAGGACGTTTTCATTGATCAAGAACGAAAGTAAGGGGATCGAA
>BCQK01000058.1_pt1 | contig 11805 bp, 18 predicted proteins | sample 1008131 | NCBI WGS metagenome assembly BCQK01 (sample SAMD00035458, study PRJDB4067) | museum specimen metagenome | isolation source: Liagora japonica specimen isolated from | place: Japan
GGGCACAACCGCCGAGGGGGGCTTGTTCGAGCAGGCCGTGGAGGGCACCCCCGCCTGGGCGTTTCCCGGTGGGCCGCCCCCGCCCGAGGACACCGACCCGGATCCCTGGGACGTGTGGGTCGAGGCGTGGCGCGCCGGGATGGAGTTCGAGGGTCACCACTTCTTCGACCCCGGCGCCGACTGGATGCACGCCTGCCGCGCGGCCTACGACGAGCGCCACGGCGAGCCGAAGGACCCGCAGCTCGTCCGCTACCCTGATGGGCGCGTGCCGCTGGACGTGACGCGCATGACGCTGGCCAGGGTGCGGTTGACGCCGAGCAACGGCGAGGGGTTCGACGTCGTGCCGGACGAGCTGCCCGGCTACGACCGACCGCAGCTGGTGGCCGTCCTGGACCCCGACGACGAGACCGACGAGCGCCGCATCGGGGCTCCGGTCGGCTTCACCGCGTCCAGCTTCGAGCCGGGCGGTGACCTGTGGTCCGTGGACGGCAAGCTGCTGGAGGAACACCCCCGCAACCCCGCATGGGACGACGTCGTCACGCCGATGCAGGCCGACGCCACCGACATCCTGCACGAGCTGCACGCCGAAACCGAGCGCGCCGAACGCGTGGCCCGGCAGCGCCTGGAAGAGCACGCCCGCAACCTTGCCACCGTGCTGGTGCTGATGCTGCTGCTCGGCCTCGCCGGGGGCTGCATCGCCCTGCTGGTGCAGCTGGTGCATCCGTGATCGACGCCATCGCCGACCGCATCTACGCCGAGGCCCTGCGGGAGCGGATGGTGCAGGACACCGCCAAGCGCGACGCGTCCAGGGAGCGCCTGACCTACCTGCACGGCCTCTACCGCACCGAGCTGTGGCTGGACGCCGAGCGGGCGGGCCAGCTGCGCCTGCCCCTGGAGGTTCCCCGTGCAGCGTGACCTCTTCGACGACGTGCAGCGCGTCCACCACGACCCGGACAGCGGCGGCCTGGACCGCTTCTACACGCCCGACCGCGTCGCCCTGGTGGCGCTGCAGAACATCGCCCTCAACGACGAGTCCCTGATGGGGCACGCCAGCCGCCCCGTGCTGATGATCGACCCGGCCGTGGGCGGTGGCTCCTGGCCGCGTGGTGCGCGTCAGCTGCTGTCCCACCTGGAGATCATCGGCGTGGACCTGGACCCCAACGCCGCCGGGTTCAGCGAGTGCGACGAGGCCATCGTCGGTGACTGGCTGCAGGTGGCCCCCACCCTGGCCGACCGCATCAAGGGGCGGCGCGTCCTGATCGCCACCAACGGCCCCTTCAGCATTCAGGGCCAGTTCACCGCCGCCTGCATGGAGCTGGTGGGCGACCGCCATCCCGTCCACCTGCTGGTCAATGGCATCTGGCCGACCACGACCAAGGCGTGGGCTGGGCCTCGACCCCACGAGATCCGCCGTCACGGCGACTACCCCGGCCTGGACCTGCTGGACGTGGGCATCAGCCGCTACCAGCTGCCGATCCCGCGGATCCCCTTCGACGGCCGCAACGTCTACAACACCCCCACCCCTGTCTTGACCCTGCGCCGCGGATGGCGGGGACAAGGCGAGTTTCACGTCATCCGCTGGAAGGAGCAGACCCCATGACCACACCCATGCCCGCCGTCGGCGGGCCCGGCGGACGACAGCCGCCCCCCGCCTACATCGGCAAGCGCCGCGTGCTGGCCTTGCTGGCGCAGTTCCTGACGAGCGCGAACACGCATCAACAGGCGGTGGAGCGCCTGAAGACCGCGATCATCAGCGAGCAGGAACCGCTGCACATGGACCGCGTGGACCTGGTGCGCATCGCCTACGCGCTGGGCCTGCCCAAGGAGGCCACCCTGGACAACGTCATCGAGGCCGGCGCCACCACGCGCACGGCGTCGAACCTGGCGATCGAACTGCACGAGCAGGCCCGCACCCGCATGGTGGAGGCCCTGGCGCTGGACCCTGACGACGACTGGAAGCTGATGGAACTCGTGGACGAGGCGCTGAAGGAAGCCCTGGACCCGACCGCCAGCGACGCGCTCGAACACCTGCGCCAGGCGCTCCGGGAAGCCACCCAACAGCGGCCGTCGATGACCCCCACCGAGCGCGTGGACGTGCTGCGGCAGGAACGGTCCGACGCGTTGGCGCGGGCTGCCGACGCCGAGTCCCAGGTCAGCGCGTTCCACGCCGAGCTGCAGGAGATCCGAGCGCGGCTGATGGAGGCCGTGCCGCTCGGTGGCGGCATGACGCCACCCCAGGCCGCCAACGCCGTGCTCTACCGGCTGGAACGGGAGCGCCAGGGCCACGCCGAGCAGCGCCAGCGGGCCGACAGCCTGCAGGCCCAGCTGGAAAAGGCCGACCGCCGCCTGGCTGGACGCCTGGCCGAGGCCCTCGGCATCCCCCCCGGCCAGCTCGGCATCGGGGCCCTGTTGGAAACTGTCCGCCGGCTCCGGCAAGGGCAGGTGCCCCGGCTGTGTGATGCGTCGCTGGCTGAATTGGCCGGCGAGCTAAACAGCCGGTTCATGGGGGCGCGGACATGACGGCGCGACCCACCACCCTGAAGCTGTACACCGACGCCTGCCCCTACGCGGTGACCCTCTACGAGCAGGGGGCGCACCACCTGAAGGGCGACACGTTCGCGCCGGGGACGGCGTTTCACGACATCGTGCACGCCATGTCCGAGGGCCGGGACGTGCAGAGCGTCATCCAGCACCTGGTCACCATCGGCCGGGTGGGCATCGACGCCGAGGGACCCCTGCCGTTCGACGCCGTCGCCGAAGGCCACCGCCTGGCGCGGCACTGGATGCGTGACCGGGTGATGCCCGAGGTCAGCTGGTACGAGCTGGGCCTGGCGTTCAGCACGGACTTTGCGGCCCGCATGCCCTACGAGGATGCCGAGGCGTGGGTCCACTGCAAGATCGACCGCGTGTCCGTCATTGACGACGTGGACGGCTTCGAACAACCGATCCGCGTGCTGGAGGTGGCTGACTACAAGCTGTCCTGGCAGGCCGACGAGGCCGAGCTGGACACCATCCAGCGGAAGGTGCAGGCCGTCAGCGCCTGGCACGCCATCGCTGACCTGGTCGGCGAGGGTGAGATCGACGCCATCGATCTCGTCATCCACTCCGTCCGGACGGGCAGCGACTACCGCCGCCGGCTGTGGCTGCCGGACGACGTGGCCACCCTGGAGGCGTGGCAGACCGAGGTGGCCACCCTGGTGACCGCCCACGACCACAAGCCCCGCACGGCGCGGCCTGGGCCCGCCTGCATCAGCTGCGACTACGCCGCCGACTGCGAGGCGTCGCTGCTGCTGCTGCACGCGTTCGACGGGGATCCCAAGGGCCAGCACGCCAGCGACGACGAGCTGGCCACCGCCTGGGCTGTCGCGAAGTCCCACCTGAACGTCGTGACCGAGGTGCTACAGCACCGGATCGGCAAGCGCGAGAAGGTGGTCCTGCCCGACGGCAGCGCCGTGGGCTACGTCGCACGGCCCAAGACGGTGATGACCAAGGGACACGCGTCGCTGATGGCGGACGCGTTCACCCGGGGCCAGGACATGGGCCCCCACCTGTTCATCGCGATGGTGGACGCCATGGGCGGGCTCACGGTGACCCAGGCCCGGAAGCTGGCCAGGCACCTACACAAGGGCAACGTCGCCGCCCAGGAGGCGCTGCTCGCGCAGTGGACCGAGGCCAAGGTCCAGGGCCGGTGGGACAGCGACAAGCCGGGGACGCATCCCGTGGAGGTGCCCGATGTCGGGTAGCGGCTTCTCGGTGATGTTCTCGCTGATCATGCAGGTGACCCAGCACAGCGGACTCACGCCGCCGCTGACCGACCTGTTCACCACCAAGTGGGTCGACGACGACGTGCCGGTGGTGCTGAAGATCAACGGCGCCAAGGAGGAGCGAGACCTCGTCCCTCCGTTCCACGCCGCCCTCTACATCAACGGGTGGCCGGCAACCCTGGTCCACCCCATGGGCGGCATCGTGCTGGCCGGCACGGAGGAAGAGGCCACGGGCTACCTGCAGCGCCGCCTGGCCAGCCTGACCGAGGACATCCACTGCGCCGGCTGCGGCAGGCCGACGGTGGACTCCGACGACCCGGACAACCCCCTGCGCGCCGTGGAGGCCGCGTCCGGGGCCTACGTGCTGTGTGCGCGCTGTGACCTTGTGGCCCGGCAGGATGCCGGCGAGGAGCCCACGTGACCCAGAATCGACACGACCCCAACGGGCCGGCGTTCTTCGACGCCCCCGTCCATGCGTCGCAGAAGCGTGCCTGGATGCTGCTGCAACCGCACGTCAACCCCGCGTCCCTGCTCCACAGCGACTGGACCGGGCCACGGTGGCACCACGACGTCGACGAGGCGTGCTGGCTGTTCACCGGGGGCCGTGGCCGCGCGACCCCGTGGACCGTGGTGATCGACGTCCGCATCATCGACGGCGTGCCGTGGATGCACGTGTCGGTGAGCGGCGCGCACCAGCGGGTCCCCAACCACGACATGCTGACCAAGATCCGCCGGGTGTTCATGCCGGCTGACCGGGTCGTCGGGATGGTCTGGCCACCGGCTGACGAGGTGGTGGAGCAGCGAGGCGTCCGGCATCTGTGGTGCAGGCTGGAAGGACCCAGGTTGACCCCCGACTTTCGCCGGTTTGGCGGGGCGTAGGGATGAACGGTCAGGGGGCCGAGGCCGACTTCGCGCTGGAGGCCCGTAAACGGCCCGCTACGGCGTCGGACCCCCTGACCCACCTTCGGGTATGGACTTACCCCGGGTACTGCCGTGGCGGTGCCCTCTCGTCGTTTTCGGGCTTTTCTCGTGAACGCCGACAATTTCGCTTTGTGGATAACTCGGTACCGTACGTGTACTTTTTCGTGCAGCTCGGCGAGAGCCCCGAGGGTCGGTGGTCACGTACCACGGAAAATCGGGCCTGGTCGGCATCGGTCGCCCTCGACCCGTCACGGGCGAACGTCACTTTTTTCAGTACTTGCGTCGTAGACGGGATCGACGCCGGGATCCCCGATGACACCGTCAGACGCTCGTAGATCGCCCACCTTGCGCCGCCTTCAGAGGTCTTGGCACGTCACGCTGAAGCTGCTGGTGGACGAGGGCTACCATCCCCGCGTGCTGACCCAGCATGAACGGCGGGGGGCGCAGCTGGTCCTGCTGGGGGCCTTCAGTGTGTGGGACGTCCCCGAGCCCAGGGCCCACAAGCTGCTGCAGCGCCTGCGTGAGGTGCGGGAGGAGTCGCTGGCACACCTGGCCTGGAAGGTGTGGCTGCATGGGGTGGTGGCCCCTGGTCCGGTGGACGAACCTGGCAACGCCGACCGCATCGCCTGGGCGGAGGAACGCTACGCGATGAACGAGGGTCTACCCTATGATCAGCGGGTCAGGGCCTCTATCAGGGCATGCGAGAAAGAAAGCTTGCACCCCCAGCCATCGGGGGAGTAAAGCTCTGGCGTCGGTTGGGGGCGATGCCCGCCCCGCCGACCCGGAGCACACCATGGCCAGCAGCACCCACCTGATTCTGACCTTCGCGCTGACCGCCAAGGCGGCACAGACCGCCGCTCGTCGCGAAGGCACGTTTGACGCCATCGCGCGCCGGGTTCGCCTGGACAACCCGCAGCTGATGGGGTCGGACTTCAACCGTCGGCGAGACGAGGAATGCATGGCGGCGGTCCGTGCACGCATCGACAGCAGCACCATCCGCGTGCGGTCGCTGTTCACCAAGGCGCACGAGACGATCGCGCAGCAGGCGCAAGGTGGCTTTGAGGTGGTGTCCGTCGAGCCAGTCATGTGACCCCCCCACGGGGTCCGGGGCTGTCCGCCCCGCTGATGATGGCCCGGAGGGCCGAAACCCCAGGAGCATGACCATGACGACCCAGATCGCCCGCATCAACGACGTGCTGACCCTCATTGAGGCCGCGGTGGACGCCGGTTCGACCGACGACGCCCAGGCCGGTGCCGAGCGCCTGGTGCCCGAGGTGTCCGCGCTGAAGGCCCGCCCCGTCCAGCTGTGGACCCGTGCCGAGGTGCTGGGGGGCGTGTTGCCCACGACCATCACCGAGGCCGACGACGAGAAGGCCCTGCGCCGCCTGGCCTACCTGCACGACGCCGAAGAGCAGGGCAAGGCCCGCAAGACCGTGCTGGCCCACTTCTACGACCTGGCCTCGGTGATCGAAGGCAACCTCTGCCGGGCTGGCCTGCGCAACGCCACGTCCGCCGAAGACATCAGCCAGGTGCGGATCCGCGTCCAGGCGTCGCCTTGGCTGAACAAGACCGCCGCCGCCGAGATCATGGCCGCCTGCACCGAGGCCGAGGGTGCGGCTGCGTTCGTCGCTGCCCACGTCGGTGATGCGCCGGACGCCGACGACGCCGACCGCAAGCGCCTGTTCAGCCACCTGGGCATCGCCACGCTGAAGGAGGAGCTGATCCTTGACCGCATCGCCGACTGCGGGCCGAATCAGGTGGACATGCTGCGTGAGGCCCTGGACGGGTCCGACCTGCAGCTCCGGCGCAGCCGCCACCCCAACATCGCCGCGCGGGTCGAGAAGGCCATCCGGGCACGCCTGGACGTCCTGACGCGGCCCGCGGGCATGCCCGACTGGCCCGTGACCGACTTCGACGAAGACAGCACCACCCGCACCGATGGGTCCACCGTGGGCATCGATGACGAGCCCGAACACACCTACGGCAACGTCTGCGACGAGCTGCGCCGCATCCTGGCGACGTCGGGGCAGCCCGCGCTGGTGGCGTTCCTGCAGGGGCTGCCGGACGGTGGGGAGGCCGCGCTGTGCACCGAGGTGGAACAGGCGGGACCCATGGTCGATGGGTGGGCGCGCGGTGACTACGCGACCGTGGCCAAGGCCGCCGACGACGCCGGCCTGGCCCAGCTGGCTGCGATGTGCCACGCCCTGGAAGAGACCGAGGCCCTGGACGACGCGGCCGACGCGCTGGACGCTGACCTTGATGGCACCCTGGGCGAGCTGCTGGCCGACAACAGCGCCGCCGAGCTGGCCGCCACCGCTGCCGCCGAGGCCCGTGCTGCCGGCGTCCTGGCGCTGCGGTCCGCCATCCGCGGAAACGACTTCGACGGGGTCGCCACCGCGCTGCGGACGCTGCTGGACGACAGCAAGATGGACGATGACCCGCTCCTCTACGGCTTCGGTGAGGCCGTCCGCCAGATGCGGGCCGCACTGACCGAGGCGCGCGACGCCCGCCCCGTCCGCACCAAGTCGGCCCGCCCGTCGGCGCAGCGTGAGCTGTCCGCCACCGTCATCACCACCGGCAAGCTGATGTGGGCCGAGGCCGTCCCCCAGGACGACGGCACCCGCGTGCTGACCCAGGCCGACCGTGCCGCCATCGCCGAGCGGACCGGCCTGGCCGCCAGCTGGGTCAGCAACCGGGGCGCCTGGTCCAAGTCCAACCACGTGGGCCGGTCGGTGCGCCTGGCCGCCGAGGGCTTCGTCATGTCCACGAAGGGCCAGCCTGACGGCACCTGGGACGCCATCTTCACGCCGGTGGGGAGCTGACGTGTACCTGAACGCCACGATCACTCTGTTGGAGCTGGCCCGCCGTGCGCGCTGGCTGGAACACCACCACCACCCCGCGACGCGGGCCGCCTACTACGAGCTGCTGGCCGCCATGCGCCACAGCGAGGTGCCGCCGGACATGATCGCCGCCTGTGAGGCGCGGGTGGCTGCCCTGTCCCATCGCCGCGGGCCCCGCCCGATGACGCGGATGTGGCAGTGAACACCGCCGACGCCATGCGCCGCAGCTGGCTGGCTTGGGCCACGGAACAGCCCGCCTTCATGCGGCTGGTGGGGCTGGCCGTCGTGGTCAGCCTCGCCAACGTCCCCTCGTCCCCATGGGTGCGCCGGCAGACCGGCCAGTGCCCCCCTGGGGTTGAGACCGTCCCCGGCACCTGGTGCCGACCCATCAACACCCCGACGCGCCAGGAACGCCTGCGCCGTCGACTTCAGGAGCAGAGCCATGACGACACCGACGACCGATGACACGAAGCCCGACCGCACCGACCCGGTCAGCATGGACGGCACGGAGCTGGCCGCGTTCCTGCGCGCCGAGCTGGCCCACGCCGACATCCCTACCGAGGTGCTGGTCGAGGTGGAGCGCCGCCTGCTGGCCCACGCCGACCCCACCACGATCATGACCCCGAGCCCGACGCGCCGCCGGCAGCTGGTCGACATGCTGAAGCGCGGGGACAAGCTGACCGTCTGGGACGCCAGCACTGTCCTGGCCACCGTGGCCGTGGCGCTGCGGTCCGCCGGTGCGACGTTCCGGGAGCTGACCGATGGCGCCCAGCAGGACGCCGAGCAGACCGTCGCCCAGGCCACCAAGGTCATCGACGACATCAACGCCCTGAACGAGCGGATCGACGCCGCCACCCGGGAGAGCTGGGAGCGCGTGGACCAGGCCCAGCAGGGTCTGCGCCAGGCCCAGCACGCGGTGCGTGAGGCCGTCGACGGCTTCAAGGTCCCCAGCGTCCACCGCCTGAACGAGCTGCTCGACGTCGTCGACCGGTGCAACCACTACACCCCGGAGCAGTGGGCGCGGGTGGTGGAGCTGGCCCAGGCGCTGGCTCCCCAGGGGGTGACGACGTGAACGCCCAGGACGTCCGCAAGGAGGCCGCCAAGGCCCTGCTGCACACGCTCTACGTGTTCCGGCACGAGGCCGAAGGCGGCATGGAGGTCTGGCCCGACAACCCCCGCTGGCCGGCCCGCCTGGACGAGGTCAACCGGCTGATCGAGCTGTACCGCACGGACCTGATGGGCCGCCCCATCGTGGACGAGCAGGTGCCCGCCGGTGCGACCTGCAAGGCCGGGCACGCGCTGCTGGAGGGCAGCCCGCTGATCTACCAGCAGGCGTATTGCGCCGCCTGCGACGGTCACGTCTACGTCATCACCGCCGACGGGGCCAAGCTGTGACCACCCATGAGCTGAAGTGCTGGCCCGAGCCGTTCGATGCCGTCGTCAGCGGGGTCAAGACCTACGAGGTGCGCGTCGATGACCGCGACTACCAGGTGGGGGACCGCCTGCTGCTGCGTCGGTTCGACCCCGACCGCGACGCCTACACCGGCGAGGCGTGCCGAGTGGACGTCGTCTGCCTCACCCGCAACGCCCCCCACGCCGGGCTGCCCGAAGGCACGGTGGTGATGGGCGTGGTCCGCCGTGCGTGGTTCGCCGATGACCTGGTGCCCCGCGATGGCTGACCGGCTCCACATGATCACCGGGCGGCGGTTCCTGGGGATCGACGCCGCCGGCAGCAAAGCCAAGCTGAACGGCGTGCTCCTGTCCGACGGCGAGGTCAGGGATGGCCGACGCGTGTGGGTCTGCAGCCACTGCGGGCACCGCGACGTCTGGGGGCCCACCTGGCTGACCTACGGGACGATGGATTGCGTGGAGCACGTGGTGTGCAGCGACGCCTGCCGCATGGCGCTCCACCCCAAGGCCAAGGTGCTGCCGGACATCCCGCCACCCGTGCCGCGGGAGCGTCGCCGCTGACCCGCGCAGCCTGGCCGCCCTGGCGTTCCAGGGGGGTCGGACGACCCAGGACAGCCCCGGGGTGGCACGACGCCGCCACGGGGCTGTCAGCGCGTCAGGGGGCCAGCACGCCAGCGATCAGGCCATCCATGATGGCGTCGAAGTCGGCCAGGTCCACCGTGCGGTCGATGAACATCGCCTTGGACGTGGACCCCTTGGTGCGCACTTCGATGATGCCGCCCTCGGTGGGTTCGAGGATGTCGACCGACGTAGCCTCGCGCTCGCTGCCGCGGCTGCCGGCGGCGGTCGGGGTGTCGCCGATCAGGGCGTGGACCGACTCCTTGACGGCGGCGGCGTCGGACAGCGCCATCTCGCAGCGGAAGGCGGAACCGGCAGCAGCATCACCGATGCGGGCGGTGCTGGACGGGCTGGTGCCGAGGACACTGTCGACGGCGTAGCGCCCGAGCAGGAACGGGCCGGACGGGCTGGCGATGGTGGTCTGGAAGACCTGGGCAGCGGACATGGATACCTCCGAACGCGGCGTCAGTGCCGCGCGGCCCCGTAAGCCGGCGTTGGCCCCGGGGCTCGGACGTACCAGCTAGATGCCGCCGGGGAAGATCGCGCCCAGAATCTCGGACCGCAGCCGCGCCTCGTTGCGGTGCGCGATGTAGCGGTAGAGCGGGCCGTCCAGGACTTCCAGGAACTGACCGATCGGCGCCAGGCTGAAGCCGGCGATGGTGGGCCAGGGGATGGCGGTGAAGTCGGTGAACACGTCGGCCTGGTCGGCCATGTCCTGCACGATGTCGCGGACACGGGCGGTCACGGCACGGATGACCAGCGCCTTGACCTGGGCGAGATCGTCGGGGTTGTCGTCGCCGACCGTGGCCAGCAGGCGGGTGGCGAGCACGCCCAGCTCCTGGATGGCGTCGTCTCGCTCGGCGTTGGCGAAGTCCAGCATGGCCTGCTGGTTGACGGCGGCGTCGATGCCCCGAGCTGCCTGCTGCCACCATCGGGTGCCGGCGTCGGTGCGGGCGCGTCCTTCCGCCTGGCGCGCGGCCTTGCGTTCGGACTTGACGGCGTCAATCTCGGCCTGAATCTCGGCCTTGCGGGCGTCGGACTTGGCGCGCTTCCGGGACTTCCGCAGCGCGGTGAGCTTGGCGTCGAACGCGTCGCGCTGTTCCTTCGTGAGCAGGGGTCGCATGGTGGGCCTCCAGTGGTGGTGGACGCCCCCAGCCTATCCCGGGATCACTCGCGGAACGCGAATTCCCGGGTGGCCACCTCGAAGGTGATCTCAGTGTTGCCCGCGGACCCACCGCCCTGGTGGCCTACGCCCAGGTAGATGTGCGTGCCCTGGGCGGCCGGGTCGTTGAAGGCCCATGTGCCCTTGTTGATCAGAAGGTTGCCGTCGCTGTCGAACGCGAACGCCTCCAGCTTGGCCGTCCGTTCGCCCTGGGGGGTGATGTTGGCGATGATCTCGGCGATGGAGCCGGCTGCGAAGTCCTCGGCCGTCGGGCCCCACGACTGCGCGCCCAGGGTGTTGATGTCCTGGTTGCCGGTGGCGAGCAGGCGCTGCGTCCCATCCGCCAGCCACCGCATGCCAAAGCCCGCGCCGCGGTTGGCGGGGTTGGAGCTGGCTGCGTAGCCCACCATGATGTAGGGCAGCACGGTGCCGTCCAGGCCGGTGATGCTGATCGGCTTGATGCGCACCTGCAGGATCTTGGCGCCGTCGGCCTGCTCGGTGTCGGCCTCGAACTCGGACACGGGTGGGCCCTGGTGCAACCAGGACCGCGACCACCAGCCGCCACCGTTGGCGCGGTTCATCCGGGCCACGATGTTGTCGCCGCTGGACTCCAGCTCGTTGCCGCCGCCGCCGGGGGCGCGCACGCCGTAGAAGTCGCCCGCGTAGCTGAAGTCGGACGTGGTCCGGACGGTCCAACTGCCCAGGCCGCCGCCCTCCCCATCACCGGGGATGTAGGCAGGCGCGCCGGTGGGGCTGCGTCGGTAGTTGGTGGTCATGACTGCCCCAGGTTCGGACGAATCCACAGCTCGCAGATGACGGTCCGGCCGGTGCCCGTGCCCTGCAGCTGCAGCTTGGCCTCGCCCTCGGGCGCGGCGTAGGGCACGTCGGCCAGGCGGTCGTCGCTGATGGCGGCCACGCCTGGGCACGTCGCGACGACGCTGTCATGGTGGACCGCAGCACCAGCGGCACCAGTGGGACGGAGCAGGCGGGGCAGGACAGTGCCGGAGTCCGACAGGAACCGGAAGCGCCGGATGTTGCCGGAGCGCGGCAGGCCGAAGAGGCCCGACAGCGAGGTGGCCTCATTCGAGGT
>BCQK01000059.1_pt1 | contig 11772 bp, 10 predicted proteins | sample 1008131 | NCBI WGS metagenome assembly BCQK01 (sample SAMD00035458, study PRJDB4067) | museum specimen metagenome | isolation source: Liagora japonica specimen isolated from | place: Japan
TTATATTTTGAGTTTTTTGAGTATCTGGATTATATCTAATATATTTAGCATCTGCTGTACTTAAAGCTCTTTGCTTCTCTTCATACTTAGTTTTAATAAATTTATGAGCTTCTTTATCTGATAGTTTATCTATATATCCTTTAAATTCATTATACATCGCTACTACTTGTGGATTATCTTTAGCTGCGTTTTCAGAAGATAAATATTCTTTAAATGATTTATTAGCATTTTTATCTACTACTGTCATTCTTGTATCTGCTGTTAAAGGTACTCCTTTTCCAGGTAATCTATAATTAGGATTGTTAGTGTAGCTTTTTATTTTACCATCTTTACCTATATTAATGTCAAAATCTTTCATACCAGAACCTTTAGTATAAACTTGAGTATTTAAAGTTTCTAATCTGTTCTGAACTTCTACTTCATAATCTTTCATAGCTTTATCTCTAGCTAAAGTATTACCAAAAGATTTAGCATTCTCAGCATATTCTCTATAAGATTTAGCATCAGCATAAGGAGCTGATATTTGTCTAATATAGTTAGACAAATAATTATTTTTTTGAGCTGAATTAAATTCAGAATCGTTCATACTAGCTAAATCAGCAACTTGATCTAAAGCTGCTTGGGTATTTTTACCCATAATCCCATCTACTGTTAAATTAGAACCTAGCTTATTTAATTCTTTTTGTAATTTTTTAATGTCTGATTTAGATTTAGGATTACTATATGTAGATAATAAGTTTTGAGCATCTATTCTATTATCTTGCAATAACTCTTTATCTATTCTACCTGACCTTTTAAGGTAATTAAATCTATCAGTTAGCTGTCCAGTAGTAGATGCTGCATTATAGTAAGCGTTAGATAAATCTTTCAATACTTTATCAGCCTCTAGTTGAGTAAGCTCTTTAGTATCATATATTAATTTACCATCTACAATTCTCATATCTCCAGACATTCCTTTATCAGCTTTGAAATTCTTTAAAAAATCATTAGCAAATTTATCAAAATTAACAGCGTTTTGTCTTTGAGATAAATTAAGATTACTACTATTTTTATATCCTCCAGAAGAATCATATTCAGCTTTAGCTCTAGCTACAGATTCTTGAAACTGGAAGTCTGTAATATCTCCTTTAGCTAATCTGTCAGATTGTTCTTTATAAAATTTATTATATTGTTGTTTTCTTTGAGCTAATTCATAGTATTTACCTCCAGGTAAAGTATCCCTTTGCACAGATCTTAGTAAATCTCTACTAGCTTTAGCTCCTTTACTTACTGATTCTTTATATGCTTTAGCAGTATTATCTATTCTACTAGACAATTCATCTCTTAATTCTTGAGCATATTTTTCATCTGCTCCAGATAAAGCGTCAATTGGTAGATTAGATAAGTCTCTAGTCTTATTAATTAAATCTTGATTTTGTCTTAGAGCAGCATCGTATAGTTTAAAGTTAGGAGTAAACTCTTGTGGTATAAATTCTTTAGGGACAAAACTGCTTCTAATGGAAACTGGTTTATCATATCTCGATATGCTCATAATACTTTTACATTTTTAGTTAAGCTACTTTTTTTATTTTTGTTTATATGAGCTTTAAAAGTTGAATAATTTATTTCATTTTTATTACAATAATCAGACATTGATTTATATAATAAATTTGTATTTAAATCTAATATTTTTTTATGTTTAAACCCTTTTTTAGTTCCTTCACGTTTAGAACAAGGTTTAATAAAACTATCAGGATTTAAAGTCCAATAAAATCCTCCAGCAGTATTTCTTTTTCCTTTGATACATTTTTTAACATTACCAGGTGCGATATTTAATCTATCTTGTATTTCTTTAAACATCTTAAATTTATTAATTATTTTTAAATCTTCATCTATTTGATAAATAAATTTGTGACAAACTAAATTATCTAAAAAATGTTTTAGTTCTTTTTCACTAGTCCAATAAAAATTACAACTGACTCCTTTTATTCTTATAGCTCTTGCTATTTTTTCAGAAGATGTATTTAAATCTTTAGCTGCTTCTACTGTATTGTAATATTCTTTAATTATTTTTTTAGTATATGGACATATTGAATATATTTTCTTATATTTGCTCCTATTGAAAATAGGAAGTGCAAATCTTTCATTATTGTAACCTAATCTATAAAAAGAGTTGTTTAATAAATCATTTGCAAATAATAAAGTATTTAAATAATACTGCTCTCTATCAAACCTAATGTTTTGTTCACAATTTTCAATTATTTTGTACTCAAAACTGCAAGATCCCATCTTATTGTAATCTGTCTGTAATCTATTATTATGATGCTTATTGCCTTTTAATAATGTTTTGTGAGCAGATATTCTATGTTTTAAATTTTTACTAGAACCTATATAAATTTTAGCATTCCATTTATTACATATCATATAAACTCCTGATTTACTTACTGGTCTATCGTATCTATTAGTCATTATAATTTATAGCTTCTTTATTTTTTCTAATTTGTTCAAATTTATCTTTAGTTATTTCACCTCTACTTAATTGTTGTAATGCTTGAATAAGTTCAGTATCTATAGTAACATCAGGATAAATCATTTCTAATACTTGCATTTGTTCTTGTATAGATGCTTCTGCTAGGTTTTTATTATTTTCTATTTGTTGAGCAGCTAATTCTTTATTGTTCTTAATTGTGTCTAATCTATCTCCTTCAGCTACTAAATCTCCAAATATAACTCTATTAAGATTTCTTTGACTAGCTTCATTTCTATCATTAATTTCTCTACTTTGTCTTTCTAGTTGAGCATTTGTAGTAGTTTTATTAGCTTCATAATTAGCTCTAGTCTGTACTATATTATTTTTTAATTGAACTTCTTGTTGAGTTATATTAGCTAAATTATCTTGTAGATTACCTATATTTTGCATCTCCCTAGCATTAAAACTACTGTAATTACTGACTGAGTTTCTATTTAGATTAGAAGCTACTCTAGAAGCAGCTATTGAATCTTGTCTAGCTTGGTTAAGATTAGTATCTAATTTAGCCATTTGAGCATCAGAAGCTCTATAATCAGGTAATATAGGAGTATCTACTTCAGGCTTTTGAAATAGTTGGGATACATTACCTAACATTCCGATGGTTCGTAATGCTGATCCAGCATTATCTACAGCCAGTTGTTTATAGTCCATACCAGTATCAGTTTCTAGTTCTGATAAAGGAGTTCCTGTAATAGTTGGAGTAATTGCTGTCATAGACGTTACTGGAGATATTGGAGAAGTTAATGGGTCAATTGATCCTCCAAACTTCATTTGAATAGAGTCAGCAGCATCTTTAGCTTGTTTAATGTATTCATTAATTCCTTTAGCTACTTTCATTTCTATTTCTAAAGCGTTCCTAACAGATTCATCTTGATCTGTATTTTTCTTAGAATACTTTTTTATAATAGATTTAGCTAATCCAGAAGTTAAATTCTTATCAGAATATACATAGGGTTCGTCTGGTAAGTTTTTAAATATAAAACTATTTTCTGTACCTTCTATTTCAGCAGCAGGGTTATTAAGATCAGGTATTCCTAAATTATTAATTAGTTGTCCACCATTCTTATGACTAGGTGCGTTATATTGATTAAATCCTTTAGGAGTTTTTTTATTTTTCATCATATACTTTGTTTAATTTTCTAATAGACAATAATCTATATTTAGGTATTTTAATTATATTTACTTCATTCTTTTGATTACCTCCAAGACATCTAATATAATTTTCTGTTTCATTGATGTATATTCCTACGTGTCCCCATCTACTATCTTCTCTAATTCTCCAAAATACTACTATATCTCCTGGCTCAGGATGTTCTGATTCGTATCCTATATTTAGCCAGCTTCTAGCCATTGCAGAATTAGTAGTTTCGTAATTACATAATTTAGCCATATTATTTATAAATATACTGCACCAAGCATAGTCTGAATCATCTTTAGCTTTAGGAAAAAATAATTTAATCCAATTAAGTATATTAGTATTAGCTTGATCTCCATCTACTTCTGAAACACCATAATATTTTAAACTAGTTTGTAATAAATCTATCATCTTATTGAATTTAATGTATTAGTTTTAGTTAAATAATGAGTTATTCTATAATCAGTATTACTAATTAATCTTATAATATGAAACTTATCTGATAAATATCCTTTATTGTAATAAGATTTGTCATCAGTATTAATAAATTCTTTATCTGAAGTTATTATTGGAAATATATTATTATATACATCTTTATTGTTACTACAATCAAATAATCCAGATAACTTATGATTAAAGTCAGTTATAATAATATTACCAAAACTATCATAATAAGGATCTGAATGATAAGAATTTAAATTCATTAGTCCAGTAGATTGACAAGAATTATATATTACAGCTTGGTCATATGATTTATGAACTGGTAATAATTTATCATTTGATTCTTCAAGTGTACAATACCAATGTGTCGTATGAAATACTTCTGTTAAAGGATTAGTATGTACAAACTCAATTACAAATGGATATTGTATTCCATTAAAATTGTGATAATTATTTTTGTGTAAATGTTTATAAGTTTTATTACTGTTTGTAGTAAAAAAGTGTGTCGTATTATAAAAAGAATAATCTTGTATATAAGAATGATAAGAAGTCCAGCTATTGTTTTTATAACTATAACTTATTGTAAATAAATCACTAAATAATATAAATCTATCAAATCTAGGATCATAAGTACAATGATTAAAACTAGTATTAGGTAAATTTTCTTTATACCATTGTTCTAATCCAACTTTAGATATTTCATTTAAACTATTACTAAAATTTATTATTTCTCCAGCATTTGTATCTACCCAAGTATAACCATTTTCTGTATTAATTCTAGCATCTGAGAATTGCAATCCTCCATATCCAATATCATTTTGTATTATTTCTGAAGCAGGTATGCTAAAAAAATCATCTGTTTTTATATATGCGTTGTCTTGGTCTGTAGCTATAAGTTGAGGATAAGGTTTTAATACAAATGTAGATTCTTCTGTATGTACAAGCAGTTGATTATTTTTATATTTTAACGCTATAATTTCTCCTCTATTAGAAGGTATATCTATGTAATCATTAACAAATAATTCTAAATAACTATCTGATATTTCTTCTACAAAACTTCTAGGGCTAAAATATATTCTGTAAGGCTGGTTATTAATACATTCAGAGCAATATTTATATTGTCGAGGTAGCGGTATATATTGATTATATGAAGTAATTGACATATCTTGGTCATATATATAATATTCTAAACACGGAAATGCTTTAGGTATATATTCATCATTTTCCTCATCATAGTCTAACAATTTACTTTCTAAATATTCAAGTAAAGTGTTAGTATCATCTTCATTATAGTAATTACCACACTCTATATCTAAATCTTCTCTTATATAGTTAATAGTATTGTGTGTAAAAAATCCAGTTAAATATTCATTAGCAAAGTAATATTCTCCTCCAAAAAATGTGCCCAAAGCATTACTTCCAGTAAAATCACCATCTGTATTATTTTGAAATCCTTCATATCTTTGATCTCTTAATTCTCTAATTACATTATTTACAAATTGTATTTCAGTATTAATATATTCTACTATACCTCCAATGGCTGACCCGACATTTTTAGTAAGTATTGAACTAGCTATTGTAGCTTGCGCTACAGTTACTCCAACTAATCTAGTTAAATAATCATCTAGCTGTTGCTCTTGTATATTAGATATAGTAGTATTTAAATATTTAAAATTATTTATAAAACCATCTCCAGTATTAGTAATATAGTTATCAGTACAGTTATCGTATCTACTATATCTAATGTTAAATAGATCACAAAGGCTGCTATTAGTATTTATTATTTGAGCATAATATAGCTGATCTGTATATCCACTATTTCTATTAGAATTTAATGGATCTACTTGAGCTTCTATAATTTGAACAGGTAAATTTAATGATAAATTTACTAATTCTTTATTATCTACAGTTCTATTAGTCTCTGCTGGTCTTAAATAAGATGTAGATTCTACCTCTATTAATTGATTTACTTCTGTACTATTTTCTGCAATAAGTTCTCTAACTCCAATAAAAATATCGGGATTAGATTTATATTCTCTTTCTTGTAATTCTTTTGTGTAGTTTACACTATGGCTTATAAACAAATCTCCTTCTAATAACTGACCATTTAATGATCTAGGAGAAATAAAATAATTCCAGTTACTATTATTATCAGTATCATGATATATAAATATTTCATTATCGTTATCTACACGTAATTTACCAAGTATGCCAGAATCTTGAACCCTGTTCATAGACTTATAAACAAAATAATGTCCTACAACATCGTCAGGATACTCTATGTTAGAGCTTTCTATTTGAATTGATTGTCCTAGCGCAACTATAGGCATTACATGGTGTCTGACAGATGTATTAATTAAATCATTACCGCAACTATCTATTCCCCAATAATCTTCATCATTACATAGATTAGGCGGATTGGTATAATCATTATTACAATGCCAATATCCCATATAGCCTTTATTAGAAGATATTGGACAATAAGTATTATTTAATTCAAAAAAATTAAACTGCTCTCCATCTTTATATACTTGTTCTAAAGGATTGCTACATGTTGTGTTTAATGTAGAATAATCTATTCTATAATCTACTATCCCAATACCAGAATAAGCAATGGATACATCAGATATAACGTCTGAACTACATGTTTCTAATATAGTTATTTCTGGATTAATAGACGTTAACTCTCCTTCAAAAGTAATTAACTCACCATTAAGTCTATATATTACTCTAAATGGTTTATTAGCTCCAAAAATAACTAATGATTGTGTAGTATTACAATCAGTATTATACACATCAGCACATCTTCCAGGAATATGGAATACAGGACTTAAAGAGCCATCAGTATGAATATAAACTATACCTCTAGCATATACTTCATTAGGAATAAAAGTAGATGTAGAATTATTGTCTAGTCTGTAAAAAGTTTCTATTTTAGAAGCTAGTTTTTGATATGTACTATAATCTCTACTATCTTGTTTAGTGTTAGCTCTAACTAATCTATCTTGAACTTGTTCTATTGCTTTAGAACTTCTTATATTAAATATAGGTTGCAGTGTTTGGGTATAATCTATTTCTATAAAATTAGTTAAATCTGTAATATCATATTCTAAACTTGTTTCTGTTTGAAGAATATTTTGATCTTGATAAGCTATAGGAATAGCATCATTGGTTGTAATTAAATTAAATCTAATATATGGAAAAGAAGTATCTACATTAGTTAAATTTATCTTAATTCCTTTAGCTTGCTCTAAATAAATAGGTCTAGATATTTGAGATCTATATTTTATATTATTATCTTCATCTAAGTATTCTATTTGTATAGCATAATTAGATTGATCTAAACTACCATTAATACTATTTAATTTAAAACAAGCGGTATTAACATTAGATTGTATATTAAATTTATTGCAATCAAATTCATCATCAGATTTGTGAATATCTAAATTATCTATATTTATAAATCTATCAGGATTCATATTATCTACCCAATAAACTACTCTTTCACAACCTGATCTAACTCTAAATTCTGATTGAATAGGAAAATTAATATCTAAACAATTGTCATTAACTAATTCTGTATAATTACAATCTTTATTTAAAATACCTATTGTATTCTCAGTAAATATTAATTGTTCATTATTGCTTATATAAGTTGCATGTTTGATATTTAAATCAGTACATAGCTCATTTCCTGGTTCAGATTGTATAGTATATCCATTTCCATCAAAAGCTTCTTGTATAGCATTTAAAGCAAATCTATGAGTGTTTTCAGGCTGTAGAAATGGACTTATATCTTTATTAATACCACTATAATGTTGATTGACCATAATCTAATTCATATTTTTTTCTAAATTCTCTAAAATACAACCATTTAGAATCATTAAATAATAAACCACTAATTAAAGTAGGATTAATGCTAGCTAATGTAACAGAACCTCTGGCTTTATTGTACCATAAATTATACTGCTGCGCTAAATAAGCTAACATGTTGTTATTATTTTGTTCACCTATATATGCTCTTTCTATTGCTATTTGATGTTGTACAGCATAAGATAAAAATTCTAATACTTCATTATTGTCTATTATCTTATCTGATTCTGTAGTATAATAAATACACAAGACACACTCTTGAATATTAGTATAAAGTGTTTTAGTATCATCTATTGAAAATGTATTGTTACAGTCTGTACAATTAGTTTTTACACAATTATTGCATAGCTTATTATGATCTGTTTGTAAATATTTTAAAGGTATAAAATTATTAGTAAAATATTTTGTATTAATAAATAATGGATTAAGAGTATAAGCTATTCTGTTATAATTAGTAACACACTCACTAAAAGAATAATCTTCACAAGTAGTTTCATCTTCATTTACTAACCCGTCACATATAGATACATTAGTATTACTATATGTAACCATTTCTATAGACTTAATAAAATCAGGAAGTTGCGCTTTATTATTTTCTACTTCTAACAGACATACTCCTTCTTGCACATCTTGTCTCAAGTTAAGAGTTCTATATGCTTGTAAAGCATGAGATAAAAGTTCTTGTTGGTTATAATTATTCCTAATATATTTAGGTAATCTTGGTATTACAGATTTTATGTCTGTATAATTAATCATAGTTCTGTATAATTTTTAATTCTTGAGGGTAATTTTTCTATCCAATCATTTATAAATGACCAGCTAGTTTTAGTAAATTTTGCTTTCCAATATGCTTTATTACTAAATTTAGTAAATTTATAATTTTTATCCCACTTCAATATAAACTTTTTTCTGAATTTATATTCATTTCTATAAAAAGCCTTATCGTTATAGTCATAGTAACCTCCTTTATAAGTTCCTATATAAAGTCTACCTAAATGTTTAGGTAATCTATACACAAGTCCTGATCTTAAATATAAAATAATATATTTAAAATAAGTATTCATTATAGTTTTGTACTCTTTATAATTCAGACTGTAATGTTCATTACACCTTTCATCTTCTTGTTTAATGTAGACTCTAGTATTTCCACCATAACATTTAAAAGGATAGTTTAAATAAAAATCTTTTAATGTAACTTTCATTATTCTATGATATTTGAATTGGTGTCTTGCGTATTATCTTCTCTAAAATTTTTAGAAGGGAATAATATATCAAATGCCATTCTAACTGCTGTACTTACAAATTTATCATCTAACCCTATGTCTGTATCATAAACATTTATGCAGTTAGTATTTCCATTATTATCTATATTATTACAGTATTGAATATCCTGTAAATCAGTAACGTCTTCCCATATAGCAGATACTTGCACAACACTATAATTTTTATTCCATACAATTAATTTTCTATTAACTATAGAAAATAACAATGATTGATTATAGATAGGATCTAATTCCATAGCTTCTTTATTAGATTCATCTACATCTACACCTCTATTATAATTAAGATCATATACTCTTAAAGTACTTCCTATTTTATTAGTAATGTATCTAGGTAATTCTGCTGATTTATATACTTCACATCCTTGAGTAATACAGCCACATTCGTGCGACAAAGACTTATCTAACTTAATACATATAGTAATATAATTTTGAGGATTATTATGTTTGTATTTTTGAGCAATTAATTCGTTTCTACCTAATTTAAATATATTCCACAAATACTCATCATCATAAATACTATCGTCAGTAAATTCTTTAATTGTAGTTCTAAATATATCTAATATTTGTTTTATAGTCATATTATTGATTTAACTTCATTAATTAAATATTTTGGAGTATATACTTCATAAGTATCTAAAGTTTCATGAAACCTAACTATTAAACTATCTCCAAATTTTAAATCTGTTTCTTGTTCCATTATATATCTATACATAGATATTTGCAACTGATATTTATTAAAATTACAATGATCCAAATGACCTAATGGATCATTAAAAAATTTAAGATATTTATTGCTAAATTCAATCTTTTTATCTTGCTTAAAATCTATTATCCTATATAAATCTATATTTGGATCATAAGCTAAATAATCTATTTGTCCTGCTACTTTATCGTTATTGATAACTAACTCATTAGCTATTGGAATTAAATAGTTATAATCATTTAAAAACTCATCAGCTTGAATAAGCATTTTAGATAAAGCTTCTTCGTAATGTCTTTCTTGATTAGTTTTTATAATCTCTTCTGGTATAGTATATTCATAATATTTATTATGAATTCTATCTTCTAAATACTTGTGTAATGCCGATCCTTTATTAGTTCCTAATACTCTTTTATTATACCAATCTTGTTTAACCTCAGCTAATGTAAGTTTGTGTTTTTTAGCATATTTGCTGGCAGCGTCTTTAGGAAATTTTGGTTCAAATTGCTTAATCTTAGTAGTTACTGAGGTTAATAATTCTCCAGTATTAACATTTACATAGGTATGATTACTGTCTATGTAAAGTATATTTTTAAAGTATTTATGTATCATTAGTTTTATTTTTATATGTATCAATTAAATCTAAAAACATAAACATTATACTTGAAAGTATAATAATATCAAATAATTCATGTATTACTTCTAACATTTTTTATTAAATATATTATAGCGGCTATTAAAATTATATACAGATTAATCATTTGTATTTGTATATTTAAAATGGTCAACATCTAAATCGTCATTCCATGTTAAATCTTGACCGTCTTGTTTATAGTTTATATTAAGATAGTCTAGTATTCTTTTTATATAATCAGTATTAATTATTTGCATTTAAATATTTTTTATATTCAGTTTCGCTAATTTTAAATTTTCTTCCATTAGAGCTAATCATTATTCTTTGCTTAGTCCCTGCTTTAGTATATGTGGTTTTGTACAATCTTACATTGTTAGAACCTGTATCAGGACAACTAAATTTAGGATTGTCTTGCACTACTCCTTGATGTATTAATGGTTCAGCATACTTAATTAACTTATTATATATTTCTTCAGTAGTTACTATATCTCCTAAGTTATATTCTACCATAGCTTCTAAAGCCAACTCTGATTCTTTACCTTTTTGATACTGTATTTTTTTCCACATATCTATACCTTCATGTTCTAGTTTAAGAGTTAGTTCAAAATACTTAGCTAGATATTTCATAGAATAAGAAGGTAATCTAAATAACTTTCTGGCTTGTTTTAGTATATCTATAGATTTAATAAAAGTGTTTACGTCATAATTATACTTAGCTGCTCTAGCATTAATAAACTTATTATCAAACCTGTCATTATTTACACCTATTACCGCGTCAGCTTGGTTGTATACTTCTAAAAATTCTTTAATTAGTTCTTTATCGCATTTTTTATTATTGTCCCATACAAGACATTCTACGGAATCTTCTCCTAACCATTTATAAGCTATTGTAATTATTTTAGACTCGTCTAATAATTGATTATGACTAATATATTGCTTACCTGTCCACCAAACATGTGCTTTTATTAAGGTAGTTTCTATATCATAAATTAATATTTTAGCATTGTTTTTAACTATATTAGTTTTTTTATAATATCTCCACCAATCACATACTCTTTTTAAATTAGCTGAAGTTATTTCTATTTCAAACATGGTTAAAATTTCATGCCATTTACAATCTCCCTTACCGTTATTTTCTTTTAAATAATTTAGTATTTGTATTTTTTTATTTTAATTGTTTCACGTGAAACAATTAAA
>BCQK01000060.1_pt1 | contig 11693 bp, 7 predicted proteins | sample 1008131 | NCBI WGS metagenome assembly BCQK01 (sample SAMD00035458, study PRJDB4067) | museum specimen metagenome | isolation source: Liagora japonica specimen isolated from | place: Japan
AAGGCAAACTCTTTACCCCAGCCTTTGTCGCCAGCCAACTTCACCAAATTATGGACCACAGTGAACCCGATGGCGAAGCCAGCTACCTCGACTGGCAAGGCAAGCCGATTAACTGGTAAGCACTCATTGATGTTGTGGCTATGGCTAAGTACATGCCTAGTTACTGATGCCATATGGTACTAAGGTGCCAATTAAATTGTGCCTAAATTACTTTACCCTGAAAGTACTAAATTGGATCGAGGAACCGATACTATGTCGACGTTACACACGGGACTAAAAGGGAAAGTAGCACTGATTACCGGCTCAACAAGCGGTATAGGCTTGGCCACCGCGCATGTACTGGCTGAACAAGGTTGTCATATCGTATTGCATGGATTGATGACCCAAGATGAAGGGCAGACTTTAGCCACTGAATTTGCAACTCAATACCAAATAAACACCTATTTTAGCAATGCTGATTTAAGAGACTCTGCCTGTATACGTGAGTTTATGGATGCGGCCGTAGAACAATTAGGCAGTATTGATATTTTAGTCAATAACGCCGGTATTCAACATACCCAAGATGTGGCCAACTTCCCGATTGAAAAGTGGAACGACATCATTGCGATTAACTTATCTTCTGCCTTTCATACCATCCAAAAAGTTGTGCCCGCTATGGCCAATAAAAAATGGGGGCGAATTATCAATATTGCCTCAGTACATGGTTTAGTCGGCTCAGCAAATAAGGTGGCATATTGCGCAGCAAAACATGGCATTGTGGGGTTAACCAAAGTGGTGGCCATTGAGTGTGCAGAACAAGGCATTACGGTCAATGCGATATGCCCTGGTTGGGTTGATACACCGCTTATCGGCAAACAAATTGACAGCATAGCAAGCGACAAAAACTTAAGTTATGAAGACGCTAAATATCAACTCGTGACAGCCAAACAGCCGTTACCAGAAATGCTAGCGCCGAGACAAATCGGTGAGTTTGTATTGTTTCTTTGCAGCGGCGCGGCAAAAGGCATAACCGGCGCCGCATTACCAATGGATGGTGCCTGGACAGCGCAATAAGCTTGGGTGTGATTGATTTATAGCAGGTAATCTCATATTAAATGTTAGCCCCTATTCATATCGATAAGGGCTTTTTTAATGCCTAAAACAATAGGCCGTGGGTAATGCAGTTAAACCTTGACCATAAACTCGGCGATATGTTGATAGGTTGCCATGCATTCATCTTTAACAAGATCGTGCAATAACATGTAGGCGTGGATCATGCCGTCAAACGAATGATGTTCAACATCCACTCCAGCAACAGTTAGTGCATTGGCATAAGCAATGCCCTCATACCGAAGTGGATCGCAGCCTGCAGTAAAAATAAGCGTTTTAGGTAATGCTGCCGATATCGGCCCAAATAAAGGTGAAGCCTTCTTAATAATATCGGCATCGGTTGATTGAAAATACTGCTCGAAATACCATTTAATCCGAGACGTTTCGAGTAAAAATCCAGTGCCATTACATTCTAATGATGGGCTTGTTAAAGTGTAATCAACACTGGGGTAAATCAAAATTTGTTGGTCTATTTTAAGCCGCTTATCGGTTAAGCTTTTCATGCTTAAACTAGTACAAATTGCGCCCCCTGCACTGTCACCAATAATCGTAACAGAGTCTTGATGATTAACTTCACTAAGTAACTCAGCGTAACGTATGAGTACCTGTTCGCAATCATCAATCCCTGCGGGATAAGGATGCTCTGGCGCTAAGCGATACTCAACCGAAATAACCACACACTGAGCAATACTGGCAAGATGACGGCAGATAGGGTCGTACAACTCTACGCTGCCACACATGTGCCCACCACCATGAAAATGCAATAACACTGGCAAAGGTTTATCTGGCGCAGGGCTATAAATTCTGACGGGAATAATACGGTCGGGTAACGTCAACGTTTTATCTGCAATATAAGGCACCGCTGGAGAATCACTCATTAACCCGCTTAGTTTGTTTAAGTTTTCCCGCAATATTGTCGGTGTAAATTGGATATTATTTTGCTTAGCCAGGGCAATGTTACTATTTGCCTGGGCCAAAAAATCAGTCAACTTAGCAGACACTGTGCCTCTCATTATCATGACTCCTTTGATTTACCCGTTTCAGGTAGAAAATAACTGCCCACAAATACCGTGCCGGTAAGCAAGGTAATCATCAAAAATGAACTGGTGTAACTGCCATCATTCATATCCACTAACTTGCCAAATACCCATAGCACAATGGTTGATACCAGGTAACTAATCGACCAGAACAGACTAAACACCACGGTAATTTTTTGCCCTGTCATCTGTGGTAATTCATGGGGAATAGACACTAATGCGGTTATCGGGAAAAAGATAAAAAAGCCTAATACCATCGCACATAAAATTTGTAACCAAGGCTGCGAGCTAAACGATAACCCGAGTACTGTGATAAAAATAATCAGCCCACTTAAACGAATAATGGGTAGGCGCAATGGATTTTTTCGGCTGTATAACATCCCAGCAATGGTGCCGATAATGCCAAAACCAATCACCCATTTACTTTGACTAATGCCCGCTTGCGGATAAAAAGTGAATAGGCAGATATAAAACGACAGCAGCCCTGAATAAGTAAACGCGTAGAGCCAATTAAACTTATCTTTTAACCCGTCCATATAGCCATATTCTGTGGATTCAGATCCTGCTGCGAGATTAACCTCAGCCGGAGCGTCAAACTTTACTAGCATCCACAGGATGGCAAGCACCAAACTGGCAAGCGAAAACAACACCAGGCTACTTTTCCAGCCACCGGTGATGTCATTAATGCTGCTCATGCCCCACAGAACAATTGCAGTGCCGACGTTAAAAGCCACCGCATTTAAGCCATTTATTAACGGGCGTTCGGCGGGGGCAAACCATTGCATCACAATCGGGTTAAAGTAAACAATCATAAAGGCGCCACCTAAACCCATTAAAAACCGGCTCGCCAATAGCAACTCGTAATGGGTTGCGTAAGGGGTAACAATTCCGACCACAATTAATAATGAGGCGAATAAAAAAGCATACTTAACCCCTACTTTCACCGCTAAGTAAGCCGCGCCAAACGTGCCGACAATTTTGGCTAACGTAACCGCACCACTAATAAAGCTGGCAGAGGCTAGACTATCAATGTGCATTGAAGCCATTATGTTGCTCATGCTGGCAGCCCCACCAACCCATGCCATCGCAAAGAGCACATAACTGGTAAAAACCAGACCTTCAACCAAGTATTTATGGGTTATGTTCATAGGCGTAATCGGTACCTTAATGACTGTATCGTATGCTAATCATGTTATCTGATGGGTATGGAGAAATAAGTACTACCTTAGTTCACCGCATTGTTAAAAATCTTTATCAAACAGGGCGTCTAGTGTAGTTTCGCAATAATAAATAATAAATAATAAAAATAATTGGGGAATAACTTGCAGGCTTGGTTATCTATTGATACTTGGTTGATCAGTTTTATTTCGATTGCTTATCTGGCAATGCTGTTTGTGGTTGCGCAATGGGGACAGAATCAGGCGATAAAAAAAGTCAGCCAAAAACCGTGGATTTATAGCTTATCGCTTGGTGTTTGCTGCACATCTTGGGCATTTTACGGCACGGTTGGCCAGGCCGCGACGACCGGTGCATGGCTGGCGCCCATTTATATCGGCTCGATTATTTGTTTGGTCTTAGCCTGGCCAATGCTCATCCGCACATTGCAAATCATTAAAAGCCAAAACCTCACCTCCATTGCCGACTTTATTGCGTGCCGCTTTGACCGCTCACCTAAACTGGCAGCTAGCGTGGCCATAGTGTCATTACTGGGCACTATTCCTTATATTGCCTTGCAATTACGAGCCATTAGCACCAGTTTTGATTTACTCACGGGCACCTTTCAATCGGGTATTAGCACCGCATTTGTTGTTACCATTGTGCTGATTATTTTTAGCGTGTTGTTTGGCGCGCGCCAACTCTCCGCCAGTAAACATAATCACGGATTAGTGTTAGCCATTGCATTTAGCTCTATTGTTAAATTATTTGCTCTGACGGCGGTAGGGATATTTGCCACGTTTTACCTATTTGATGGCTTTGGCGACCTACTCAGCCAAAGCCAAAACCTTGAACAAACCACTCATTCAGACTCGATTTATCTTATTGTGTCGCAGGTTATTTTGGGCGCGATTACCATCTATGCATTACCGCAACAATTTCACATGATGATGATTGAAAACAATCATGATGAAGAGCTTAAATCTGCACGTTGGATGGTACCGTTATACCTGTTATTGATTAATATCTTTGTATTACCGATTGCATTAGCCGGACAGCTTAGCTTCCCTGGCGGCAGTGTCGGCGCAGATACCTATGTATTGACATTACCGCTGTTTTATCAACAAGCATGGCTCGGCATATTGGTTTATGTTGGTGGGCTCGCAGCGGCAACCGCCATGGTGATTGTGGCCGCAATTGTATTGAGTACCATGATTTCGACTGAAATTTTAACGCCATTACTATTACGACTACCCAAATTTAGCTCGCAACAAACCCCGCAATTATCAGGTATTTTATTAAATTTACGCCGTATTGCTATCGCAGTGATTTTACTGTCAGCCTTTGCATTTGAGCGCTTTATTGATCAACAAAATCACCTCGCCAGCATCGGCTTATTATCGTTTGTGCTGTTATCTCAATTTGCACCCGCTGCAATTGGCGCCTTGTATTGGCGAAATGCTACTACTCAAGGCGCTTTTGTGGGCTTAATTATGGGCAGCATTGTGTGGCTGTATACCTTACTGTTGCCGGTAACATTTCCTGAAGCGCATTGGGTTAAATTTGGTTTGTTTGATATTGCGTGGTTAACCCCGACAGCCTTATTTGGCTTAACTAGCCTAGACAATATCAGCCATGGGGTATTTTACAGTTTAGCGGCAAACATCGGCTGTTTTGTGATCATTTCACTGCTTAAAGAGCAAAGTATTGGTGAAGTATTACAAGCCGATTTATTTGTAAACAGAAAACCGGTACAGCCAGAAAGGCACTTGTCGGTCGATGACTTAGCCAGTTTATTAAACCGCTTTATTAATAAAGACGAAGCCGATGCATTATTAACTAAAGCGAAACGGCTCAATGGAAAACACCAGCAACAACAATTGGTTGACTATACTCGCTTAAAATTATCTGGGGTGCTCGGTTCGGCATCGACCAGAATGGTAATGAATGCCGCGTCTCGAGTGCAACACGTGCCACTCGAAGATGTAGTAAGCATTGTTGACGAAGCTAACCAAATTTTTGAGTTTAACCGTGAACTGCTGCAATCTGGGGTGGAGAACATTGAACAAGGCATTAGTGTTGTCGATGCCGACATGCGTTTAGTGGCCTGGAATCAACGTTATATTGAACTGCTCGATTACCCGCAGGATTTTGTCAAAGCCGGATTGCATATTGAACAATTAATTCGCTTCAATATCGACAGAGGGATTATTGTCGGCGATGAAGCCCATGAGTTAGTAGAAAAACGTTTAGCGCATATGCGCGGTGGCAGCCCACATCATTTTCAGCGCACCATGCTTAATGGCAAAGTATTAGAGATCCGCGGTCAAGCCATGCCAGGCGGTGGTTTTGTCAGTACATTTGCTGATATTACCGCCCACATTGAAGCAGAAAAAGCATTGCAATTGGCCAATGAAACACTCGAAAAACGCGTAGAAAGCCGCACCCAAGAATTGGAAAAAGCCAAAGCCGAGGCTGAAGCCGCTAACAGCAGCAAAACCCGCTTTTTAGCCGCAGCCAGCCATGATTTAATGCAGCCCTTTAATGCCTTAACCTTATTTACCGACATGCTAAAGCAACGGGTAAAATCGACCGAGTTGCAAGATTTGGCGAGCAATATTGAAGAGTCATTAAACGTTGTTGAAAGTTTATTATCTGACCTGGTGGAAATATCACGCTTAGACAGTAAGTCGCTCAAAACCGAGCAAAGCCAATTTGCGATAGATGATTTACTGTCTACCCTAGTTAATGAATTTAACGCCTTATCTATTGAACAAAACATTGATTTTAACTACCAAGTCTCGTCATGTTTTGTCCAAAGTGACCAAAGGTTGTTAAGGCGCATTATTCAGAATTTTTTATCTAATGCGTTTCATTATTCACCCTCAGGCAAAACAAATGAACACACTGCCCATCAGGGTAAAACAACAACGTTTATACCAAAGGTGCTATTGGGCGTAAGACGGCTTGAGCAATCAATATTAATACAAGTTTGGGATAATGGCCCTGGGATCCCGCTCGATAAACAACAAGCCATTTTTACTGAGTTTGAACGCTTAGAATTAACCCGTGAAATCCCTGGGTTAGGACTAGGATTGGCCATTTGCGATCGGATTGCTAAATTACTCAATGTCACAATATCGCTGCATTCTGAAGTTGGAAAAGGCACCTGTTTTAGTGTCGAAATCCCTCGAATATTACAACAACGAAAACCGCTTAAGGTTGCAGCGTTACCCTCTGAAGATGACATTAATAGCGATAGTATCAACGTGACGGTGCTGGTTATCGATAATGACGACCTTATGCTTAAAGCCATCTCATCTTTGCTCAGTGGCTGGGGATGCTTGGTAATTACCGCTAAAGATCAACCCAGTGCGATACAACAATTAATGACTCAACCTACACCCAAACTCATTATTGCTGACTATCATTTAGAGGATAATAAAAATGGTGTCGACCTGGTGCAATATTTACTGGCTAATCACTTTAATGACAACAACAAACCCACCTGTGTTATTTGCTCTGCCGACCCGTCAGAATCAGTAAGACAACACACCAGCAGTGCCCAGTTTAGTTTTGTGCGCAAACCACTTAAGGCAATCGCGTTAAAGCGGATTATAAAACAATTAACGCCAGAGTAATTAATACCACCACGACATAAACGACCACAAAAAATGCCTCATAGGGAGGCATTTTGGGGTTAACTCTTTAGTCGCTATTATTATCAATCTTTAACTGCAATCAAAGCTATAACCAGTCGTTGAGGCAATAATAAATAGTTGCTCCAATATCATGAGGCTTCAACCGCCACCTGCTGGTTTTCCGTTGAGGTAATCATTAATTGCTGGAACACCAACCCCGCTTGGGTGCGATTGTTAATTTCGAGTTTGAGCAAAATCGCTGAGACATGTTTTTTTACTGTGGTTTCTTTAATGTTTAAGTCATACGCGATTTGCTTATTTAACCGACCATTAGCAATGTTGGCCAGTACTGTGTATTGCTGCGGCGTGAGTTGGGCTAATTGCTTTGCTAAACGTTGATGTTCGGCGGCGGTGTGTTGATCGGCACTGATATTGGTGTGCTCGGGTAACCAAACGTCTCCGTCTAGCACAGTATCAATCGCGGTTGATATTTGGGTTAAGTTGGCCGATTTAGGAATAAACGCACTGGCGCCAAAATTGATGGCTTTACGGATAATCTCTGGCTGATCGTCAGATGACACCATAATAACCACAATATCTGGAAAGTGATTTTGTAATAACGTGAGGCCAGTAAAACCGTCATTTCCCGGCATGTGTAGATCAATAAAGATAAGCTCGATATCGGGGTGCTGCTCCACTAAGGCAATTAACTCTTGAAAGTTTTCCGCCTCTAGCACGTGTGCATCGTTGACACTTTTTTGCACAGCTTGGGTGAGTGCAGCACGAAATAGTGGATGGTCATCTGCAATGGCAACTTTAATTTGAGACATCATGACTCCCTTTCATTCGTTGTTATTGTTATGAACGATAAAAAGAATAACCGGTTCTGATGAGACCGGCTATTCTTATCTGACCTGATGTGATGGTCTCCTTAATAAGTGATCACAAGGATTAGAACGTATAGCCAACCGTTAATGAAATAGTCTCTGGGTCGCCATAGTATCCAATTAAAGTGTTATCGCCGCCTAAGCCTGGGGTAAAATCACCATCGCCTGTTGGTGTGACAAAGGCGTAGTTACCCACCAAATACTCTTCATCGGTGACGTTTTTCCAATGTAACCCTGCATTCCAATGACCATCATTGCTATACCAATTTAGACCAAAGTTAAGCAAGCCGTAACCATCCTGGCTCAATAGGTTATCCACTACCGCTAAATCATAATCGCTGCGGTAGTAGTAATTACCGTTAAAGATAAAGCTGCCAATATCGGCTTCAATATTGTAGCTAAAGCCAAGATTGGCTGTGGTGTCTGGAGTATTAGTAATGGTGTAGGTATCGCTAATATCAATTTTAGTACCCTGGTCGTCGTAAGAAATCACTTCATCAAATGACGCATCAATTAAGCCGACATTAGCAAACAAATTCAGTGACTCAGTAGCCGCATATTCAACTTCAAGCTCAAGACCTGTTGCCGTCGACTTACCGATGTTTCCTAAACGCTGATTAAGATCTGAATTATCATCGCCGGGTAAAACAGTGACAAACTGCCTGTCTTTATGATCGAGATAAAATGCGGTGGCATTTACACGAAGATTATCATTCCACTCACTTTTAAAACCAATCTCGTATGAATTCACCGTTTCAGGATCAACTGCAGGCTCTGCGCCCGTTGCTCTTGGGTTAAACGTACCTGATTTAAATCCTTGTGAGTAACTGGTAAAAACCATCAGGTCATCATTCACTTGATACTCTAGACCCACTCGTGGATTGAATTTAGACCAGGTTTCTTCGTCATCAAGCACTTTAGGTATTTGCGAGTCAATTAGCGCGTCATCGCGCACAAAACCAGGATACCAGCCGGTTTCAGGATATATGCTATCGAAAATCACTCCATTATAAACCGTGGCTTCTTTAGATTCGCGGGTATAGCGACCGCCTAATGTCATCGACAACTTTTCGGTAAAGCTGTATGAACCTTGCACATAAGCGGCGTAGCTTTCGCTATTATTACAGCCACTGACCTCGCGAGTGAGTCCGCCGAAAGCTTTAAAGGCTTCTTCTAAAATCGCATCGAACACGCCACAAGAATCACCGTCAAAATAGTAAATACCGGAAACTAAGTTGAGGTTATCACCGACATAGTTCACTTGAAACTCTTGGCTAAATTGCTCATCTTCATAAATAGCCGGCACATCGAAAATACGTAAGCTGGTGTTATCAAAATCGATGTTGGTGAGTGACTCGCCTTCACGCTTAGCGGTAACCGATTTAGCGCTCCAATTCTCATTGAAATGATATTCGACCGTCGTGCTCCAACCTTCAGTTTCAACCTTATTCCATGTTGGCATACTGGTGTAAGAGTCGTATTTACTGTCTGGCACAGGGGCATCAGTTAACAAACTAGGAAGCAGTCTATAGCCGCCTTTTGAATTAGAATCATCTTCGGTTTTATCGTAAGTAAAGCGCATAAACAGGTCGTCTGTAGGGGTGTACTCAACACTTAACCGCCCTGCCAATACATCCTTGTTATAGTTCTCGGTATCTTGGCCATCTAATGCTGAAGTTTTAAAATCACCAAAGCCATCACGATTTAAACTTGCAAAGGCAAAGCCGACGTAAAGTTTGTCATCAATTATGGGTAATTGACCGGCAATTTTGGCATCTTTTTGGCCATAACTGCCCACGGTGCCTTTAAGGCTTAATTCACCGTCACCAGACATTTTTTTGGTGACATATTTAACCGCACCGCCAATGGTATTTTTGCCGTATAAGGTGCCTTGAGGCCCGCGTAGCACCTCAATACGTTGTACATCAAGAATATCCAACACCGCACCTTGCGGACGGGCAACATAAACATCGTCGATGTAAATACCCACACCAGGCTCATAACCCCACAATGGGTCCTCCTGGCCTACGCCGCGGATAAAAGCGGTAAGCGTAGAGTTAGTGCCTCGGCTTGATTGTAATGTGGTGTTAGGGGAAAACTGCTGAATTTCGGTCATCACGCTGATGCCATTTTCGGCTAACTCTGTGGCACTCACCGATGTCACCGCCACAGGCACATTTTGCAAACTCTCCACGGTTTTACGTGCGGTCACTTCAATGCGCTCTAGTACTGGTTGCTTAACGTCGCTGTTATTTTCTTCTTCTGCGGCTATCGCATGCTGCGCGGTTAACACTGACGAAATGGCTAAGGCAATGCAGCTCATTTTAATCGTATTCTGTTTCATACAGGTCCCCGTTGTAATAGTTATTATTAATGGTTTTACTTACTGCAAATTCTGATTAACAACTCATTTTGCTTATTGGTTTATTGACTATTCTTTGTTCACATATTGACTGTATCGTATTTTCAAGCTTATTGAATCGGTACTATAGTAGTATGTGTTTTGTTCTTTTTTGCGAAACAAACAAAACAAAAAAACATTTAAAAACAAAATCTTAAAATTTAACTATTAATTAAAGCCCCAAAACTTAATCACTTCATTAACGCTGCTAATCGGCGCTTTAAGCAAAAAGTCACTTTGTTCACCGCCATGTTTTATGTCTGGATTTATGGCAATGCCGTGACCAAAATTGTTAATGGTAACGAGTTCAATAAACGTATTGTTTTGGTGATCTTTCCAACGTGAAATACTGTAACCAGATTCATTTGTGACTGTCGGCTTAGCGTTAGATTGAGTTAACACTTGCCATTGAGATGCAAGCATTTTTGCATTGTTCGCACTGACAACATTGTCACTGTCACCCGTCCAGACACTTAATGAAGGCCAGCGTGTTTGCTTAGGATGTATAGCTTTGGCAAATTGGGCTAATTCTTCAACAGACTGCGCAGGCCCTTGTTTCATACAAGAGATGGCTTTGATCAAATTGTCGGCACAGGGATAGGGCAAGCCAGCGATGACCGCACCGCTTTGAAACAGATTGGGGTAATTGACCATTGCAGCGCTGGCCATAGCGCCACCCGCTGATAACCCGATGACATAAACATGCTTTGCGCCTAGCTTTTCTTGAGTGGTGACTATCATGTTTTTTATCGATAACATTTCACCGCTGTCTATTTGCGTATCTTGACTTGCAAACCAGTTGAAACAACCCTTTACGTTATTGTCATAGCTTTGTTGTGGCACTAAAACCGCAAACTGATTCGCTATCGCTAATGACGTTAGGCCGCTTTTGTTCGCCAACTCAACACCGTCTTGAATACAACCATGCAGTAACACCACTAAAGATAAATCCCCTGTAAGAGAAGCGTTTGAGCCTTGCATCACAGGAAGATAAGAGCTTGTCAGCGCACCTGGATTATCACCAAAATCGGTAAGAGGGATATAAGGCGTGTCGATTGCTTGAGCAGACTGCATTGAAAGAAAACAACCCAGTAAAAGCAGCGGCATAGTTAAGCTGTTTTTTTTATTGATCATTTCAGCGGTTTCCAAATTTAACATATTAGTAACTTGCAGAATTTTGCGCCAAACAGCAATGGCACTTTAGATCCACATGAAAAATAATGTCGCTATGTTGATGAAAGGTAGGGCAATAAAGCGTGAGGCTTTGCAGCTTTGAAGGATTGTGGTTGTAAACTATGTGAATAATGAAATGGGAGTAAACCGGCAGGCGAGCTATTCGGTGCTAGGTGCTAGGTATTTTAAGCCAAAAAAAACGCGAAGCCATTAGCTTCGCGTTTTTTATCGCATTGCTTTGTTAATTACTTAACAAATTCAACGCCTAATTTAATGTCACCTTTAAGGGTATCTAGCATTGCATCGCGAG
>BCQK01000061.1_pt1 | contig 11683 bp, 7 predicted proteins | sample 1008131 | NCBI WGS metagenome assembly BCQK01 (sample SAMD00035458, study PRJDB4067) | museum specimen metagenome | isolation source: Liagora japonica specimen isolated from | place: Japan
TCATTTAGGCAAGCTGCTACGGGAATTGTGGCGTTGGAACCGGTAGGTGCCATGGTCGGAGAGACGGTGAAACAGGGTGTAATTAATGATGAGCAGCCATTCTTAGAGAGATTTAGTCCATACGAGATTCTTATGGAAGGGGCAGGGGAGTTACTGGGCGGAGGGGTCCAGGCTTCGGGTAATCTACGAATGGCCTACGAAGTAGATAGAAACAACAAGACACGGGACGTTTTCGTCGAATCTGTTGTGGAAGGCCGGGCAGAAGAAGCTACGGGAGCTATCCGTCAAATATCTAACTCCCCCTTGACAACTCTACGGCCTGAGGATGCAGAAGTGATGGCAGGTAGCATGCAAGAATTGTCTGATTTATTTACGTTACTCCCCGCCGATGTGAGAGAAGGTGCCCGTGGGAGGGAGCTTCTTCAAATGGTAGAGGACCAAACTACCTTAGACAGACAGATAAAAGAAATACAAGATATAGGAGCAAAAGCTCCTGACGGCGTCCGTCGGAAATATGATCAGCAAGCTAAAAAGCTAAAAGAGCAGCGGGAAGCTTTAACGAATAAAATTTCAAACGCAGCCGATAGCGAAAAGCCGTTCTTTATGTCGCTTTCCGATTACAGGAAAAAGAACGAGTTGATGGATGAGGTAGCCCAGGATTTAGGGGCTCGCCCTATTCGCTCCGCGTTTGATATTCGAGGTGATCAGGTAGTAGTAGATCCTATCACGGGTAATAATGTTCGTGAGTCCATAGTGAACCAGTCCAAGGCATTAGGACTGAAAGTAGCAGATAATTTCGGAGAGCCGGCTAACATCAAGGACATTACAGATTTTTCTACCCAAACAGTAGACAGTATCAAGTCAGAGCTGGCGAAAGCCCAACTACCGCCGCCGGGAACACAGCTAGATCTAAATTTTCCGGATAATCTTACAGACATCCGTACAGAGATCGACCAGAGTAGAAAGATCTTCGAGAATACTGAGTCTACCCCAGCAGATCGTTCGAGAGCAAGGGGGCGAATTAACGGATTACTCGATGCCGGCCGTGATATCTATGATCGTAGACTGGCGGAAGCCCAGAAAAGGGCAGAAGATTTAGGAGCGACACGTAATTCTAAGATTAGCGTAGAAACCCTGCAGGCTAAGCGTGATCGTGCTAATAACACACTGAAGAATACGGACTACTCGATAGAACTGCTATCGAATGCGGACTACAAAGCCACTATGGTTAGGATAGGCGGCAATAAGAAGTCTATCGGGGTGACTTCCCGCAAGGATAAAAAAATATACATTGATCAAGATAACGCCACTAACAATGTCTTAGAGCATGAGGTAGCGCATGTTCTATTATCTGATCATTTCCAAAAAGACCGTAATGGTGCATCTGCCACTAAAGTAAGACGATTAATAGGTAATCGTTTATCCACTGGGAACGCTACGGAGAAACAACTAGCAAACAGTTTGAGGCGATTTCTTAACCGCCCTGGTAACAAGTCCCTATCTAACAAAGGTCAATCGCACGAGTTTATGGCCGAACTGGCGAGCTGGATGGCTAATAATCAGCAGCGCCTAGAAACTACACCTAGTGCAGTTCGGAAGATTGTGGAATCTATCAACGATTTTTTAGAGGCGGCTACGGGAATACGGTTATTACCAAAGAACTTCACGGCTGATCAAGCGGCGGCTTACCTTAATGCGGTATCGGATGCCATTGCATCCGGCGAATCATTTGGTAGTCCGGATGTATTACAAGAGACACAGCGTATTGGTAGCACTGCTAATACGTTGAAACGGGAATTTTCTGATCTTAACGATCGTGATATTGAGGCTATTGCGGGAGAACCTGTTACTAATATTTCGGAGTCAGTTGATACTGAGGACGGAACAGATTCAGACTTCGAGGACAATACGATTCCTAATTATAAAGAGCATAAAGTCTCCCGTAAACAATCTAAAACGACGGAGGGGGAATATAGTAACGAATTCGTTAATGGGCGGGTTACTGAAGCTAACATAAATGCTGTACGGGAGAGTTTAAATCTAGGCGAAATTACTCCATCGGCTAAGATAACAATCGACGAGCGTATACGTAACGCGATGTCGCAGGGATGGTACCATGTTAATGATATGGGTACTAATATACAACAAAGCTTATTATCAGCGGGGGAAGCAACTCTAGGCCAATCTTTAACAGGGCCTCAGCTTACAGGATTAAGACTAACACTATCTTCGTTATCGGTGGATGTTCAGCGTAGGCGATACAAGCTGGCCGAGATGGACCCCACCACTCAGGAATATGTAGACGAAACTAATCAGTACTATGATCTACTTGGGAAGTTCAATGTTCTTTCTTCAGCGTCTGCGAGAATCAATAGCAATATCGCCCGAGAGTTTGCGGAAATTCGTCAGCTACAAGATTTTAGTATCGACATAGATCAAGAGTTTAGCGATTTCATGACTCGATATGGCGAGTCTATGCCTAAAAAGGATAGAGATAGTATATCAAAGTCATATAAGGCGTACAAAGCGGCCCAGGAAGAGCGTAACGTTGCAATCGAGGCCTACCAGAAGGCTCAACAAGAGAACGCTCGAAATGAGGCCACTAAGGCGGCTTCCGGGATGAAAGGCGGCGACTCAGTAGACTTGAATACGATTAACGACGATTTTCGTGATATCTTCCCAAAGGAAGATGGGGATTTGTCATATACTGTGACTGATGACGCTTACGATGATTTAGATGCTCGCCGAGTAGACTATCTCAATAAAGTGGCTCGAGGGATTGTTCAACAATCTACTACGCCGTTAAACCTAAGCGATATAACCAAAGAGGTACAAAGGTTCTATAATCGCGCGAACCAGAATGGCAGGGGACCGCTCCCTCCTATATCTGAAAGTCAGATTATAAGAGCGATTGCCTTAACTTCCCCGAAAAGTAAAAAGGCACTAGAGAATAAATATAAGGAAGACTTATACCGACTTAATCGGAACGCTTTTGGATTATCTTCCCAAGATAAATTGAACCTATCTAAAAAGATAAAAAGGCAGTCGACGTTTGAGCTATTCGAAAGACTAGATAAAGAACTAGGTAAACTAGGGAATGTAAACTTATCAACCAGATCGTCTACGAAAAGAGCACTGTTCCCGTTGATGGAATCTGTTAGTCTATTGGGGAACAAGCTGATCAATAGCGGGCTTCTGGCTAAGATGGACGTCAAAGTGGATGCTGCCGTGTTGAAAACACTAAATGATTTAACATTTAAGTTGCAGAGCGCTCAAAGTACGGGACAGATTGATCCTGCTAATCTTACTGACATCGCCAATGGATTACGAGACATAGCTACCGATTTGGGACTACGCGATGCATCAGGTAAAATAGACACTTCGGACATCGAGGCGGCTATTGCTAGAAAAATACAGTCTACTCAGCAGGGTAATATAACTGACGCTAATTTTGCTATTCCTTTCCAAAACGAATCGGCCGAGCGGGCTTTACGGAAAGCTAATATTGCATTCGATAGAGCCCAACGTTTAGTCAACACGGCTAAGAAACGTGCCCAGTTTAATCGTGAAATGGCGTTAGCTAAAACCAAGCAAGAAAAGAGAGACATACGATCTCGTTATGGACGTAGCCGGTTTGATGAGGTATGGGAACTTCCGCGTACGTTGAAGGCTTCCTTTGACTTATCTATGGTAATGAATCAGGGTAATTTCCTAATGACAACGTCGTTAGGCGAACTCCCATTTGATTTACTGAGAGGCATTCGTAAAGGAGAGTACCCGTTTGTATCTGAAGATGCTAAGATAAGCCGTGATTTGTATCGTCGTGTGTTCACTAGCATGATGAATGACCTAAAGGCGGGAGATTTGTCCGCTCGGGAGTCTACGGATCTAATAGATGATTTATTATCCACGGATATTGGAATAGAAGCCAAAGAAAACGGAATTGACTTTACTTATGTAGGGGATGCGGACGCGGCGGCGAGGGAAGAGATTTTCCGTTCTAATTTAGTTGATAAAATCCCTGGTCTTTCTCGGGGGATTGATGCGTCTACTAACGTCTACACTACTTATATGAACGTAGCAAGATACAATATGTATCGGGCTTTTGTTAATCGTAATCCTAATGCCACGACCCGTGATAGGCAAGACTACGCTAAGTTTATTATGGACGCCACGGGTAGAGCCTCGGATGTGAATCCGGGTAAGGGTATGTCTAAGTTATTTTTTGCCCCTCGTTTATATTGGTCGCAGATCAAGATGACCTACGTCAACTTACCTAGAGCTGTACGAGGCTTGTCAGAAGATTTAGCCAACGTCTATAGGCAGGCGGGATTCCAAGGCTTGCAGGACGCTTTATCGGGTAAGGGATCTATTGACACTCCTAACATTAACTTAGCTAATCTGGAGATAGTACGTAATTATGCTTCTAATGTCATTGGGAAAGGGATGCTAACATTAGCTATGTATGCATTTACAGACTACGAATTGGAGGACGACATCAAGAGTAAGAACTTTGGAAAGTTCGTTAATGACGATCGGGTGATCGATCTTTCGGGAGGGAAACAGCTATGGTGGAGACTTCCTGCGTTTACTCTATACCGCTTAGTACGAGGTAATGCTGGTCTGGATACGGCCGATGAATTATTTGGGGAAGTAGGGGCAACTGAAAAAGGATTCTCTCTCCGTTCGGTAGGGAAAGATTGGTGGCAAGCTGTACAAGGAAAGGCCAATCCGATCTTCAGTACTATCTTCGGATTAGCTGACGGCGAAAACGCTATTGGGGAACCATGGGGAACGGATCCGGGGGAAGCCGTAACTAGATTAATGGTTTCTTCTTTTATGCCTATTGCTTTCGAAGATCCTACTATTGCCGTATTAGAATATACGGGGGCACTGGATAACCCAAGGCTAAATGACGAGCGTTCGGGTATGAACTACTTAGCCGCGTTAAATTTCTTTGGTCTTAATACGATAGACTACGCCAACAACATGAAACACCATGATGTCAGGGAGTATCTAGATTCTATTGACTACGCACCTACAATTACTAAGAAGGACGCAGAAAGGCATATGCCTGGGTTCGACTCGGATAATGATGACAACTTCCGTAAAGCTATTCAAAAAGCGTACGTAGCTGATGTTCAAGATATGATTGGTACGTGGGTACTCGAGGAAATAGAAGCTGGACGTAAGCCTACAAAAAAAGCGATCCAACGCCAGAAGGCGCGGATCGCTAAACAAGTCGGATCACAATTCGGGGCCCACTACTACCCCGAATAGAACTAAAGTACTCTTTACTAAAGTGCTCTTTACGCGGATGTACGAGCATCTACGAGAATATTACGATTCTCATATTGATTGCCCATTATTTCTACGGATTCTATTTCAGAGGCGGGTAATCCTTGTCTTAGCTCGTATAACATAAGTTCTTCTCCGCTAATAGCGTCCACTACTTTATACGTGTGGAACGCTGTACAGAACATAACGGTGAAAATAGCGGGCCTTGTACGCTCCCCTTCTGAAAATGTGATCTTTAGAATATCACCGTCGAAAATCTCTTCGGCATTATCATCATGACCGGCGTAGAATTTCGTACCTCGCATCATGATACACTCTCGCCCTTTCAAACGGTAGCCCTCCATAATAGTGTGAAATTCTGCCATCCCGGCGTGATAACTTTCGAAAATGTCAGGATAAATCATTCCAACTTTATCGACGTAGGCTCTATAATGATGCATGTAAATAGAATTTAATCCTCGGAATCATGTTCACGAGACGCTTCCATAATAGAAACAATCTCCTCACGGATCTCGTTGACAAGTTCTGGATTATCGCGCAGGAATTGTACGTGATTTTTCTTTCCGTTACCGAGTTTGATATCGTTGTAGTGTAACACGTTACCTCCTGTGAATAGTTTTAGTTCGCAGGCTAATATGTATGTTTCTACTGGAATATCGATACCGACACCTTGTCGGAATGGGATGTTGTATTTCTCAGCGCCGGGGGTTCCCAGTTTATTTTTTATGATATCGACTTTGATCATATGCCCCTGCACTCCCCAGTCTTTTTCGTATTGATTTCTCCCTACTGCGGAGACTTTGAATCGTTGAGTGGCGTAGAATTTCATGGAGTTACCTCCGGGTAAGTATTCAGGGCTCCCAAACATGACCCCAATTTTTTCGCGTATTTGGTTGATATAGAACCCGCAAGTTTCGTTACGTTCGTAAACGTTTAACATTTTTTTCAGATGGATTCCAAATACTCTAGCTCCAGTACCGTGCTGAGAAGATCCTCCTTCGTCTTTTTCTTCGGTTATCTGAGGAATCATGGCAGGAACACTATCCCAGATTACGGCATCGATAATTCCGGATTCTACCGCTTTCTTCGCGATGTTTCCGCCCTCTTCTAGGGTAGGAGGTCGGATTACGATAACATCACTCCCGGGTACCCCGTATTTATCTAGGTACTGGCCGGTAGCGGTACGTTCATAATCCATGTACAGGTAGTTACCAGGGTTTAGAGCCATGGTTTGGATTGCGATAGTGGATTTACCGGTACCTTGCCACCCCCCAAATTCGACGACCCGTCCGGTGGGAAATCCTCCTATCCCTAATTTGTAATTCAGGATTATAGATGGAGTTTTCAGTATCCGAGATTTATAGTAGGCTTCGTCTTTCGTAAGGAAGACCGTATCTTTGAACGTTTTCTGTAGAGACTTCTTGAGCTCCAGTAGCGAAGTAGGTTGATTGGACATAATTATGCGATGTTATTTTCGTTAACGGCGTGAGATAGTGTAATCTCGATTGACTTTATCATATCGAAAAGCTCATTAGCTTTTTCGTATTGGGTATTTAGGTAGAATGCCTCTTCGCGCAGAGGGGCACATTCTAGGAATGCTCGATCTTCAGCGTCGTGGAGGCTAGGGTCGGCGTCGGGTTCTTTTTTTCGTACTGCTTTTTTGTATTCCATTCGGCGCTCTTTCTCGCATATTTTAGCGGCTTCTTTAGCGTAGATTGCCAGTTTGTAGAAATTGCTTTTTATACAAGTCCCCGCCAACAATTTAGCGTGAACTAACCATTCCCTGATATCGTTTTGTTGTGTCGTGGATCCGGATCGGAGTGCCTCTTGTAAATCAGGCTGCATAGAATACACGGTAGCGGCGAGCCATTCAAGTTTTTTCACCTCTTCCGTGTAATCAGTTTCGGTGATAGATGAGTACTGAGATTTAACGTCTTGCATCGACTAGTTTTTTGAATTCTTCTTGGTAAAATTTCAGCAGTTCCCTCTTCTCGCTCCTACTTAGCGTGGATTTACTTCTTCGATCCTCTAAGTCTTTTACGGAGTCATGGCCTATCTTATCGATGAGTTTGGTTCTGTACGACAGTAAGTTACCGCCCAACTCCCGATTGCATTTACGGCATTGTGGCCAGACATTCATCTCATCCCATCGTACGGATTGAATGAAGCGGGGTATGTAATGACCAGCATCCATATCTTTCCAGTGTTTAACTGCGCAACATGATATACACTCCACCCTACCGTCGCCGTCTGAACTGGAAATTCGCATAACCTTGGAGAAGATCATGTCTAATTTCTTATTGAGATCGTCATGAGCTGTTATACGTTTGTTATTCGAGCGAAGTCGGGAGGAGGATTTTTTCAGCCCCCCTCCGTTAGACTTCAGACGTTTGTTACGCTTCATTATTAAAACGGAACGTCGTCGTCTGTTTGGGTATATCCTACTGGCGGAGCGGTAGGAAACCCCGTATTAGGTCCACTAAATCCGTTACCGGGTTGAGCGTGACCGGGAATATAAGTATTCTGCCCATTTGCCGATGGAGGAGCCACGGGCTGTGGCGGCACTGACACTGGCGGCGCTACAGGAGCAGGAGGGGCGAATTGATTCCCTTGAGGCGGTTGTTGCGGAAACTGATTCACGGGAGCCGGCTTACTGTAACTCACGCCGGGCGTATTCGATTGCCCGGTACTCACTACAGAGTTACCAACGTTGTGGTAATCTTTAGCCATTTTAAGGGCATGTCCGTTAAGCATATTTATTAGTTTGTACATCTCATCGGTAGATGCAAACATGTTGTTCTGCTTCGCGTACTCCATATAGAATGGCGTCAAATACTGGAGGTATGAAGTGAATCGAAGTTGAGGGTTCAATACCTCTTCTTCAAATTTGGTCTTCTTTTCCCAATATCCTTCCTTATTCTTTGCACTTCCGCTACCTTCGCCTTTGTACGGTTTTTTGTATCCGCCTCGATTGCCACCAGAATAGCCATTTTGGCGCCCTCCTTGGTAGTCACTTTGGCCGGAAGTGTTTCCAAAATGTTGGTTGCTTACGTTAACAGCTCCATCGATTACGTAATCCATGGAGTCTCTGCTACTTCCTGAAGCAAAGATCAGATCCCCCGGAGTCGGGTAGTAGTTGGTAATTTTCCCCGGAATTCCGCATTTCTGCTTTTGATGGTGGCGTCCGTTTCCGTCTACCAAATCGACGGTTAGCCATGCCCATTTCCCAGCCTCTTTGGGAGGGGTGTGCTTATGGATGGCTGTGATTCTAAATTGGTTCATAGTATAAATGAATTAAGAAAGTTAAAAAGTAGGCTTACCAGTAGCGGGAATCCCAGATGGGGCTGTAACTAGCGAGCTGAAAGTTTTGTTGTAGTGGCTATACTCGATCATTACAGGATCATCGTCGTTCTGTGCGAACCTGAGCCAGAAATTACCGCTACCGCGTCTGGTGAACTTGGGGGACATTTTACTGATCCCTTCATCATCTTTTTCTACGCGGATACTTGTTTCGAATTTTTTATCGAATAAAGATCCGGCAACGCCGTTAGTGTCACGGCCGGTACGATTGCTGTGCATGGTTGCGATGATGGAGCATTTGAATTGAGCGTTCAGGGCATGAAAGAAGCTTACTACTTTCTGAGCTTCGACTTTATCGTCGCCTCCATAAGTGAGGTCGATAATCTGATCGATGGCAACAGCAGCTACTTTCCGCCCTTCGGCTTCTACTCTATTAACGACTTCCCAAATCTTACGTATGCGGTCTTTGGGATCAAGTCCTTGGAGGTAATACACCTGATAACGTTCATCGGGAATCCCCATTAAGGGATCATACCCACACCATTTATAGAATCTATGTGCCCGCATATAAACTTCGTCATCAGATTGCTCCGTATCGAATCTTAGGATTACCCAATCTTCATCGTCAGGAGGTTTAGCCGTAAAGCCCATGTTAATGAATTCGTTCTTACAGAAGAACGAAGATAACAATAAATCTAATAAAAACGACTTTCTACACTTAGGAAGACCGAATAAAAGAAGATTTTCCCCTCGCCTGATGATAGATTCCCGTTCAATGCTAGGATCGTAGGGATCACCCCATTCAATTAAGTTAGGTACTTTTTTGCCTTTCGAGGGCATGAAAGGGAGTATCCTACAATCTTCTACCGTCCTAGATGCATAGATGAAACTATCATCTTCGAGAGGGATGGCTCTGGTTTTGTAAGACGCCGGAATTCGCTTACCGTTCAAAGGTTTTGCGAGAGTAGTGGTTTCCATCAACTCGTTTTGTTTTTTGGTGATTAATGTTCCCATTGTTTACTAATACCACCTCCTACGGGAATTTTAGGGATGGTCTGGAGGAAGAAGGTAGAGGCCTTCTCCATACATTCTTTGAGGGCGTCGTTTACTTTCGGGGCGCTACGTTTAGCGCACTCTACAACCCACTCGTCGTAAATGAAATTAACGATTTTCACTTTATTTACTCGGCCTTCGTCGATAATCCACTGATAGAATAGTATCCCAGCGGTTTTTGACATTTCGGAACCCATACCCTGCATAGGAGAGTTTAAAGCATCGCGCTCGAAGGCAGATTTGAATCGCATCAATTTACGACACTCTTCCTGTAGTGTATCCTGGAAGAGCTTCGTGTTTTGCTTTTTGTTTCTAGCGTATCGTTTTCTATCGAAGTTGTCGAACTTCTCTTTCCATTCGTCGAAGCCTTCGATGAAACGCCGTCTTCCAGTGTAGGGCGATACGAGTATACTACCCTCTAGGTATGCCTTCTTTTTCTGACGGTCGAAGAATTCAGACAATCCCGGAAAAGCGGCGAGGTATTTCTCGTATATCTCATCGCCCTGTTCGACAGGGATATTTAGGTTGTTGGCGATCGTAAATCCGTTTCCGCCGTAAGCGATAGCGAAATTAGCGGCTTTTGCTTTTTGACGTAATTCGGGAAAATTCCGTTTCACATCCTTTAGCGGAGTTTCGGGTCCTATTATATCAGGCCATATCGCCCGTGCGGCATAACTATGTAGATCGCCGCCGCCGCTTGCGTAGAATTCCAATAAGCTAGGCACTTGCGAAAAGTCTGCTAAGATGACGGATTCTTGTCCGGAATAATCGTTTACACAGAGGACGTTACTCCGTTGCCCTTCAAAACATCCTCGAGTTGCCACTCCGGCCGGCACATTCGCCAAGTTAGGGAAATCCCCTTTCTTGACGTTACCGGAAGCGATTCGTCCTGTCGCTACCATCTGTGAGGTTTTAGTGTGGATACGGCCATCTGACATTGGGTATTCTAACCAATTACGTCCATACGTACCCCGATCTTTTTCCAACGCCTTGTATTCCAAGTAGATAGAAACGATCTCATGGGGCCCGTCGTACTTTTTTAAGTGCGTAGCGTTAACTGTTTTCTTTTCAGTTTTAGGGTCAATCACATCGATTCCCAGGACCTCGAAAAGCTGAACTACCTGCTTTGGGCTTCCCCAGTTAATGTCGAAATAAGTAGCGTACTCAACGGGATGTTGAGTTTTTAACGTTTCGTATAGTCGCTCCCGGATGAGGTAAAACTTGAGGTCGGTTTTTTCGACCTTCGCTTCCCATTTATCGGGATTCATATAAAATCCACAGAATTCCATGTAGGCAAGTACAGGGGAGAATTTGTTTTCTAAGCTCCAGGCTCGCTCCATTCCCCATTCTTTCAATTTCGCTTCGATCGCGTCGTGGAGCTTGAACATGTTTAGATCTACGTCTTCGCAGGAATAATTAATATTATCCGTAGAATTCATCCCGATTTTTATTACGGAATCTCGTTGCCCTTTATCCATATTCGTACTGCCAAGTACTGCGAGTTGTACCGCCGCAAGGTTCCGTCGTACGGTAAGTAGGCCCGCTGTGAGTAGATAAAACCCTAGATAAGTATCCTTGATGTGCATGCAGCGTATATCGTGCTTTAGTAGCCAGACCAAGTCGAAAAGGAGGTTATGGCCGATCAGCGGGGTGTTCTCTAACTTTTCCTTAAGGACAGATATATCTATAGGCTCCCACAAGTTATAAGGAGACTCTTCCATGTCAAAGACATACTGAACTCCGTCGGGAGTGCCAATTTGTAAGCACCGCATTTCATCTTGAAGGAACGAGAGTCCCGATGTTTCACAGTCTAGCGCCAGAATGTCAAATTCGTCGATGTGTTTTACGGCATCTTCTAAACTACAAAAGTCGCTCCATATTCCGTATTTCTCGAAGTGATATTCTCTGTTGGTGACTAGATACCTCATGATGATCTTTTGTAGGTTGTTGTTTGTTCTATATAGAGCCGGGTATGTAAAACTACAAAATAATCCCGACAATAGTTAATTAAGTGGGGGAAATTATCCAAAAT
>BCQK01000062.1_pt1 | contig 11670 bp, 12 predicted proteins | sample 1008131 | NCBI WGS metagenome assembly BCQK01 (sample SAMD00035458, study PRJDB4067) | museum specimen metagenome | isolation source: Liagora japonica specimen isolated from | place: Japan
CGCGCAGGCATTTTCACGAAAGGAGCTTCATCGTATTACATAATTAACCAATAAACTTATACAAAATGAAATCTCACTGAAATATAATAGAGGCAAAATGAATGCTATAATCAAAAACGTTCTTATAAAATTTAAACATTAAAATGAAATTTAAATAAAGCATACTTTTGACTACAATAAAATTATAGAGAAAAAGAGGGAATACTACATGAAAAAAACGTTTACGTCGCTCATCGTTTCTGCACTTGTCCTTTCATCAACTCCTTATTTTGCATCAGCAGATGATTTAAGTGAACAAAAAGCTAAAAACGAACAAAAGCAACAAGAAAACCAAAATACACAAAAAAATCTTGAGTCTTCTGTGAATCACGAAGGTGAGAAAATTTCGAAGACACAACAAGAAGTGAATCGTTTAGACGAAGCATTGAATGAAAAAATGTTTGCCGTCGAAGCAAAAGATCGTCAAATCAAGGCGACAGAAGCTGAAATCGTTGAACTCGGTAAGCAAATCGAAAAATATAAAGCCAAGCTGAAACGTCAAGAAGAATTGCTCGGCGATCGTTTACGTGTCATGCAAGAAAATGATGGTAATTCGATTAAATGGGAAGAAGTCATCTTTGGTTCGAAAGATGTCGGAGATCTCGTCAGCCGTGTGCTAGCGGGGAAATCCATCTCACAACAAGATGATAAGATGATTACGGATTACCAGAACACGCAAAAGAAATTAGCGAATGCCCAAGCAGAACTTAAAGATAAAAAAGCAAAGCTTGTGACAGAGAAAAAAGAATTAAAGCGTCAACAGGCAGAGCTCGAACAACAAATCAGTGAACGAAACAAACGCATTAAAGAACTTAAGAAGCAAAAAAAGAAATTTGAGACACAGTTGATGGACGCGAAAGAAGTTCAACAAATCTTGATTGCGCAAGAAAAAGCAATCGCGGCAGAAAAAGCGGCACGTGAACGTGAAGCACGGATTGAAAAAGAGCGCAAAGCACAAGAAGCACGAGAAGCAAAAGCCCGTGCTGAAGCTCAAGCAGCACAAGCAGCAGCCGATCAGGCAGCGGCAGAAAAGGCAGCAGTTGAGCAAGCTGCAGCAGAAAAAGCGGCAGCCGAGCAAGCTGCAAAACAAGCAGCGCGTCAAAAAGCAACAACGAATTCAACAAAACAATCAACGCCGACACCAGCGCCTGTAACACCAAAACCAGCACCAGTAGCACCGAATCCAGCTCCGGCTCCAGCTGCATCTTCAGCATTGTTCATTCATCCGACAAGTGGTGCGACTACACAAGGATACGGCTCAGCAAGTGGTGAAAATGGGTATGGATTCCATAATGGAATCGACTTTGGTGCACCGGTTGGAACACCAATTGTCGCAGCAGCAACAGGAACTGTCATTACGGCTTCTAGTAGTGGTCCTTACGGAAATCACATCATGATTGCTCACCAATTGAACGGAAAAACGTATACGACGGTTTACGCGCACATGAGTTCATTGAATGCGCGTGCAGGACAACGTGTCAGCCAGGGACAACAAATCGGTGCACTTGGTAGCACGGGTAACTCGACTGGACCACACCTACACTTCGAAATTCATGTCGGTGGGTATATCTACAGCGGAACAGGCCCTGCAAATAGTGTTAATCCTATGTCAATGTTATAAAATCGTAAAAGAACCTCTACATTGTAGAGGTTCTTTTTTATACAGTTTGAATAATTAGTTGTTATATTACAAAATAACGTTTTCATTTGAAATGTAAATGAAATTTTTCTGAAACTATTACGGTGCTATAATCAATTTCAGATAGTTTCACTACGGAACAGGACTTCAAAAATCGAATTCATACATAAGCGAGGAACTCACATATGCTAAAAAAGTTATTTTCTACCGTACTATTAGGGACGTTATTATTGACGAACACCCCAATCACTCAAGCGGCTACAATCAAAGAAAAGAAAGCAGATAATGCAGCTGAACAACGTAAACTAGAAAAATCAATCAAAAAACAAGAATCTAAAATTTCAAAAGAGCAACGTCAAATCAATGCGATTGATGCAGCAATCAATGAAAATATTTTTCGTGTCTCAGAAAAAAATAAACAGATTCGTCAGTTGAATGAACGAATTGAAGAGCTTGAGGCAGACATTATCCATTATGAAGAAATGTTAAAACGCCAGGAAGAGCTGTTAGGAGACCGCCTTCGTGTGCTTCAAGAAAATGATGGGAATTCGATTAAATGGGAAGAAGTCATTTTTGGTTCGAAAGATCTTGGCGATCTCTTTAGTCGTGTGATGGCAGGGAAAAAAATTGCTGAACAAGATGACAAGATGATTTCTGCTTACCTTGAAACGCAAAAAAAATTAGCTGATGCTAAAGCGACGCTTGTGGATAAAAAGGAAGAGCGAGTGAAAGAAAAAGAAGCCCTTTTGGTTCAAAAAAAGGAACTCAAACAGCAAATGAAAGCACGTAGTGCAACCTTAAAAAAATTACGTCAAGGTAAAACAAAATTTACGACAAAACTTCTGAATGCGAAAGAACTTCAAGCGACATTAGAAGCGCAAGAACGTGCGATTGCGGCAGCAAAGGCAGCAGCTAAAGCAGCAGCGGAAAAGGCAGCAGCTGAAAAAGCGGCAGCGGAAAAGGCGGCGGAGGCGGCGGAAAAAAACAACGCCGGGACGTCTAAGAAGGTCGTAAGTGCTACGCCAGTCGCTAGTGTTCCGAGTGGTTCGGCGCAGTTCGTTCGCCCTGCGTCAGGAAGTGTTTCACAAGGATTCGGACCAGCGAGTGGTGCGAATGGGTATACTTTCCATAATGGTGTCGACTTTAGAGGGTCAGTCGGATCATCAATCGTCGCAGCAGCTTCAGGAACGGTCATCACAGCAGGAAGCGGTGGACCGTACGGAAATCACGTGATGATTTCACATTTCTTGAATGGGAAAGTGTATACAACAGTTTACGCGCATATGAATTCATTATCAGTTCATGCTGGACAAACGGTCTCGCAAGGGCAACAAATCGGTACGCTCGGAAATACGGGAAACTCGACGGGCGCACATCTTCATTTTGAATTGCATATTGGTGGTTACCAATACAGTGCGACAGGACCAGCTAACACAGTTAATCCATTAGCATACTTATAAAAACGAGCTTCGGCTCGTTTTTTTTATGACGCTATGCTACAGTGAAAGGGAAATTTAAATCATGAGCAACTAGGGGAGCTGGAGGAATCTGGCTGAGAGGAAAACCATTCTGTTTTCGACCCTATCACCTGATCTGGATAATACCAGCGTAGGAAAGTTGAGATTGAAGACATGAATAAGTGACCACACTCGTTGGTTTTTCATGGCGTCGTCTGCTTTTTTACAGCGGACGGCGCTTTTTTTCGTTCCGCTTTCTCCTTGTGCTCTCATAGAAAGTGAGGTCTATCGATGAAACATGTACTGACGATTGCTGGATCAGACTCTAGTGGTGGAGCTGGAATTCAAGCCGACCTAAAAACTTTTTCTGCTCTTGGGGTTTACGGTATGAGTGTAATTACTGCTATCACAGCGCAAAATACGTTAGGCGTACAAGCAGTTGAAGATGTATCACCAACGCTTGTCGAAGCCCAGTTGAACTCGATTTTTAGCGATATTCGTGTAGATGCCGTTAAAATTGGGATGGTCTCGAATGAAAAAACGATTCAAGTCATTGCCAAATGTTTGAAACATTATCAGGGACCAGTCGTCTTAGACCCCGTGATGGTCGCAAAAGGGGGGCATGCCCTGTTAAGGAAATATGCTGAACAAGCATTAATGGAGCACTTGATGCCGCTTGCAACCTTGACGACCCCGAATATTCCGGAAATGGAACGCATGTTAGGGCAAGCGATTTCGACAGTTGATGAAATGAAGCTGGCGACGACGGAATTCGCACAAAAACGAGACATCGCTATCCTGTTAAAAGGCGGTCATCTCGAAAGTACGGATGCCTCGGATATTTTATACACGGAAGGGATGCATCATCTGTTTCAGGAGGCACGATTAAAACGCCAGCATACACATGGTACAGGATGTACATTGTCTTCCGCGATTGCGGCACGTCTTGCGCTGGGAGATTCCCTGAAGGATAGCGTGATTTATGCTAAACGGTACGTAACTGAAGCAATCCGGCATGGATTTGCCTTAGGGAACGGAATCGGACCGACACATCACTTTTATGACATTTGGAGGGAAACGGATGCTTACAACCATTCATGATAAAAAACCATTAATTCATCATTTAACGAATGCGGTCACGATTAATGAGTGTGCCAATATGACCCTTGCGCTCGGGGGTTCACCTGTCATGGCGGAAGATATCCTAGAAGTCGAGGAAATGGTTGGACATGCAGATGCTGTCGTTATCAATATCGGGACATTGAACGCAGCTTCACGAGCGTCGCAATTGTTGGCAGGTCAAACGGCCAACCGATTGAAGAAACCGATTATTTTAGATCCAGTCGGAATGGGGGCGACGATACTTCGGACACAATTCACGAAAGAGTTACTCGAAGCAATTCATTTTACGGTCATTAAGGGGAACGTCTCTGAAATCAAGACGCTCATCGGTCAAGTCGGACGTTCAAAAGGAGTCGATGTCGCTTCAGGAGAGACATTAGATTTTCAAGTCGTCCATGAGTTTGCTGGACGGCTCGGGACGACTCTCGTCGTAACGGGACCGGTTGATTTCATTACAGACGGCAAGCGACAAGTAAAACTAACCGTAGGAACGCCACGACTCGGACGCATTACAGGGACAGGTTGCATGACGGCATCGCTCATCGGAACCCTACTTGGAGCAGGGTATGATGCATTCGAAGCAGCGACCTATGGGACGTATTTAATGGGAAAAGCGGGTGAAGTCGCAGATGAAGCAGCGGGACTCGGTGATTTCCGGATGGGGTTGTTCAACGCAATCAGCTTAACTACAGAAGAAAGTTTGAAAGGGGTATTGACCAGTGGAGAATGATTACACGGTTTATGCGGTAACAGATCGGCGCTTTCACCCGGACGTTGCCTTGATTGATGCGGTCGAAGCAGCAATAAAAGGTGGCGCGACGATGGTCCAGCTTCGTGAAAAGCAGGCGCAAGGGAAAGAATTTCTCGAACAAGCGAGTGACTTGAAGAAAATGATGTCTCGTTACGGCGTCCCACTCATCATCAATGACCGGATTGATATCGCACAAATCGTCGGTGCAGGTCTGCATATCGGGCAAGAGGACATCCCTTTGCGGGAGGCACGTAAGCTGTTACCGGAAGCCACGATTGGGGTTTCTGTCTCGACCGTTGAACAGGCAATCGAAGCAGAGCAAGACGGGGCAACTTATCTTGGCGTAGGGTCGCTCTATCCAACGGCGACAAAAGACGATGCGAGTCAGATGACAAACGAAACACTCCAAGCGATTCGCCGGGCTGTTTCCCTTCCTCTCGTCGGGATTGGTGGAATCACACATCATGTGGTGCCCGACTTATTCGAGATGCTTGAAGGATATGCCGTCGTCTCTGCCTTATTCGCAGCACCAGATATTGAACGTGCGGCACGAGAGTTCAAAGAGGCGGTTCAGACTGCGCGTCAAATAGTATCAGACCGGGTATAATCACTGAAGAGGTGATGTACGTGAAATGGCAAGTCATTCGCTTTCGGGGAGGCTGGATTCGGTATCGAATCGAACCACAAATCATTCGAATCGACAACCGTGGAAAGTATCATTTAGGTTGGAAATTGTTTCCCTATCCGAATCGTTATGCATTTGAATTGGCGGCTTTGTTAAAAAACAAACACCGACAACGATATAAACGGCCGCTGTTGATTAAAACGGCATCCATCGCTACGGAAATCTGGGGACATACACACCTCGATTTATTTTATCGGGTGATGTTACAAGTACCGTTACCACGCTTCCTATCGAATCGATATAAGGAGCGATTGCGAAATACAAGTATCATCGACATCGGTGTACGGGCTGTCGATACTAATCGAATCGTTTGGGATATCGGGAATCGATTAGGGGGATGGGCAGTTTTTCGTACAATCCAAAAAAAACATCGGAAATGAATCTTCACCTCGCGAATCATCGTAGTCATCTTACTTGCATTTGTTGTTTTAGGATGGTGCAATAGTTTGGAGGAGAGGTGAAGACAGTGGAGGCACCACGCTGTGAGACGATTGCGATCGATAAAAAACGTGCGACTGAAATTGGTCATGCCGTTGAAAAAATCCCGACGCTTGAGATTGGGAAATTGTTTAAAGTGTTATCGGACGCAACGCGTCTACGAATCGCTTATGCATTGACGGTCGAGCGAGAACTTTGTGTTTGTGACGTATCGGCATCAGTTGATTGTTCGATTGCGACGGCTTCGCATCACTTAAGAACGTTATTGAAACAAGGTCTCGTCAAATATCGTAAAGAAGGAAAAGTTGTCTATTATTCACTTGATGACCATCATGTCTCGTCGTTAGTTCATTTGGCAATGGAGCATGTGAATGAAGGAAAGGCTTCTTCTTGAGAAAAATATAAAAAACGCACCGCAGTCCGATAAAGAACTGCGGTGCGTTTTTTAGCTTTTTCACGAAGCTAATCGTATGAAACAACAGATCACTTGATTCGATGGAAGAGCGTGATGGTCACACTGATGAGTAGAAAGGCTAAAATGGATAGACTAAAGCACATCCGTTTATAGGATGCTGTCACGAGCGCCGTATTTTCGAGTTCTTGATCTAATTCGGTATACAATTGATCTTTAACTTGAGCAAGATCTTCAAGAATGGTCTGCGTGGTCTGCGTCGATTGTTTCGCTAAAGCGGTAGCTGCTTGTGAACCGTTTGTTTCATAAAGGCTGAAAACGGTTTCGATTTCTTTTTCCCATGCATTGTTACGGACCAACAAATCTTTAATCGGTACGGGTGTTTCGTTCGAAGCATTGAGCACACGGCGTAAATCATGAATTTTGGTCGTGCAGAAGTAGTATTGTTCAATGTAGCGGTCGTCTTCATAGAGCAATAGGCCGCGAACGGCATTTGCCCGATCCCGATTGTATTCGACGAGTTGGTCGACCTGTTTAATCATCGGGATGTTATGGGCGTGCATCTCTTCTGTCATTTTTGAAATGGTACGATAACCTGTCAAGGCATAGATGAGAGGAATCGAAGCGAACAAACTGACTAAAAGAATGAGAGAGATGCGGTAGCGCCAAAGTTTATTCATGCAATCATTCCTTCGTAAGCTAACTAGTAATGTCATTAGCTTAACCACTAATTCCCAAAAAGTGAAGAGTTATCTATTTTTTAGGGGAACATCTTTTGGTTACGGGAATCTAATCGTTTTATATTTTGAGATGAAACCTGAAGCGATACCAAACGTAGACGTATATGATGGGTCAGCCTTCGTTTACAAAAAACAACCCACCTCATGACAGGGGGGGTGTCGTTTCATCGTGTGCGGTTCATTTAAAAAGAGTAGGAATGTTCTTTGTAATTTCCGAAGACGGTATGAATCTCAGAGAAGGTGACGAAGGCATTAGGTTCGACAGAGGAAACAATTTCCTGAAGACGAACGATTTCATTATTCTGTACGACGACATAAACCATCTTCTTTGTCCGGTTGGAATAGCCACCGCGCGCATCGAGAATCGTGACACCACGACCGAGTTCTTTTGTGATGACGTCGTTGATTTCATCTGCTTTTTCACAAATGATAATACATTGTTTAGAAGCAGAGTAAAAACTATAGACCGTTTGCAACGCCTTGGCGCGAACGAAGCTCATAATTAATGCATACATAACATGTTTTAAGTCGAAGACTAACCAAACTAAGATATAGATCACTAAATCCTGCATTAAAAAAATACGCGGGAGCGGCCAGTTATGGAAGCGGGCATAAAAGAACTTTCCGAGGATGTCGAGTCCACCTGTCGAAGCGCCGCCAAAGAAGATTAATGCCATTGCGAGTCCGGAAACTAACCCTGCAAAAATGGAGGCGACGAGAGGATCGTTTAATGACTCAGGAACCACTTGTGTTGGAATCCAATCAATTAAAAATGAAGAAATAAGGACGATAATTCCTGAAAGTAGCATGAATCGTTTTCTTAAGAAGCGAAAACCAAGTAAGAAAAGCGGGATATTCAAGACAAGTTGGGTCAGTCCGATAGGCGTATTGAACAACTCTTGGAAAATAAGTGTGATTCCCATGATGCCGCCAGATCCAATGTCATTTGGAGATAATAAAAGGCTGATATAAAGGGAGTAAAGAAGTGTACCGATTAAAAGGAAACTGATTTTTTCTGTTCGTTTTTTCTTGCTCGTTTGTTTAGTCTTCATTGTGATTGATGAGAAATCCTCATGCTCCTCCTTTGTAAAGTATCTGCCTGCAAGAGTACGCCTATATAGCATTAAATTCAACCCCTCAACTGAAAAATATCGTAAAAAAAATGTGACGCGGGTCGAAAGGAATTGAGTGAATTGAAAAAAATCCTTTTATTTTTATGCTGTGCGCTCATTGGATTAAGCGCAGGTTCCGTTTTTATGTTGCATTACTCGAGGGAATCCCCTGACAATAAGTGGCGTGATGGAGCACTGGTCACCCGATATGTCGGAACATCGGTTACAAATACAAATGCAATGACAGGATTTATTGAACGATTTCCATTTTCAGACGCACTTAAACAAGTAAAGATTGAAGGGACTACCGTCTCCTTACGTTATGAAGTGACGGGTAAATCCAGAAAAGAATGGGTCGGGACAAATCATGAATGGATTGATCCGTCTACACCCTCTTTTATCAAAAGTCGATTTTCGCAACTCGTCATGCACCATACGCTGGCTCTTTTTTTAGCGATTCCTAATGTAATGACAGTTGAAATTCAATATACGGATCCTGTATCAATCCTTCAAATTAAAATCACGCGTAATGATTTTGAAGGGTATACACCACGCGATATTGAGCGAGCTTCGACGTCCACTAACCGCTTTAATCGTGTAGTTATTGACGACTATGTATTAGTTGAATCAAGACGAAAATCCTTTCTAGAATACTTCCGTTCACAACTCAAAATATACCCGTAAAGTAGTTGTATCTAGCAAGAAAAAGCTTTTTTCACAAACTTGACACAATGGTATCGTTTACATGTCATTCTTTCGTAAAAACCTTAAATAAGGGGTAGGCAGGGGTTGAACATCTTATAAGATGGAAGTATGATAATAAGTGAACAAACATTGTGAAGTGTTGAACAAGAAGAAAGCGAGGTTTCTACAATGAATGAAGTAGAAGCATTAGAAGGGCTAAGAAATAAAGCGGTTAAATCAACTAAAATGCTACAAATGCGTCCACTCGAATATTTAGTTCGTGCCATGCTTGCTGGGGTATTCATCGGTTTTGCTATCATATTTACACTCAAAGCAATCAACGGACTTTATCTAAATGAATCGGCTGCGATGACGCTCGTCGGTGGATTAACTTTTGGTGTTGCGCTTGTCTTAATTGTCTACGGCGGTGCAGAACTGTTTACAGGAAATACGATGTACTTTACTACGGCGACGATGCGTGGATACACTACGAAAATGGATACGTTTAAAGTATGGACGATTTGTTTGATTGGTAATGGTCTCGGAGGACTTGCCTTCGCGTTACTCTTTTCGCAAACTGGAATCATTCAAGAGTTAGGCGCAAACAACTGGTTGTTTGCTGTCTCTGAATCGAAAATCCATCACTCGACATGGGAAATCTTTACGCGAGCAATCTTCTGTAACTGGATGGTTTGTTTAGCGATTTTCATTCCGAAAAACATGAAAAATGAATTGGCACAAATCATGATGATGATGGTTTTAGTTGCTGTCTTCTTCGCATCAGGTTTTGACCATGTCATTGCCAATATGGCATTGTTCTCAATCGCGCTTGTCGTACCTCACCCAGAGGCGATTTCATTTGCCGGAGCAATCCATAACTTAATTCCTGCTCTCTTCGGTAACATCATCGGTGGAGCACTCTTCATGGGAATGGTTTACACGTGGTTGAATAAAGAAAAGCTAGAAGTGGATCAATCAAAACAACAAGCTGCGACAATCAACATCGCGACGAAAAAAAAAGCATAAAGAAAAGGTAAGGTAGCGACGGGTTTTCCCGCCTCCCTTACCTTTTTCTTTATTCGAGATGTTGGAAGCGATCGACATCTGCTGCGAGTTCTTCATAAATCGATTCGACGATTTGAGCATCATCGAACAGACCGAGTACATTTTCGTCAGGTAGTGCATCGACTGGGGAAGTAAAATAGAGGACAGCCGTCAATAATAATTGTTCTTGTTCTTCCTTCATCGAAAAACGTTTTTGATAAAGGGCACGTAACATCTCAAGTAACTGTTTAAGTTGGAAATACAGCACGAGTTCTGCTTCACGTTCGATATCAGACCCTTCTTCTGAAGCGATATCTTTTGTTAAATGTGCTAAGCCAACTTCTCCTCGAATCAATAAATCTTCCTGTGCTTTGTGATCTCCGACTAACGCCAATGCCTGACGGTGGAAATATGTGTAAGCGGATTTAAAATCTCCTGGTACGAATTCCATGTTCAACACTCCTTCTCTACACCTAGTTTCACCTTATTTCTTGCAAAATTGCAACTCTTTCGTGAAAATAAGAGTAAGAGACGAAAGGGGATTACATAATGCCGACTCAAGAACAACTCAAAAAGTATGCAGCACTCGCTGTACGTACAGGAATCAATTTGCAATCCGGTCAGCAACTAGAAATTCGTGCTGGCATCGAAAATGCACCACTTGTTCGTGAAATTACACGTGTTGCTTACGAAGTAGGCGCATCGAACGTTTACGTGCAATGGTCAGATGATGAAATGACGAAAATCCGTTATTTCGATGCACCGGAAGATTCGTTTGACGCATTTCCAGAGTGGTTAAAAGCACGGTTCGATCAGTTAGCTGATGAAAAGACAGCCTTCTTATCTGTCGTCAGTGAAGATCCAGATCTTTTAAACGGAGTCGAGTCGAGTCGTATCGCGCGCGCGAATAAAGCAGCAGGAGTTGCACTAGCCAATTGGCGTAAATTCGTCATGAGCGACAATGTAAGCTGGTGTGTCGTTGCTGCACCTTCAGATGCTTGGGCGGCTAAGGTATTCCCGGACTCGGAAAACGCTGTAGAAGAGCTATGGGAAGCGATTCTAAAGGCAACACGAGTCGATCAAGCGGATCCAGTCGCTGCATGGGAGAAACATGATCACAACCTCCGCACGAAAGCGACATTCTTGACGGAGAAAAAATATAAAACACTTCATTACTCGGCACCAGGGACGGAATTATCGATCGAGTTACCAGAGCGTCACGTTTGGCTCGGTGGTGGTGGACCGAATGCGGATGGTGTTGATTTCATCGCGAATCTTCCGACGGAGGAGGTCTTTACGTTACCGAAGAAAACAGGTGTCAACGGTCATGTTTCAAGCACGAAGCCACTCAGCTACAGCGGAAACTTGATTGATGGCTTTACGCTTTGGTTTGAAGAGGGAAAAATCGTCAAGGCGGAAGCGAAACAAGGTCAAGCGGCATTAGATGAGTTGATTTCGCTCGACGAAGGAGCACGTTATCTCGGAGAAGTAGCACTCGTGCCGCACCATTCACCAATCTCTGACTCGGGCATCTTGTTCTACAATAC
>BCQK01000063.1_pt1 | contig 11666 bp, 15 predicted proteins | sample 1008131 | NCBI WGS metagenome assembly BCQK01 (sample SAMD00035458, study PRJDB4067) | museum specimen metagenome | isolation source: Liagora japonica specimen isolated from | place: Japan
ATGGAATCAAAACTCTGGACTCCTATTGGATTCATTTGGGGGAGTCCAAATGTCGAAACTGTTTGAAGACCATGAGAGAAAAGAAAGTTGATTGCTGAAGGGTCGCAAGCTGGGGAGACTCTATTTTTGTTCCAAAGAATGTATTTATCATTCCTCCCCCTTGACCACTCTTCAAGATTTATTCCATGACCAATTACCTCGGGATTGACCCTCATATCACGCTTGAAAACTTCAGCAACCCATTGACTCGGAACGGTAATTTTCCTTGCTTTTCTTGCTGCTTCAGCAATTTTCAGATTTGACCAATGATGATACTTTGACCAGCTCCCTTCCTCGGCTGTCCAGTAGAGACCATGACAGTGTAAAACGTCTAAATAATCAAGATCGGTTTTGACATGAGAGGCAATAATATCGGCTTTGCCTGGATTGTGAACAAACTCAAACCCAAATTGAGGCAAGAGTTCGTACTGAGCCTTGACCACTTGCCCTATACCGTTATTTTCTGAAATGTCGTCAATGTGAGGAGTTAAATGTATTTTCATCAAATATTTCCTTTAATTTCTCCGCTTTTAATCTCTGAAACTAGAGCCTCCAAAGCTTCTACTAAATCTTGAGAAGATCGACCTTTCAGCCTCGTAAGGGTGTGCCAATCAGTATCCCAATCTGTTCTAAATGCCATTTCTCCTTTTTCCGGTATCAAGTCACTTCCTAAATTTGGGTACTCGAAATAGATATAAAATCTTTTTAATTTTCCCTTTTTCATCAGTGCCCTTCCATTTGCCAACTATGACCCACATGATCCCAGATTGTATCATCATAGGTCAAAGGGATAGCTACTTGATGCCTAGTAGCAAAATTGTCTTTGCATTGATGACAAAAACCCTCCTCAGTTTCTCCAAGCTTTTTCCCTTCAGGGTACAAACCGTTTATTTCGTGAAATTTTACCGTCTTCAGATGAGGTCTGTTGCTTGTGATGTAAAGCTCTGGACTGCTCCACTTTACAACCCAATAGTCTTCAATCAAAGATGCTTCATACTTATGAGCAGCAACCCCCATCAGCCTAATCCATCCAATATCATTGTTTCCTTTGAGGGCTTGAACATGAGGAGTTAAGTCAAGAGGCTTGAGCAATATGTGATCGTCATCCAATTGGAAGATATACTCAAATCCATCATGGTCAGCTTGTCTGATTAAGCGGTTTAAGTTTGCACCGAGGGATCCTGTTGGGCTGTTGAACACTTTCATATTCTTGGTTATCATAGGCACATTTTTTTCGGGATGATCGTTCCCGATATAAAAAAACAACTCCGAGCCAAGTAAATTCTTTTCCAAATGGGCAATACAGCTCCCAAGGATCATCTCCCTATCGTAAGTTGGAATAATTACAGCCACCTTCCCCATTACAAGCCTCCTAACTTTTTAAATATTCTGATTGAATCAACAGACTTAAGCTCTTGCCAGTAGTCACCATAATCACCAAACCAATTTGAGACCGCATGATTGACCTCTGGACAAATCTTGTGAGGATTCCCAGGGTCCTCCCATGAGTAACAGTCATGAAAAGCAACAATGCCACCTGTCACCAAATTTGGGAGAAATTCAATGTCAGCCATGACTCCAGAATAAGAATGGTCTCCATCAATAAAAATGAAATCCAGAGGTAGCATCCAATCAGAAGCAATCTCCCCAGAGTCACCCTTGATCCATTCAACCGAATGCTCCTCTCCTTCAAATTTATCTCTCCCTACAAGGTCGATAGCTGTCAGCATAGCTGATTGATTTCCTGCCCTTATGCAATGTATAGAGGCTCCATATTCAATCCCAATATTAAGAATGTGACCACTTTTCGAAACTCTTTCAGATGTTGTCTTCAAGAACTCCCTTTCATCTTTGGTCAGCCATCCTCTTGCTATTTTATAATCCATTTTCTGTCTCCTTTCCTGATTCTTTCACTTTTCTAGCTGCTGCAATTAAAACACCAAAATCAATTTTCAATCTCCAATGATCTTTTATAATTTTCAAATCATCAAATAAATCCTTGTATGGTGTGGGGGTAGTGTACTCTAAATCCTTGAGAATCGATCCTCTTTCCTCTTTTCGCCTTAAAGAGTCTTGGCGTTTTTGGGCTCTGACCCTCTCTTGAGCTTCAGAGGAGGCTGATCGAATGCATCCGCAAGATTTTACTCTTTCGCTTTTCAGGTTTTTGGCTGTCACAATCTTCTCATTTCCGCATTCGCAAGAGCAAAGATAAGAGGCCCTTCTTTCAGTTCCAACCTCAACAACTCCAAGGAATTCCATTGGAGTCAATCGGCCGATTTTTTTACCTATTAAATCGTATTTATCTTTCATCGTCTTCCTCAAAATTCTTCCCTGTGGCTACACAAGAAAACTCAGGAGACCTGTCAAGCGGTCCCCCTGGATTAACCACGCAATAAACCCCATGATCCATCTCAACACCTACAAGTCCATATGTTTTCCCAGAGGCAACCCCTCTCAATTTCCCAATTGCCCAAAATGAGGAGAAAGCAACAATCACTATCAAAACAATGGCGATTATTGCAGGTATTGCGATTTCTTTTAAAAAATCCATCTTTGTCAAACCTTACTATTTTTCAAAACTTTTTGATTTAAAAACTCTGCTATTTCAGATGCAGGAAACACTTTTACCGTCTCTGAACAATCAAGACAGCCCAATATCATAACAGGTTCTATGTCATGCCCTGAAAGCCTCCCATTTGCAACATTGCTTCTATTGACCGTTGACGCTTCAAACGAAAAATTTTGTGATTCGCAATTTGGACACTCCGATTTAAATTCAATCATTTTATTTCTAACTTGCATATGACACCAAATAAAAAATTTGTTTTTACAAGAACTTGTAAGCGATTGTTGGCTTAACTTCAGAAACTTTCTTGCACTCAAGGACCTCGGGGATAATTGCCCCCAGCTCTTCGAGGCTCTTGCTGTCCCATGTTGTTTTTACATATCCATCTCGGGGAGTGATATCCAATCCGCTCACAGAAATTTTTGATATCTCATCGGCTGACATTTCCATGAGAGCAAGCTTTGTCTCTTTTTCAAGGTCTCTGATTGCCTTGATTAAGGGAGCAACTTCACTTTTCATCTCAACTAATTTTTCCAGATTACTTTTTAAAGACACTTGATTTCTCCTGACTAGTAAATTGTTTTAATTCGTCTCAATCATAACCCATCCAATTAGATAAGTCAATACCCAATTTTAGGCAAAATAATAGCCAGCTCATTTTCAGAGCTGGCTACCATGGAAAGATCAGTCAGTCAGGTGACTAATTTGGAGCTGCGTATGAAGGGCCATAACCGACATAATCAGAACGTCCTCCACCTGCAAAGTAAGCATCATCAACGAAAGCATCTCTTTCATGAAGAAGAGGAGAATATCTAACATTTGTCAACCGTGCTGACAGATATGGTGTCTCAAGTCTCAGGCGTTCTTGAGTCCATCCAACCATTTTCACGCAAAGATTCTTTGGCGGCTGGCGATGGAATAAGAAACGGCCGTTTGAAGCTGTTTCGTAAACACCAGGAGGAGCAAGAGCTTTTCTTCCAGCGGTTAATTCTGAATTGTCAAAGCTGAAATATTCCATGTAAGTCAAGATGCTTCCACCTTCACTCAAAGGAGCATTTCCTGAGCCGATTCCATTCGCTCTCAATGGGATGATATAAATATCAGACTCAAAGATTCCGGCTTCAGTCTCAGTCTCAGCAATTGCATTGTCAGCAATAACAGGGACCTTGATACCATCGATAAGAAGATATTTCTCCCGTCTCATCGTATCTGTCATCTCATTCAGCTTTTCACGGCTTGAAACTGCTCGGTTGTTAGTTCCATCAACTGAACAACGATAAGTTTGATAAGCGCAAGGCCAAATAGCTGACAACTCATAGAACAATGACCACCGCATAGGGATGACAAAATCAACCTCTCCCATTCCGGTCTGTTCTGCAATGTACCGCAAGTTTCGATGAAGATAGGTCAAGGTCTTGACCATGCCTTCGCCATTGGTCGAAACATTTGCATTGTAATCCATCACAATTGGATCAGCGGCCGGACAAGCAACACCAGTCACAACATCAACATATCCATTGTTTACAAGCAAATCAAGGCCTCTGTAATAGGCTCTACCTTCAGAGCCAACAGAGCCAGTGTTGTTTGATGGATTGCCAGAATATAAATCCTGTGCTGAATCTCGGACCATTGCAACTCCAAGCTCAAAAAGGATTTTTGAGATTTCCGAGTTCAATGCTTTTGGATTTGCGCCAGGTACAGGAGTTCCACCATTAGCTACAAGGGGATTCCCCATCAAGGCGTAATCAGTGAATTCCCCTCGATTAATAATTCGGCCGAAAGTGTCAAGGCGAACCTCACGACTAGACCGACCAAACCACCCCCACACGGAGGTGGTGGTGCATAATTGGGAAACTCCAGCGGATGGAGGATCATCGCAGCGAGAAGAAGGTTCTGAACCAGTTGAAGCGGTTACTCCTGTGAAAATGCCTGAAAGAGGATTCTCTTCATTACTTGCTCTCATTGGCAAGATTGAAGCAAGGCCTCTGATGGGCATTGTCATGGCATTGGCTACACCTGGGCGCATTCCCGCATTAGACAGCAGCCCTCCAGGGCCATGAGCGGTAACTGTTGAAGGTGTTCCTGAGACTTTCATTGTCTCAGCAATTAATTTTTCTGCTAAAAGTTGATAATTCATTATTTTACCCCTGACCCATTATCTGGAGCTGCCCCATAATAGGGATGGGTTACATACGATTTAGCCATACGTTCAGCAACTGCATCAATCTCAGTGACAGGAGTCTTTAAGACGGTCGCTTTTGCAGTTTCAGCTTTCATTTTTGGATCGTTAGAAGCTCTGTAAGTCTTCGAGCTTCTCGGCTGTTCACCTTTTAGCTCCTTCAGCTCTTCTTGTAATTGTTCAATTTTAGCCAATAACTGGCTTTCAGGACCTTTTGATTTTTCTGAAATCTCAGCAAAACCTTTTTCAATCTCGGTTCTAACAATGGCTTGAACTTCCTTTGTGACTTCAGATAAATCAATCTGGATTTCACCCAAGGCTCCAGAGACCTTCTCTCCTTCCTCTCCAGCTTCACCCTTTGCAGCTTCAGCGGCTGCTTTCTTAGCTTCAATCATAGCTGATTTATGAGCAATGACTTCATCTAAGGTTGCTGTCTCAAAGTCAAATTCTTGACCTGCCTCTTTGAAAGTGTGACCTTCCTTATCAGCTTCCTTCTCAACAGTCTCAGCACTTCTCAAGGTCTCATAAGCCACATCAGGCCCAAGAGTTTTGACAAGCTCGAAGACTTTTAACAGATTTTTTTCTGTTGTCATACTGTCATCTCCTTTCACAGTGAATCCTGTGAATTTGTTAGATTCTTTGCCCAGTGGCATTATTGACCGTTCAAAGATTAAAATGTTATTAAATGTATCCCAATGGGGCTCACTCTTAGGATGCTTGACCCCAATTGACACGCCCATTGGAATTCCAGATTCCTTTATAGCGATTGCCGACTCTTCTTTGTAAAAAGTTCCCGATTCAATCAAGGTTCTCCCGTGCACCATTTGAAAATCACAATCCCCAAAATCAGCCCCCTTTAAATGCCACCATCTAAGAGGTCCATAGTCTCCCGTGTGATCATTCAATTCAACAGCCTGCTTAAGAGCTTTTGTTGACATGTATTGACCATCTCTATCCTTAAAGGCTGTCGATGATCTTGAAATCCACCTGTACTCCCCGTTTCGATCTTTGAAGACCTCAATTGGATATGTCTTCCAATCTCTCAGGCTATACAAGGTCTTTTCCCCCTCGCTTGTCGAATACTGAAATTCATCAGCAATAAAATCGGTTCCTTCAAGTGGGTTGGGGAGAGCAAGGTATTTTCTTCCTGTTCCTGGCTTTAAATATGCAATTGTTAAGTGAGGATGGTATTCAAACCTTTCATCACTGTTTGGGATAATGTCTCTGATAAAATATCTCAAGTCAAAAAGCTGCTGGCTATCGACTTCGATCTTGAGAACGTCAACATCCTTATTCTCAAAAAGAGAAAGCTTTCCAAATTTAATTTTTACAGGAGAAAAGCTGTCTGAAACATATTTTAAAGCATCCTCAGAGTCATCTCTCAAACCGTATTGAATGGTAATGTGCGGCTCTTCTTCGATTCCATTGGGAGCCAAATCATCAAGTGAGACAAGACTCCCCAGATACAAGGAAGCCATTCCAATCTCAAGGGGTAAATTGATTTGAGTTGATCCGAAAGAATATCCTTTTTCTGTTTGAGCAATTGCTTTTGATTCCTCTCTCACAGATGAGACATCAGGGAGCCAGCTATCACAAACAAAACCCTCTTTAACCATCCAATCATATTTTTTGCAATGCAAGTCATCTCCAAGGGAATGCTTGCAAGTTTTGCATTTCTTTGAAGTTGATGGCCCTGCATTTCTGTAATTAGGGATATCCTTCTTGGCTTTTACTTTAATTATCATAAAAAAAAGCGACAAAGTGACCCTGTAAAATCACTTTGCCGCTCTTGGCACATTTAGGTAAAAATTTTATTCTTCTTTCTGATCAATCAATATTTTAGACCATCCCCCCATCATGTCAAGCCGGAATCACCCTGAGGGAGTCGAGGTTGCTGCTGGAGGCCTCTCAGGAACATCCTCAGGACCACCGCCAACAATTGGAGCCGGATATCCAGAGGGGACCTCTTCAGGAGCCGGATAGTCAAAAGCGGCCGTCTCTTCCTCAGGCTCTTTTACTTCAGGATTATTTTCTTCAACTGGAACCACTACAAGAGCAAGAGTAGGAATGATCTCAACAACCGTCTCTCCTCCATTTATGTCACAAATTACAACAGTCTCAATTGTCGGCTGAATTGTTGGAGTTGATGTCTCTGTTGGAAGAGGGGTCAATGTCGGAGATGGGGTCTCTGTTGGCTCCTCTGTTGGCATGGAAGTGTTTTCAATAACCCTTGTATAGGTGGGGGATGGATTCTCAGTGGGAGCCTCTCTTGTTGGAATCTCTTCATCCTGAGATTTTTTAACAACCTCTTTTGTTGGTTCTTCGATAATGGTCTCTGTTGAGGTGGGAAGTGGGGTCAAGTCGGCACTTCCTGCCCCAATCCCTCCAGTTACAGAGCATATGATCGTGATGCTTGTTAAAATTAAAATTAGTAAAAATGCTGAAATTGATAGATTTATCTTGTTATTTTTCATTGCTAATCTCCTGATAGTATTTCTGCTATTTCATCCCCATGCTCTTCCAGCGTTTTCCCGAGAGTTCTTGGGAATATTTTTTTTGTTTTGAACTCTGTTCTTCCTATGACCTTTCCGCTTGCGTCGACAAATATTGTAAGACTTATCGTTTTCAAGGTTCCATGACCTATCTCACGCTTTAAATCTTCAAACAGTTTTCTAGTTCCATCAATCATTGTTGTTCCTTATGGTATCTGACTGAGCAGGGCTCTTTCAAAATTTCTTTTTGAGAGAGTTTCATATTTTTCTCCAATCGTTTCATCAAACTTTCTTGCCTTAGTTCCTGGATGCCTGACTTCCATTGGGGGAGGTTTTACAAAATTACCATACGATCCCCCAGCCCTTGACATGATTTGTTTCACAGCGGTTTTCGCCTTGTATCCACCTCTAAATCTGAGCCCCCCCTTTGTTTTCGCCCTTATCGTGTGAGCTTTTGTTCCACCGTTTACCCAAAAATAAATAGGGTCAGAGGTCTTGATAATTCTAACATACTTATTCCCCCTGATGACAAATTTTGGTCTGTTTTTCCAAGTCTGAGTTGTAACCTCAAAATCAACTTTGACAGCCTTAGCTGTCTGGGTCAACGTGTTTTGAATAATCTTCTCAACATCAAGTCCTTTCAAGAAACCCCTGTCAAGGGAAATGGGAATAATATCAACTCTGAATGTCATTTTTTATCACTGTTTTTGACAATTTTTTCATAAAAGGGTGTTTAAATAAACAATTGTCACATCTTCTTATTGTTATGATGACAGTTGATCTAAAGGGGCTATAAGACCGAAATACAGAACAAGTGCACCATGACCGATCTATCATAACAAGGTATTCCCCCTAATCCTGACAGGGCTCCATTCTCCAGCCCTCTGTACGCAAGTTTGGCAACTGTCATTTGTGCCAAGTTTCCAATAAGCATCAAAGTTACCAGCGTTAAAATCAAGAACATCGATACTCCAGCTGCATTTACAGTTTGAGAGGCATTGAGTCCCCTCGGCTGGATAAGCTGGAAGAGGCAAAACTTTTCCAGCTTGGGAAATAACATCTCCATGATTAAAAGACGCATAAGATGATAAGGCGTACATTCTTGATCTTGCGTGATAAGAATCTTTCCATCCATTCTCTTGATAATCTGAAAGGAAGTTTTTCAAAAATTCAGACTGAATTTCGAGATGGCCGTCTATAGCAAGCTGCATCTCGGGAGATAATTCGCTCACTCCGGCTCCAATCATAGCAGCCTGTGAATGAGTTCTCTCTATAATTAGCATCATTCTCTCAAACCACTCTCCAGGCGTGATATTCCCATTCTTGAGACGATCTGAGAGAGCATCCATTGTATTGAATGCTGTTGCAATGAGTTCTGAAAACTCTTCTGGATAAGCGTCAAAGTCAGTCATTAGTAAATAAGATCGTTCCAAATACCATTCCTCTTTTTCTTTGACAGGGCCTTAGCAGCAAAAAGGGCATCTTTGATAGGTATTTCAATTTTTCCATTATCAGCTTTTCTGAGTAGATCGATAAATTCATCATGGTTAAATTCGTTAATCATCTTCTCTGTGACCTGACTTGATAAAGTGATTTCTTCAGGCTTTTTACCTAGAGCCTCAGAGCCTTCGATTTCGTCTTTTGGCTTTTGAGTATCTGTCAGGCTTCCCCCTGCTGTATTATCCTCTTCAATAAAATCAACAGGAAGAGTGTCATTGTCAACCAGCCAATTTCTTGCTTGACCTTGATCAGTGATTCCCTTATCAATCATAGCTCCAGCGGTCTCAACATTTGTCTTATCCAAGCTTGCTTTATGATTTTTGTCTTCAAAATCAACCTCTTTAAATGCAAATAAAGTCCTTTCATCTAAAAGCATCATGTTCACTTGGTGAGTAAATTGCTGTCTCCATGCTGAAAGACCAGATTGCTTTTCTTTGTTGTTTAAAACCTTGGACTGATTCCCTGTAGACCCAAGGCCTTGAGAGCCGATTAATTGAGGGTTAACTGATTGATGATCTAGGCCAAGGGCATTTGCATAAATGATATCAGCCCTTCTCCTTTCGTCCTCAGCATCAAATCCGTCAGGGAGTTCGGCCAGAGGAATGTTTGCAATTGTTACAGGGACATCCCCCATCACAGGAACCATTGCTGCTCCCATGTAGGAAGTTAGGCCTTGGTCATTTGCACTATATTCAGCGTTTTTTATAGCGTCTTGGATCGTTGATTGAGTTGCTCCCCCTACAAAATAAATCGCTTGAGGTCTCCGACCAGAAACTTTTTCATAAACAAATGTTTCGATTGCTGCAAGTTTGATAATTTGTGGATAGGCTCTTTCAGCAGCGGACTCAGCAATAGCCCCATCTGGAAAATCTGGATTCATATTATCAATCATCATAATCAGATTGTGCCAAGGTATTTTGTAGCTTCCTCCATCAGAACCAAGATACTCAATAGGATGCTGACTGTCACCAGTGAAAAAACACCTTGACCGAGAGAGATTGTGAAGAGCAACAGCTCTTGCCCCTCTTGCTCCTGAGGCCCTTTCAATTTCAACAATCTGGACCCCAGTTGTGAAATACGACCGTAGCCCAACCGATAGGCCTGGTATCCATCCGTGAATACCCATGCCTGCTCCAAAATTCATCAACATGTCATGAAACTTTTTTCTTCTTAAGGGGATATCGCTGTTTATTTCCCAGCTCATAGAAGCAATTCTGTTTATAGCCGTTGAAATAGAAGAGGCCCACTGAGCCTCAAACTTCGGAGTTGACATCAGCACAGCATCTCTGTGAGAGTTGAATCCATAATTCCCAGCATCGGCCGGAACTGAAGGGGGGAGAGCAACATGGTTTTTGTGCCAAGGGATAACGATGTGAAGCAACCCGTCTCCACCTGTGACACTGTTTGCTCCCTTTCTTGTATCGGGAAGTTTTTCATCGGACAATTTAACAGCCATCTTTTAACCTCTTGCCGTTTGGGCAAGTCTATCTTGTAAGATTTGAGCGATATACCTTGCGATTACTAACATGGATTCCCTCTCTCTCTTATTGTACAAAATGTTTTCTGATTTCTTTTTCAATGCCAAGGCGGTCACCAGTAGTTTTGGTGTACTAAATAATGGGAGTTTTTCCACAATTAAATCAGCTTTATCAATTGGTTTTTCGTTTTCATATTGAGACTTTGGAACAAATCTCTTTTTTTGGTTTTTCTTTTTTCTCTTAGCCATTATTAAACGTGTCTTAGCATCCAAATTTTATATCTTGTAGCGTCCGGTCCATGATCAAACGCTTTAAGAGGCTCTCCGGTGTCCTTCTTTGGATTTATTATATATGATAGCATCTCTTTTCTAAAGTGATTAACTCTCGGGTGACATCTTAGCCTCCTAAATCCATTTGAGTCAACAGCAATCCATTTCCTCATTTCCTTGATGCCCTCGGCAACTTTGTGAGTTGCCTTTCTGGTGTACATTGCTGGCCTAACGGATGTCAGCCCGTTTTCTGTTTGGTATTCATCAACCATGTTGAATCTCCCCCTCAATTCAGCAGCAGAGCTGTCAACTGAAACAAACTCTGGAAGGGGGTATCCCAGCTCGTGAGCCATCCTGATTTGTTTTTCGGAGAGCGTTTTGCAAAGATAGATTTCTTCAAATAAATCAAGATGACCATCAGCCTTCAACTGAAACAGCAAAATTACTCTTGGGTGAGCATCGGCCGTAAAGGTTTTACTGATTGGATCGATCCCATCATAAAACTTTGATCCAGCCGAATACCCATCATCACAAGCCCAATAAACAGAACCTCCCCCGGGAACATAATCAGCGAGCTCTGTCACATTACCAGCGTCAAGAGCTTCAAGCTCCTCTCCTTCATCATTGTAAACTGGTTTCATCTGCCCTGGGTGATCTCTCCAATCTTCATAAATTAGTCCTGATGCTTGAACCCACATACCCTCGGCAAGCCTCAACTTATCAACACCAGTCAGGCCAGCAAGGGTTTTTAAGTAGTCATCAGGATTAAAAGGGTTGTCAGATGCTGAGGAATAGTAAACATTTGCCCCTCCCCCCTGAATTAGGTTTGTGTAAATCCAATGAGTAGGAGCATCGGGATTACAAGCTAAGATGATTTGCCTCCAACTTGCAGCCCTGCCCCTCATCCTTCCTTTGATGGCGTTAAAATCTCTTTCGTCAAATTGGGTTGCCTCTTCCATGAGAACCATGTCAACCCCTCCACTTGTCCCAATAGATTTTAACTTTTCTCTGTCGTCTTCATGATTGAGTCCCATATAAACAACAACAGAGCCGTTTGCATATTCAAAACGATTTTTGTTAGCTATATGCCTGACTCCATTGTGAGGGTCCTCTTTTCGACTGACAGCTATCTCGCTCTCGAAG